>Ga0105047_10007448_pt1 | contig 18429 bp, 10 predicted proteins | sample MAT04_FD_78384 | JGI IMG/M metagenome (GOLD analysis project Ga0105047, IMG submission 78384) | Freshwater microbial communities from Lake Fryxell liftoff mats and glacier meltwater in Antarctica - MAT-04 (megahit assembly) | ecosystem: Environmental > Aquatic > Freshwater > Ice > Liftoff... | reverse complement strand
CACGGGGAAAATTATGGGCAATGTAATATACAACATTGCCTTCATGGGGATAATTATGGGCAATGTAATATACAACAGTGCCTTCATGGGGATAATTATGGGCAATGTAATATACAACAGTGCCTTAATGGGGAAAATTATGGGCAATGTAATATACAACAGTGCCTTCATGTGGGAAATTATAAGCAATGTAATATACAACAGTGCCTTAATGGGGAAAATGATGAGTACTGTGGAACTAATCACTGCCCTCACGGGGAAAATATAAAATATGGGAGCTAAACCAGATAATTACAAGATATTCCTGAAAGTCAAAAAACCTTCCCCGTTACCGGAGAAGTCTTTTTTAAAAATACGATTTAGTTTATTTCCCGCACCAGGCGCTCACTTCTTCGAGGCGTAATGAAGGAATATCGAGTTTTAGTTTTTTGCGCAAGCCGCTCAGTTCGTGAAGTAATTTGTTCGGATTTGCTTCCTTGAGGTCAGCAGGCGATTTAATCCCGGCTTTACGCAATACAGGAACCCAGTCAGTTGGAATTCCAATAGCTACGAATTCTTCATCGGTTGCTCCGGTAACAACAGTTGCTTTTTCGGGGCGCATCTGAGGGAAGAAAAGCACATCCTGAATGGACTGCTGATTGGTCATGATCATGGTTAGGCGGTCGATTCCGATACCCAGTCCGGCAGTTGGAGGCATTCCATACTCAAGTGAACGGAGGAAATCTTCGTCGAGAACCATGGATTCATCATCACCGCGCTTACCAAGTTCGAGTTGCTCTTCGAAACGGGCACGCTGGTCAATTGGATCGTTCAGCTCGCTGAAAGCATTGCAAAGTTCCTTACCGTTACAGATGGCTTCGAAGCGTTCAACAAGCCCGGGTTTGCTGCGGTGCTTTTTGGCCAGCGGCGACATTTCGACCGGGTAATCGGTTATAAATGTGGGCTGTATAAGTTTAGCCTCGGCAGTTTCGCCAAATAGCTCATCGATAAGTTTGCCTTTACCCATACTTTCGTTGGTTTCGATATTGAACTTTTTGCAGGTAGCACGAAGTTCGTCTTCCGTCATTTCGGAAATATCTACACCTGTAAAATGCTGAACCGCTTCGAACATAGTAAAGCGTTTCCACGGACGTTTGAAATCAATTTCATTATCCCCAACCTGAACTTTGGTTGTCCCATGAAGATCAATGGCAATGCGTTCAACCATTTCCTCCACGGCATTCATCATCCATTCGTAGTCTTTGTAGGCAACGTAAAGTTCCATTTGAGTGAACTCAGGATTATGAAACCGGTCCATGCCTTCGTTGCGGAAGTCTTTCGAAAATTCGAAAACTCCGTCGTAGCCACCAACGATCAGCCTTTTAAGATATAACTCATTGGCAATACGCATATACAGCGTCATGTCGAGGCTGTTATGGTGCGTTTTGAATGGACGTGCAGCGGCGCCTCCATAAAGTGGCTGAAGAATGGGTGTCTCAACTTCGAGGTAGCCTTTGCTGCTCAGGAAATTACGCATGGTATTTACCAGCCGGGTACGTTTCACAAACACTTCGCGTACTTCGGGATTAACGATAAGGTCAACATACCGTTGGCGATAACGGACTTCCGGATCGCTGAATGAGTCAAAAACCTGATCGTCTTTTTCTTTAACAACAGGCAGAACGCGCAATGATTTACTGAGTAGTTTCAGCGATTTTACATGTATGGAAATCTCTCCCATTTGTGTAATAAAAACAAAACCGCTTACTCCGATAATATCTCCTATATCCATAAGGCGTTTAAATGCCGTATTATACAGGGTTTTATCTTCGCCTTCGCAGATATCGTCGCGCTTAATGTAAAGCTGAATACGGCCTGTACTGTCCTGCAAATCCACAAAGGAGGCGGCACCCATAATACGGCGTGTCATAATGCGGCCGGCAATGCTTACATCCTGGAAAGCATGATGATTCTCCGGATTGTATTCGGCAAGTATAGTCTGTGCCGTAACGTTAATGGGGAAACTTTCAGCCGGATAGGGATTTATACCCAAGGCTGCGAGTTCGGTTAATGAATTACGTCGTATTTGTTCCTGTTCGCTGAATTCAAGTTGCATTTTGAAATTTTTTGCAAAGATAGGAAATAGGAGCGATTGGGGAAACACCAACTTATGATGAGTTTATAAAGAATCAGGGAAAATGATATCTGTCAAAAATTCAAGTATTTAAATACTGGCTTTAGGGGTATTATCGACAGGTATCATAAAATTAAAATTCACCAACCAGATTATATACTATAATTTTATGAAGTTAACCTTCGATATAATCCCAATCTTTTATTGGTTCAAATTTCTTATAATCTTCTTCGATTGACGGATGTTTTAGCACTGATTCAACAGTTACTTCGGGTAATTGAGTATCGCCTGAACCATTTTTTACAAAAATAAAATTGAATCCTAATTCATTTGCACCTACTAACCGATACCCTTTTTTATTGGCCAGTTTATTCATTGCTACAGGTGATGCCCCGTGATAGACCGGATGTTTTCCAGGATATGCATAATCAGAATCATATGGAACCACAATGTTGTTTAATCCGAATTCGTTATGAGTTTCGATGATTACTACTTTTGGATCAATTACTTTTATCGCATCCCAGATCCAGTAATCATTCCCATCAATATCAATAGACAGAAGTCCGATTTCGCCGGCATATCCGGACTCTTCAATTAATGTATTGATGTTTTCGCGGGTTACTTTTGCACAGGTAAACTTAGGTTTATAGAACCAGGGATGTGGGTATTTATTAAAAAATTTCTTCCCGCGATTTATACTTTTCGGATTGCCATCAATAAACAACCCTCTCCATCCAAAATTAAAATAAAGGTTAGCTGAGTTACTGTTTACCCCATCATCAGAACCAATTTCAACGAAAACTTTGTTATCCATTCCAATAATCGAAAAAACAAACAAAAGCTTGCCGTCCTCTTCGAATTGAGAAAATACTCTGTATCCTGTTTCGGAAAGTGACGGGAGTTCATTCTTCTTCGAAAGTTCCTGATAGTGAAGATATAATTGCCTCTGCACGATTTGAACCGATGGTGCAAATCTATTTCTGATTTTAAAAATAAGAAAGTGATCTTTGAGAAAGTTTTTAATCATGTTGTTCATTTTGTTCCATTTTTTTAACTCAGATTCTCATGTAGCGAGACAAAGGTAGGGAAATGAACTGAGATGGGAAATCACTCAATTGAGAGTGACAACAACACTCATTGCAAAGTTTTGGAAAGTACAGCCAAAGCGCAAGTATCTCTATCAGTTATTTCGGGGGATGCGCTAAGATAGCCTTGGTTTAGGTTTTAGCGTTTCAATATACTTTATCTGTTAAATTAAACCGCGGCCATTGGGTTGGCTGCGGTTTTCGTTTTGGTTAAGGCAGGGTTTGGGATCGGTATCCGTATTAGCAGACTACGGATAGCAATTGTTTATTGTTTTTATTGGCCACTACGGACAGCTGGGGTTGCTTAATTTAAAATAGTGCAACTTTTAGACGCTTTCCTCAATGATGTAGTAGATTTCTTACTCCTATTTGAGATTTCAGGAGAGAATTATACGTAGGCTGTCACTGAATAATATAGTTGAATCAAGAAAACAAAATATACTCTATCCTGAATTTAATCCTAAGGGGAATATTGTAAATAATATATCTGCTTTTCTGATGGAAACTAGTGTATGACTTCATTTTGGAAATAGATAATTAATCTCCAATAAATAGTTAGAATCTCTATTAATAGACACGAAACTATTTTGAAAATCCCTACTCTTAAAGCTGTCTTTTTTAGGTATAAATAAAAGCTCACCTCGCCCGGCCCACAGAACAGATTTTATAATTGATTCATTGAAATCAAATGTTTTTAATGAACAATCAAAGACTAATGTATCAGTAATCTGTGGCAAAACTCGATAAGTATCATGATTAGAATAGAAAAAAACCTTATTCGTATCAATGCTTTCAGTATTTATATTTTTAGTTAACAAAGTAAAAAAACTTTCATATTCAGACTTTGGTCTAATCAAAGGAATATAGAGAGTGTCTTTACTATCATTTTTAAATAAAAGATATATGTGAATTTTTTTATATCCTTCTCCATTAAATACTTGTTTGATATCTATATTTAATCTTGTTTTTATCCATTTAATGGAAAAACTATTTTTATTAACTTTACTTATTGATTTTGGTTTAGGATAATCACAACCAACTATTAATAATATCATTAATATTATTAATGACAACCCTGTTTGGAATCTAGTTTTCATTATTTATAAATTCATATTGCTTATCTTTATTGAGTTCAAATTTTCCGCCCAATTCCTCTTCAAATCGTGGTTTCCAATAATCCAAATCTTTTTTGTCTATTGATTTAAGATATTGACCAATATTTGAAATTGTACTCTTTCTGAAAGCTGAAGAAACACCTTTAAACGCAGTATTTGATATTTCATTCCAATATGCATTCAGATGATTTGCTCTGCCTTGAGCTGCATTATCATTAGCTGAACCTACTTGATTTTGTCTATGGTATGTCTCATGATTCCAAAGGCTTTGAATATCATTTGAATTCTGGACATATGGCAAAATCTTATCACTTTTATAAGCAAATTCATATGTTTCAGGAGGGCCATATGACTGTGCCGTACAATCACAATCACTCTGTTCAACTAGGCCGAAATTACTAATTCGACTGGGGTCATAACCTTGATTTACATAATAGTTCCAAATTATTCCTCTTAATGCCTGATTGTTTTTATTTACAGAAATATCATTAAAACTTGTTGTATAGACTGATAGATATTGATTGGCTTGATTCCAATTAGACTCATTATTGTTTACTCTTTGAGAAGCAATATTTAACATGCTATTAAATACTTCTATGGAACTATTAATTAGATGTATTTGATTACCTTGAGGCGTACTTTTAATTAAATTGCCATTTATATCAAAAAAATCATCTAACCCATCTTTATCAAATATCTTAATTGGATTATTCATAGCATAACGATATAAAGTCAAATCAAAGGCTTTTTCCGCCAACGGATCCACAACGTGCCACCTCCCCAGCACCGGATCATAAAACCTGGCCCCATAATCTAACCACCCCAGCCCCATCTCATCCTGCATCATCTTGCCGTTGTAAAGGTACTCATTTGGGCGTATGCCAACCGAAGTTGTTACTGATAATCCTTTAATATTCATTCCAAACGGGTAATAACTATCAACTTGCCGTACTTTCAATACACCGCTCTCACGGCGTAGGGTTACACGCACATTGCCCAGGTGGTCTTCAAGGTAAACTTCTTTACAATATGCAGTTCCTATACTGTTTAGTATTACACGCCCTTCGGTATTCAGCACATAGGCCGGTACAAAATTTTCATATACAAAGTTACCGACAAAATCGGTAGTTTTGGATGGGATACCATTTGTAAGGTACACTTGTTGCCGTTTATTGCCGGCAGCATCATAAATATATTCAATTCGGTCGCCACCAATGTTATCAATGGATGCGGGTAGATTGAGGTAATTATAGGTTATGTTTACATTTTTTTTATTATCGTCACGTGTAAGATTGCCATTGGCATCGTATGCATATTCGGGAGTTTGCGAACTGGAATATATCGCTCCGTTGTCCAGAAAATATCTGTATGCTTTGCCTGTCTTTTGCATTCTTCTTCATTCTTTTTATTGGTATCTTAAGTTTGGAAACTCAGGATAACTATTGTTTAAATTGTTTTTATAGAACACAATAGACAGCTGGGGAATTAATGCACATTTTTATTGATTTTCTTTATAAGTGTAAAATGACCAATTATTTCATCATTTTGACTATCGGCTAAACCTGTAACACTATTGATATCTCTTCTCAATATATCAATACGTATTGTATCCGGCGGAATAGAATCATTGTATTCAATTGATAAAATACCCGGATTATCATAATGTAGATTAGAAAATATCCATGTATTTGAATATCCTTTTACCTCATCAATTTTCTTTTCTGTTATAACTACTATTTGCGATTTATTTATTTTAATAGTATAAGAAGGATCCAAATGGCTATAATACCCATATTGGTTTTCAGCAAAAACCTGTTTTATAGTAAATTGAATGCTATCATTAATTTTGATATGATTTGGAATATATTCGAACAAAAAAGTCCCAATTGCCCTTGCATGTTCAATACTTGAACTTGAGCAGCTTCCTAAATTGCGATTATAGAAAATGCTACAACTTGGTAAAAATATAGTTTGGGAAAGCATTATTGCTATGGTAAATAATTTTGTTCTCATTGATCTTATTTTGGTTTAAATACAATACCACCTGGATTTTGAGTTTTAATCCTATTATAAACCTTTGCAGGAGTTTTCTCATTATATAGCTGACCAACAGTGCCGCTAAGCAATGTCGCACTTATTTGTGACCATGTTGAAGGGCTCCCATCTTGTTTACCTTCTTTCCTTAAACCATTTTGAACAGTTTGTACACAATTGGATTTAACTATATTGTAATCTTTTTTTAACTCTTCTTTAGTCCCTTCTTCATTTTGACGATCTTGTGGAGAAGTTGCGGGAATTAGATACCCTTCTTTGTATTCAGGTTCTCCTGTTTTTTCATCTTTATTCTCTTTACTATCTAAAAACTCTTGAGGCGTATCATACCCTTTGGAATCTTTATTATCTCCTCTATCTTCTCTCATATTTTCTCCACTGAGCCTACTACTACCTCGAGTTCCGTTCTTAGACCATAGTTTATATTTACCATTTTCATCTTGAATTAATTGTGCCATATGTCCAAATTTTAATAATACGACTGAACTGTCGCCATTTATATCTATAAACTTAATTGGATTATTTGCTCCGTAATGATATGGAGTCAATCCCATATACTTTTCAGAGAATCTGTCTTGAGTATTGAATCTTCCCAGCACCGGATCATAAAACCTGGCCCCATAATCTAACCACCCCAGCCCCATTTCATCCTGCATCATCTTGCCATTGTAAAGATACTTATTTGGAGTGCTTTGCGCGGTATTGGTATAATTAAGTCCATCAATTGACATACCAAAAGGGTAGTAGCTGTTATCCTGCAAAACCGTTCCGTTCTGGTCGAAAGCAACACGAGTGTTACCAAGATGGTCCTTAAGGTAATACTCGTATTTGTAAGAAGTTCCATCGGGTAAAGCCCGGCCTTCAGGTGTGATGATATATGAAAGGCTGCCATCTTCGTAAACAAAACTGCCATCGTAATCGGTGGTTTTCATAATGGCCTGATTCTGGCGGATCTGTTTACATAATTTACGCCCGGTAGCATCATAGGCAAAAAGTATCAGCGATGACTTGGCAAAAGGAAATGCAATACGACAAGGTAGATTTTGAGGCGTGTATTGAATACTTTCTATATGTTTATTCAGGTCTTTCACCAGGTTTCCGTTTGGATCGTAAAGATACTCATTTGTGGTATTGGAACCGTTATCGGAAAAACCGTTATTTTGATAAGCTGTTCCGGCATTGTCGTTCACATTGTTTAACTGGTTACCACTATAATTATATGCCAAATCGTCAATGGGACCATATACGTCTGTTGCGGTTTGCCCGATCCTGTTTAAAGTTTTAATGTTTCCGTTTTTATCGTAGGTCACATTTTCGTTGTAATAAGCAGATGGCGAATAGGCAGCTGTTTTTACCCGGTTTAATTCATCATAGGTAAAGGCGTACGATTTTAATGCCGGAAATTGTTTTGAAACCCATTCCATGGACGAAATATTACCGTTATACTGCGATCTTGCGGTATAGTTCAACCCGAATGCAAAGAAATCTGAACCCGGCTTATTTACATCATTAATTTTTTCGAGCCAGCCGCGGATATTGTATTGAAAATCCTCGGTTTGCACAAATGCCGAACCGCTGCCATGCAGTTTTTTCTGTTTGGCCTGCCCCAGTTCGTTGTATACATTTTGGGTCATTAAAATTTCGGGGCTGCTGCCTATTTTATAATATGCATTGGTTAAGCGGCCTCCGTTGTCGTATTCGTTGCGTTGATTTACATCTACAGTTGCCGATGTATTGATATGGTTATCCTTTGTTTTAAGTATCTGCCCGGTGAAATTGTATTTTATGGATGTTATATTTTTGCCCCCCAGGTGATTATCCGCGGTGGTTTGTATCAAACGACCATATTTATCATAGCGATTTACCGATAGAAGTTTATTGTCAATAACCGGTGATAATTCAGTAGTTTCCGTTACTTTTGATCGCGTACCCGTTACCATGCCTTTTGTAGAGGCAGATTCGCCATTAACAAAATCCATTTCGGTGGCTTTGAAAGCATAATCACCAGTATTGCCTGCAACGCTTAAAAACCCGTAATTATCGTAGTAGGTAACGGTTTGTATTTCGTAGCCTGTTGTAGGGTATGCAACAGAGGTGTAGCCCGGATCGGCATTGGAAGTACTGAATTGTTCGTAGTAATTTGAATTTGGATCAACCAATGCTTGCATAGCCGACTGATTGATTGCGGTGCTATGCGTATAGATGCCGGTTAGAATTGGCCGATTAAACTTGTCATATTTTATAAACGACCATTGGTTTGTTAACCGCTGGTTGCCATCCTGTGATAGTACCAGCAGATCCCGCTTGTTGTACACCATATATACAGGATCGCAACCGGGTAATTTTTTCGTAGTCATACGTTTGCGTGTATCCGCATATTCGTAATAATAACAGTAGTTTTTTACCCAGTCTGTCAGCAGATTATATGTGGCTACCGTGGCTGGAACCAAATCAGACGCTAAGGGTGGAACAACGTAGCGTAAATATCCAAAATCATTATACACATAGTATGTGGTAGCTTTACCTCCGTCAACTGTTGCTGTTTTGGCAATTACGAGCCCTTGCAGATTTTTGTATTCACTTGTTTCATTGTTGTTTTCATCAAGTTGCCGGGTCTTATAGAGTGTTGCGGCAGGATAATAACCGCTACGGGAAAGTTCGTTGCTGTTGTTAACCGAAAACAAATGAATGTCGGACGCAATATTGGTTTCATATAATATTTTCACAGGTTTTTCGCTTCCTGTTGTTTGCCAGTCTTTACCGGGTCCTATCGTTTGAGCAATCCTGTCCAGTGGTGAAGGCTCGTAGGTTTGGATGCTTTTTGCATAGGTGCCTTCATCTTTAAAGAAATAATTGTTAAAATCCTGCTGTTCGGCTACATCATATACACGGTAACCACCAGCTCCATTAGCGCCATCCTGAATAATACAATAAGGCAAATACTGGTAGCTTTGCCTGCCCATATTATCGTATTTAACAGGCACTACCAGGTCGCTTCCATTGGGCATTGATTTAACATTGATGGATTGGCTAAGGCGGCCCAGACCATCAAAATAACTTACAGACTCGAACCATTTGGCATAGTCGAGCGACAAATGAGCGGGTGCTGCAGTGGTGGCATTATCTGCCTTTGGCTGATAAACACGGATAAAGTTCTGGTCGAAATCACCATTGGTCTGAACTATTGCATTGTGGTATTGTATATCGGGAGAGATAAAAGCATGAAATGTATTGCCTGAAGTAGAAAACCCTGGCATAAGAGAAACAGAAACCCTGGCTGTTTCCGATGCATTCGCAAAAGAATGAATAACATTGGAATTTAATCCGTCATCGCCGGTTTGGGCTATGAGAGTAAAATGCGAAAAGCAACAAACAAGAACCGGTATTATATATCGTTTAATCATAACTACTGACCTTTAAAGTGATATTCGTATTGTTTTAAAATATTATGATCCTGATCAAAGATGGTAGCCAGGCGATTGAAAGTATCATATTCGTAGTAGGTTGTAACACCATTTGGATCAGTAGCGCTCGACATACCTACATATGGAATGTAGGTATAAGAAGTTATCAGGGCATTAGGTAAATTAACTCTTAATGTGTTAAACAAATTACGCATTTCTACTTCGTTAGTCATAGCATTATCTATTGTGATCTGGGGCAATAACTGAATAACTGTAGCATAATCAGAGCCTATTATTCGTGCAACAGGGTATTTGGATTTATAACTCCATAAATAGACTTCTGTAACATTGTCGCTATTCTGCATGGCAAGTATATTACCATATTTATCATGTTGAGTATATAAATTAGAAGTGTAGGAATTTGAGCCATCTTTCATAACTTCTTTACTATGTGGCACATAAACTTTTGGGAATGGAGCATAGTAGGTATAGGCCGTATATTCGATATTGGGAATTGTAACAGCTCCATTTTGTTTTTCCATTCTTTGTTCAATTACCGGAGATAAAATATGATCTGTTACCATACTAGGATAAGGAGCATCCGTTTTATCATAAGGATATTTGTATTTTTCTCTTACTATCCCTCCATCGCTGGTTGTAACTGTTTTTGAAGTAAGGTTTTTATAACTGTCGTATATAAAATTAGTTTCCTTGTTTAATGCAACCTGGGACCCTGAACTGTAGTCGTAAAGTGTTTCTGTTTGTCGCGATAAATAAGGCGTGAAGGTGTAAATCTTAAGCGCTGAGAATCTATAGGATCCACCGAACATGTATTTATATATATGTTTGATAAAATCATTATATCTGGTTGGTTCCTGATTATAAGTATTAATTGTTTTAGCCAATATCCTATTTGTATTATCATAGTTCTCCACACACTTTAGCAGCCCTCTTTCTAACTCGCGCAAAGTGAATTCACCGTATATTTCATCTCCATCAATATTAGTAATATCATTAATGGGTACTTCATCCAAATACTCTTCATGATTAGTATAATTATATATTGTTTTACTGTTATCTTCATTTTTTTCTATAATCCTCGAATATGTAACATTATTCCCATCGGTGCTGGAAAGGGGGAGAAGAAGATTTTGGGACTCCTGGGAATATGTACAAATATAATCACCCTGAAAATGATAAAACACTAGTCCTGAACGACCGCCATAGTTATAGCTTACATGAATACGGCCAGAAGATGAATATTGTGGTATGCCTGATAGAATACCACTAGATTTGCCATCTTCAAATACATAGGAAAATGTTTTTCTTGTAAATTTCAATATATCCATTTCGTCAGGATATGAGGTTATGGTTTTTATTCTTAAACCACCTGCACTTCCTGCCTGGTCTACCAATTTGAATGTTATATCATTTACTTTATAACCAGCTACAACTTTTGAATAATCATGAGGTTCATATGCAAACACGGAAAAGCCTCCTGTTGGGTAGTGGATTTTCTCTAAAATTTCTGCTTTCATTAAAGTAGAGTTCGGAACTCGGGTAGCATACATTAAACTTCCATAATCTCCAAAATTTACACTTGAGTAGTCTATGCCATTATAATACCCCCAGTTATCACTTTTACGCGAATTGTACTTAGGCAAATAATTTGAGTTGTACTCGAAGCTATATTTCATAGCTGTTTGATTAGTCATAGATTTGGTAACAGCTCCAGAAAAAGGCAAAATTGATAATTCATTCAATCGTAGACGTTGTGTCGGGGAATTTGAATATTGAAACGCGATTTTCATTAACGAAATAATTTGAATTTCATCCAGTTTCATATAATAATGGTGACTTAATTTACTCTGTGACCAAATGGCATCAAATATATTTGCCGGTCCAGCGAAAATAGACATAAATGCATTACTTACATTATATTCATCTGAAATCCAGTCATCATAATCTAATTCTGATGACACAGAAGTGGTAAAATTTATTGCTTGGTTTTCAGATGTAGTGATTGCATTCAAATATTTCGGCTGTAGGGCACTCATTGATAAGCCATCTACTCCATCATTTCTATCAATTCTGTGATATAAAGAGGAACCTTCAATACCATTTGCATAAAAATGATTGGATTTTATTTTATTGAGAATAACTCCAGCTCCCTTGTATAACAAGTTGATGTAACTATTACCCGTAGGTGATATTATCTTACTTAAATGCCATGATGTTGCAACAGTAACTCCTGAAGAAGTGGCAAAATCTATATTGGTAGTATCGCCACCAAATTCATATTTAAAGCCATCTTTATCGGTAAGTATAAATTTCAAAAATGTTTTATAAGCTGTTGCGGTTACTCGACTCTTAGGTGAAGTACTTTTATAAACTTCAAAATTAATAGCATCACTTGAGAATATAGGTTCAATTTTAGTAAATTGATTTTCTTTGGATTTTATTTTTGTAACAAGGCTACCATTTTCATAAGCGAAGTAAAAACTGCCTGAATTGCCTCCGTAATTAAAACAAAACTCATCCGGATGAGTATCCATAGCAAGTTTGCAGGGATCAGTGCCTAGAATCAATGAATACAAGAATGATCCAGTTGACCAGGTATCAGTAATTGCGCTGGAAGCCCAATAATAACCGGTTTCACAAGAAGCATTTGCCTGTCGCGTCTCATTAGCAAAGTCTGCCTGCCTCAATTCATCTCTTCCTCCATTTATTACTCTGGTAATTGAACCGCCTGCGTTAAGGTTCCAGCCTAGTCCAACCCAGGTTGGATGGGTTTCTGTTTTATTGCCTCCGGCATGATAAGATAAACTGATAGGCAATTCAATATCCTTACATTTTATGGTATAAAGGGGGATATTTATATTAGGTAAACCATTAAAATAAGAAACAGGTATTTGCCCATACTTCCCTAACTCAGCCATATTGGGTGTTGCAATATCCATCATATATGGTGATTGTGAATATGCATTCAGGAAAAACGGGAACAAGCCTATAAGAATTATTATCTTTTTCATTGTATATACGTCTAATATTTTATTGTTTGATTATAGTCCTGTTTACATCATTGTTGCCATTTACAATTTCAATATTATAAGTGCCTCTGGGTAAAAAGCTAAGGCTGATAACCTGGTGAACGGCATTAGAATTAGTCAGTAAATCTTTAGAGGTAAGTAATTTACCATCAAGCGTGATTACCTTAAGTATAACCTTTTCACTGTTATCAATACTTAAGACATCAATAGTTAGATTTTCTAAAACAGGATTTGGATACATTTCAACAGTGTATTCTGTATCATTTGTATTTCTTTTTGAATTATCTTCAGCCAGCACCCCTTTTCTGAAAACAGTTGCTTTTTTTATGGTTTCACATCCCTTTTCATCTTTCACTTTTAATGAGACAATTAAAGGATAGTTTGCATTTTCCTGCAAGGTTAAATTGGGGAGTGTGCTTTTGTCGCTCCATTGATACTGATGCATATTAGGTGGCCCCCAGAAAGTGTATGATTCATGAGCTGCTAAATAAATAGTATCGCCCAGCGAAAACGCCGGCATTTGATTAATAATTACATGTATGGTATCACTTGAAGTACAGCCAAACTTATCTGTAGTAGTTAATATATATGTTCCGGTTGTGTCAATTGTTATTTGATTGGTCTTACTGCCAACATTCCAATTATAAATTAAAAAAGAGCTGTCGGCAGTAATACTGATACTTGTTCCGCAAATGGTGGTATCAGCAGGCAACTGAATTGTTTTTTGTGAATCGCAATCAAAAAGCTTGGTAAGATGGAAATTATCAGGATTATCTTTGGGGATTTTACCTTTATTGTCCACAACGGTTTTGTGAAAATTACCAGACATGATCAAATATCCTTCGGAATCAATCTCAATTTTCCGGTTAAAATTGGTGCGATCTGTTCCAATAGAGTCTATTAGTCGAAGAGTTCCATCGGATGTGTATTTTGCGATAAAAAGATTACTGCCGGGGGTGTTAGGTGCAGTGCCAAAATTTCCTTTTTTAATTGCTCCCCTGGTACTACCACTTATGAAAACTTTTCCATACTTGTTAATTGTAACGGAGGTTGCATAATCATTGGCTTTACTGCCAAAACCATCTGACCACACAGGATTTCCAAACGCATCAAATTTTACTACAAAAACATCGATATTCCCGATAACCGCCGGGAATTTAATTCCTAATGTTGTTATTTCTTCGGTATATCCCCCTGTTGCAATCAGGTTGTTTTTGGTATCAAGAACAATGCTTTCAACATTATCGTCATATATACTGCCTATTTGTTTTGTGTAAACAGGCTCTAATTCTTTATTAAAGCAAACAATAAAGCCATCACTTTTTCCTACAGATTGCATTGATTTATTGCTCATTGCGAAGTAATTTTCGAATGAGCCACCTAAATAGAGATTGCCGTTTTTATCAGTTACTGCATCGTTAAGAAGGCTTTTACCGGGGTTTTTCGAAATTATATTCTTTGTGACAGTACCGGTACTGTCAAGCAATGCTGCAAAAATGTTTGTCCCAAAACCATTATGTTTGTTAACCGTATCTAGCAGGCAAATTGTATGGGTAAAAGATCCGGCAATAAACGTGCTATTTTTTTCGAACGGAATAACAAACAACTTTTGCCCGTTAAAATCCCCGGTAATTTGCTTTGCCCACATCACAGTACCTGATAAATCAAGTTTAGCCACAAAAGCTGAAATATGGTTTTCAGCTTTCAACTTCTTCTCTCCCAAATCCAGATCCTTCTGAAAATATCCAGTGATATAAACGGCATCGTGTGATGCTTTAATTGTAGAAATATGTGTATATCCGGTAGCAACAAAGTATTTAACCCATTCTAAAGAACCTTTTGAGTTTAATCTGGCGATAAAAATATTCTGATCTTTCTTTAAATCGGTACTTTTAGTAGTAGCTATTTTGACACCAGAACTTTTTGAATTCGTAGCTTTTGAATCGATACTAATTATCTTTGAGTTTCCATTATAATTACCGGAAAGAAAAATTGCGTTACTGTCAGCAATGGTAAAATCACTTGCCAGTTCCCATAGCTCGCTTTCAGATTGTATAGTCCATTCTTTTATAAAATGCTGCGATAAGCATGTAAGTGGTAAAATCAGGATTCCTATACACGTTATTAGACTGGCAACCAATTTAACATGCCAGTTTGTTATAAAGAACTTTTGAAAATATTTTTTCATATTTCTTGATTTGAAACAGATATAAAAGAAGAAAAATTTTACAGGAACAATTATTTATTTGGTTTAGCTGTAACTCTACTCTCAAGATTTACATATTTCTTCTCAAGTTCAATCACATATAAAGTGAGTTCTTCTATTTTTTTAAGCAGTATTGAATTCATCTCACCTAAATTAATACCATCTTGTTTTACATTTTCAGCAGATGGCAGATCGGGTAAATGCTGGTTTTTGGAAATAAATGTTTCTACTTCCTTTAAGGAACTAAGTTTATAATCCTTTGCAAAAACATAATCAGGCCAATTTGCTTGCAATTGTACTTTTACTTCTTCGGTAAGTATTCCCCCTTTTACATATAAATTGTAGTTTCCAACAGCAGGAGGAGCCATACCAATTCCAACTTTTTGATTAGCTGTTAATGATTCGCAAATTACATTTCCATTTACACCAAGTTTATATCCTGTAGGAACATGCGTTGCACCGGGTGTATAGCTTGTTGTATAACCAACACCTACATTCCCGGTACTTTCTAATACCAATGCAAGTGTGCCAACATTTGTTACTCTAAAGTAGGCATTCCCACTGTAATCAATATAAGTATGCCTAAATTGATCGGTATAAAAGAGTCTAACAGATCCTGTTGTTCCATTGCTGGAAAGAAATCCGCTATTAGCTACATATATATTTCCACTATTAACAAACAAACTCCCTGTAAAATTGAAGCGGCTCGCTTTAAAGGAAAGCCAATCATCACCCTCCCATTCTCCGATCTTAACGTAATCGCCATCACCAAATTTCAGGATGCAGCGGGCACGGTCGGTGATTGAGTATGTATTACCAAGTTTTAGTTCGGAGTTATGAAATAGGTTAAGTGTACTTTGGGTTGAACTAGTTGAGCTTGTAATATAGTTTATTTGAGCTACCAGTTTCTGAGCAATAAATAAAGAGATGAGAACTAAAAATGTAAGTTTGATTTTCATTTTGTATAAATTTAATATTTATGCCTACTCTTTTAGAGCTTTTCGGCTATTGCTCTTTATTTGTTATATATTTTCGGTTTGTTTCGTTAAATAAATTTTATTGAATGTTTAAAATAAAATCACCGGGGTTTTTCAATAAGTGAGCAACTCTGATCATTTATGCATTCAATCCATTCTGAATTTGTTACGAATTTAATACACAAATTAACAATACTTTACAAGTGGTCATCTTATTTAATAACTGGTCGTTTTATAACTACAACTGGTCATTTTGAACATACAGGTGGTTAATTAAGATTTATGTAAATCTTTAATAAAGTGCCATTTACGGCGCGAAACTTTAAGGAAAAACTTATTTTTCAGGTTCAACTCATGCGTTTTTGTTTTGCAGCATACCATATGCCTCATGTTTACCAGGCAGTTGTGGCTTATCCGCAGGAAACCATAATCAGCATATTCAGTTTCGAGCTTTTTAAGTGTACCGATGAAATTGTTTATAGTGTCGTTTTCAGTATGATATACCTGAGTAAGAGAGCCATCGCATTCGAAATACAGGATACTGTCAAGAGGAATATTCCGAATTTCGGTTTTTGTTATAAGTATTATAACTTCTCCGGTTTGTTTGCTGTAGCCCATATGCAAAATTATTTATCTGTTTCCTGGAAATTCGGATTATTACAATCCTATTATCTTGTAAATTTTATTCAGTTGCTGTTTAAATACACGGAATACTTTTGGAATTTGGAAAAAGAATATGCGAGTTTTCATAAGAGTATAAAATGTAGTTTTAACTTAGATCGGATGATACATTATGTAATCAATGGTAAAAAGAGTATTACAAAGCAAACAAAATAAACATGGATAACATTACAAATATAAAGCAAAAAGTTGTTAACTGTTAAGTGTTAAGTATTTATTTTAATAAATGTTATTAACAAATACATATTATTACACTATAAATCAATACTATATACAATACAAAAAAGACAACATATCAAATAATGTGTTGTAACTATTGAATTATTTAACGAAAAAAGTAATAGCAAGATTTCCGCTTATCTGTAGCTTATGCCTGCTCTTAAGTAGCTTAGTCAATATTTAATCCAAAAAATTAAAAAAGGCAATACGGTTTCAGAAAATATTTTTAATATTTTTTTTAAGAGCTGAATATTCTCTATGATTAAACAACTTCTATACAATTTCAGCCTCCTAACGGATATTTCCATATTTTCGCAACTTGTTGTGTTTCTTACCAGATTCTTTTTCTTTATTGCCAAACTATTTATGCATAATAAAATCGCATTCCCAAAACTTGCTTTTGTTTTTCAAAAAGATAGTACCAAAAGATTAATTCTATTGGCAATATCATTAATCCCCGCACTTCTGTTTCTACCTTTTCCTGATTCAATAACAGACATTGGTATTGATAATTCACTATCTTTTATTTTCAGCTATATTATGCAGGGTCATTTAGCGCTTGGCAAAGACATAATTTTCCCTCACGGGCCGTTTGCATTTATCATGTATCCTTTACCCGGTAATTCTTTATGGTGGATTGCCATGAGTTTTAGCATTCTTGTCAGGGTAGCCTGGGCATATAGCTTCTTGTCGTTGGTTTCAAATAAATCATGGAGATACCATATCGTTGCATTTATAGGCTGCCTGATGTTGTCAACAATCGTTGGCCTGCTTGGGACTATCGTTCAAATGGTGATAATGTTTCTCCTGCATTATCTTGAGACCAGAAAGCTTTACTGGTTGGTTCCGCCCCTGGTTTTAACGGCTTTCGCTTTTTTTATCAAGGCTTTTGTGGGAATTCTGTGTCTTTCGGTAATTTTCCCTTTCTTCCTGATCCTTCTTTATCTTGTTATAAAAAAGGAAGAAAATCCCTGGCGCTTAGTATACATTCTTATTGTGCCTTTGAGTATTGCAGCAATCTGGATGGTATTGTATGGAACATCGCATGGTTTGCTGCGTTATGCAATTGGTATGCAGCAATTGGCATCAGATAATTCCGCCGCTGCTGCCCTGTATCCAGATAATCTGTGGATTTGGCTTATCATCGGATTGCTGGCGGGTTTCATACTGATGATCACAAACCTGAGGAACAGGAAACAACTCCAGTTCTTTATCCTGATATTACCTATGCTTTTTGCCATATGGAAATATGGAATGGCCCGGCAGGACTACTATCACGCCCTGACGATTATCATTTTCCTGTTTTTTGTACTCCTTATCTTTCTTTTACAAGCTGAAAGATTTAAAGTGTATCACTTAGTTTTATCATTAATCGTGTTTGTCGCCTTTGCAATCAATTTTGCGAATATCAGAGGTCCTGAAAATAGCTTTTCCCCACCAACAAACGGGTTCCTAAAACTTATTTCAGCAGCGATGGATTACCAATATTTTTCTGATACCTGCGAAATGGCATCACAGCGAAATGTG
>Ga0105047_10007447_pt1 | contig 18430 bp, 16 predicted proteins | sample MAT04_FD_78384 | JGI IMG/M metagenome (GOLD analysis project Ga0105047, IMG submission 78384) | Freshwater microbial communities from Lake Fryxell liftoff mats and glacier meltwater in Antarctica - MAT-04 (megahit assembly) | ecosystem: Environmental > Aquatic > Freshwater > Ice > Liftoff... | reverse complement strand
GACGCCGGCGGGTCCAACGGCTACCGGCTACGCGCCTGGAAAGTCCACCTCGCCCGACTCGCCGCCGACACCGGACTCCAGATCACCGTCTGTCACTACCCGCCCGGCACCTCGAAGTGGAACCGGATCGAGCACCGCATGTTCTCGTTCATCACGATGAACTGGCGCGGCCGCCCACTCACCAGCCTGCGCACCATCATCGAGCTGATCTCCGCGACCACCACCACGACCGGGCTCACCGTCCAAGCCGCCCACGACCCCGAGTGGTATCAGAAAGGCATCCGCATCACCGACACAGAACTCGCCGCCGTCCCACTCACACCACACGACTTCCACGGCGAATGGAACTACACCATCAACGCTCAATCAAACTCGGCGTGAGCCCTAACGCTGTGATCTCCGCGCTGCGGAAGTCGCCATCACCTTCCAGGTAGCTCCAGCAGAGGTCGTCGATGTTCACGACACCGTCACCGTTGACATCCTGAGGTTCGAGGACGAACATCTTGCCGTTGGTCCGGGTGCGTGTCTCGTCAAAGTGCGGCGCCTCGGCTTCGAACAGGGTTGGCTGGTACTCGAAGGCGGCAGGTTTGCTGTTGGCGGCATACGAGGTCGAGATCAGCTTTTTGATGCCGTAGTCCATGAAGTGGAGAGCGAAGAACTTGGCAAAGTTCGACCACTCGGGATCGTCACACGGGAGCAGGACCACCTTGTCGCGGAACAGGTCGGGCTCGAGCTCCCGATAGGCGTTCATCTCGCATTGGATGGTGTCCCATTGCGTATAGAACTCGTCGTTCTTTGCGTCTTTAGCTGTGTTCAGGCTGTGGTTCTTGTGACCTGCCGGTTCGGCCGGGTCGGCTGACGCGGCCGCCGTTGTCTGTTTCGCTGCTTTGGCCACGGTTCGACGATAGATGAGGGCGAGTCCGGCGGGGGACATGGGTGGGCGAACAGCTCAGCCTGCAGAGGGCGGCGCCCAATTTCGTGAGGCGCACGGTGCACAGGCATGAGGTCGATGTCCGCGACGGGATCGCCACTGTCGTCGTTTACCTACGGCAGGCTGACGGCGTCGGCAGCACACGGCGTGCTCGCTGGAGTGGCGAGGTCACGCAGACGGTGACGCTTGAAGCGGTGCTTCCAGTCGGAACAACCTTTCAACCTGCGCCGACCGCGTTGTTAGCACCGAGCTGCCGCTCGGAGCGCGTCCTTGAGCCGGCGTTCTGGGAAGGGTCGGAGAACGGGCCTGGCCTTCGCTCGTCCGACCGCCGGACCGCCCGATCACCCGTAGAACCGTCGTTTCAGGATGCGGGCTGCTGGCGATTCACAGTGCAAATGGATTGCGGTCGCGAGGTTCCCGGCTCTTCGGAGTGGCCTTCTGTGGCCAGAAACGATTGGCCGCTCACAAGCAGTTCAGGGCAGGGCTGGGGGAGGCCAGTGCCCGGTCTGGCGGACCGCGGCTGCAGTGGGTGTGAGGTTGATCTCGAGCAATACCGACATCAGGACCGTCAGGTACGGCACCCACGGCCCCCACAGTGCGTAGGGCGGATCGTCGATGTCGTCGAACAGCAGCTCCAACCGTTGCCCGGCCGGAGACGGGAGCAGGTGGCTGATGCCTGCGAGCCACACCGACTCCCACCGATATTCGTGCCAGACGAGGAGCCGCTCGTTGGTGGCAAGGATTGGCATCTCCCCGAGCGGATGCCATTGCGGCGCAGCGAGACGCTCGGCTTCGCCGCGAGCGCGGCGGTTCCCGACGGCGGTCGCCGCGGTCGTCAGTCCGAGCATCGCCAGCCCGCCGACCCCGACGATGCGTGCTCGGTGTAGGCGACTTCGACCCCGTGGAATCGCCATCCATGCGCCGACAGTTCGGCGTGGAGCACCTCACCAAGGTCGAGCGGCACGGGGCTGTGCACCACTGGTAGCCCGTGACCGGCGTCGAGCAGGTCGACCAGGTTGACGGCGGCGTCCCACGCCGCTTCGGTGCCCATAGCCGAATGGTAGCGAAGGGCTGTCAAACACGAACCGGGCGACTCCGGACGCGATACCGACGGGGGTGTTCGGGCCTAGCGAGGTGTGGAACGCGATGGAGTTGGCGGATTCGAGTGGCTGGTCCTCGCGATCGGTGGTGGCCTATTCATCGGGGTCATCACCGTTTGGGGTGGTGCGTCACTCGCGACGTTGCTTACCGGTGTTCCGACCGCAATCCCATTCGGCGACGCGATGTCAGCGTTGCTCGCTCTGCCCGGCCGACTGGGCGACCCGGCAGGAGCATGGCGGGAGCCGACCGCCGGGCGGCTCCCCGGTCGGGTCGTCTACTGGTGTAGCACCGGCGCCGTCGCCGTGCTGCTGATGGCGGTCGCCGCTGTCGGACTTCGGATGTTCGGGCGGTCCTCGGTGGGCACTGCGAAACGTCGACCCCTGGGAGTCGACGGCCGGGCGCAGTTCGCGAGCCGCGGCGACCTGATCCCTCTTCTTGTCGCTGCGCCGGTGTCGGGCAGGTTCGTTCTCGGCCGGTTCGGTCGCCGCCTCGTCGCCACCGAACCCTCCCCGGTCCCCGGCCAACCGCCACCGCGACGATTGGGCCGAGAGGTGCGTCGTGGTGATCGGGGAGCGGTCGCGCTTGTTGGGCCGTCTCGGTCGGGAAAGACGACCGCTGCGGTGGGCGGGATCTTGGAGTGGGATGGACCGGCGGTGCTGTCGTCGGTGAAGTCCGATCTGCTCGCTGTTACCGGCGGGTGGCGCGCCACGGTCGGCGATGTCGTGGTGTACGACCCGACCGGCACGACAACTGTTGCGGCTGGGCGGCGTGCCCGGTGGTCGCCGCTGCATCACGCCGTCACCGTGCTTGGCGCTCAACGTGCAGCGCGAGCGTTGTGCGACGCTGCGCCCCGCGGCGGGGTCGAGGGCGGTATGGACTTCTGGCTCGCCCAAGCCGAAATCTTGTTGTCCGGGCTGTTGTTCGTCGCCCGTCACACCGGCCGCGACATGGGCGCGGTGTGCGAGTGGGTGCTGTCACAGGACCGCCCGACCGACCTCGGTCCCGGCGAGGTCCGCGTCGCATTGGACGTCCTGCTGTCGAGCGATGACCCGGCCGTGGTCGCGGGGGCGATCGACGCGTCACGCGGTCTGTTGGCGATCTGGGAGTTGGAGGAACGCACCCGCTCCAGCGTGTATGCGACGTGTCAGACGATTGTGTGGCCCTGGTCCGATCCTGATGTTGCCGCGTCATCGCGGGGTGTCAGCGTTGATCTCGACTGGCTGTTGGCCGGGTCGAACACCGTCTACCTGTCGGCACCGATCGAAGACCAACGACGCCTGTCTCCGGCGTTCGGTGGCCTGTTGAACGACCTGATCGCCCAGGTGTACCGACGGGTTGCGGTCACTGGGAAACCGCTCGATCCGCCGCTGCTGATCGTGATCGACGAAGCGGGCAACACCCCGCTGCGGGCGTTGCCGGAGTACGCGTCGACGTTGGCCGGGTTGGGCGTGCTACTGGTGACGATCTGGCAGTCGCTGGCCCAGATCGAAGCGGCGTACCAACGCCAAGCCGACACGATCCTGACCAACCATCTCTCCAAAGTGTTCTACGCCGGGCTGTCGGATGCCGCGTCGATCCGTTACGTCGGTCAAGTCCTCGGTGACGCCGAGATCGAGACCCGGTCACGTTCCGGTGTTGAACGGCTCGGCCGGCAGTCGGTGTCGTTGGCGTCGACGAAGGTCGCGTTGGCACCGGCGCATGTGCTGCGCCAGATGCGCCCCGGCGACGCGTTGCTGGTCCACGGCACCTTGCCGCCGGCGCATGTGGTGACGCGCCCGTTCTACCGCGACCGCCGCCTTGCGGAACGTGCCGCGACCCCGTTCCCGACGACCGGAGGTGACCAATGAACGACACCAACCACCACGACCGCCCGTTCCTGCGACCGACGGCGACAGCGTCGGCGGCACCGCAGGGTTGGGTGAGCGAACCTGCCCGTTGGGCCGGCCACGACGTGAACGTGGTGTTCGACCCGCGCCGACACACGGTGATGTTCACCCTCAACCGGCTCAACGACCAGGCCCTCGACGGGCTACGCAGTACCGGCTGGGTTCGTCGGGCGAGCGATGGTGTCGCCGAGTTCTGGGTTCGCGACCGGGTCGCGGCCGTTCGAACGACACTCGACCGCGCCGGCCAGACACCGGCGGTCGAGGTCGCAGGTCGGAGCCTGTGACCAGCCGACCACGGCGCCGACTGTCGGGGTGCCCGGACGGCTGTCGTTGGCGGGGTACTCTGTGAGTGGCGCTCGGAGAGCCCGCCACGATCCTGTCGAACAGTTGGCGCTGTTCGATCCGGCACTCCCTCTCGAAGACACCAGCATGACGCTGGAGACCGAGGAGGTCAGTCATGAACCGTTACGGGCAGATGGTGTACGAGCACCACTCGACGTTCCGTCCAACCGAGTTCGCCCAGATCGAGAACCCGACGATGTTTTTCACCGAGGCGGGCGAGGAGATCCAAGCAGCGGTGACCGAGCTACGCGATCAGATCCTGGCCGGGCAACGCCCCTGGGAGGACCTGGACGACTACCAGCGCCGCAGCTCCCAAGCGCTGAACGAAGCGGAGGAAGTGATCCTGGCCGACCATCACCTCCTCCAACCGATGCCGGACGAGGACGAGGACTTGACCCAGGTCGACGACCCGATCCTGACCTCGTACTACCGAGCCTTGGCGACAGCGGCCGAGCCACTCAGCCAAGCCTTCTAGACCTCAACCTCAACCTCAGTGACCCGGCGCCATCGTCGGGCGGCGTCATGGCATCGCCTCCGGCGGTGGTGTTCCGCCCGGTCGGACAGAGCGATCTTGCCCCGGCCGGTGTCGGCGCCAAACTGGCCGCGAACCTTGCCGCTCTGGAGGTGCTCGACGCCTGTCGTCTTGATGGCCGGTCGGCGACCGTGGGGGAGCAGGCGGTGCTGGCACGGTGGGCCGGGTGGGGCGCGATCCCGCACGTGTTCGACGAGGACGACGCCCGGAACGTGACCGAGCGCAGCGAGGTGCGCCGTCTGTTGGGGTCGGAGGAGGCGTGGTCGCAGGCCCGCCGCACGGTGTTGAACGCCCATTACACCGACGCTGCCGTCGTGCAGGCGATGTGGGACACCGCAACCCGGTTGGGGTTGACCGCTGGCCGAGTGTTGGAGCCAGGGTGCGGGTCGGGGAACTTCATTGGATTCGCCCCGGCCGGGATGTCGATGGTTGGTGTCGAGTTGGACCCGACCACCGCCGCGATCGCTCGGCACCTCTACCAAGCGACAGCGAAGGTCCACACCGGCGGGTTCGAGGACTACAAGGCACGCGACGGGTCGTTCGACGCCGCGATCGGCAACGTCCCGTTCGCCAAGATCACCCCGCACGACCCGACTCATAACCGCGGTCGCCACTCGCTCCACAACTACTTCCTGATCAAGAGTCTCCGCCTGGTTCGCCCCGGCGGGATGGTGATCGCGCTCACCTCGCGGTACACGATGGACGCCCGCAACCCCGGCGCCCGTCGCGAACTCGCCGGGCTCGCCGATCTCGTCGGGGCAGTCCGGTTCCCGTCCGGTGCGTTCGCTGCCGCGGCTGACACCAACGCGGTCATCGATCTGGTCGTGTTGCGCCGCCGCCAACCTGACATCGAACCGTCCGGTCCGGACTGGGCGAACACGGTCAGCACCGAACACCTCGGCATCACATCGCCTGACGGTGAGCTCGTGAGCATCAACGAGTACTTCGCCGCCCACCCGGCAATGGTCCTCGGCGACGTCACGATCGGCCGTGGCATGTACGCCAACAACGAACTACTCGTCCATGCCAGCGGACCACTCGACCCGCAACTCACCACGGCCCTCGACTCACTCGTCGCCGACGCTCGCACCCGCCACGCCGTCTTCACCCCAGCCGGCACGTCGATCCCGGTTCGGCCAGCGGTGCTCGAACCGGTCGACGAGTTCGATCTGCGGTTCGCGCAGGAAGGCAGCTTCGTCACCGGGCCGGCTGGGCGGATCGCCCGACTCGACGACGGCGACATCGTTGCCCATACGCCGCGGGTCGGCAAGGACAACACCGAACTGGTCCGTCTGATCGGGTTGCGCGACACGGCCCGTCAGGTGCTCGCGATCCAAGTCGACGGCGGTGACGACGCCGACCTTGCCGCTGCCCAACACGCCCTCGGCGACCGCTACAGCACGTACCTGCGGCTGTATGGGCCGATCAACCGGTTCAGCACGGCCCGCACCGGCCGCTACGACCCCGACACCGGTACCGAAGTGACCCGGCGGATTCGACCGAGGATGGGCGGCTTCCGCGAAGACCCGCACTGGCCGCTCGTCGCTGCGCTGGAGGACTTCGACGACGAAACACAGACCGCGCGGCGGGTGGCGATCTTCACCGACCGGGTGATCTCACCCACGTCGCAACGGCTCGGGGTCGACACCCCCGCCGAGGCGGTCGCGGTCTGCCTCGACGAGACCGGAGCCGTCACCCTTCAACGTGTCGCCGAACTGCTCGGTACCCCGACCGGTGAGACTCGTAGCCAGCTCGACGGTCTGGTGTTCAACGACCCCGCCTCCGGCCGTCTCGAACCGGCCGAGCGCTACCTGTCGGGCAACATCCGCACCCGCCTCGCTGCCGCTCGCACAGCCGCCGCCGACGACCCGTCACGATGGCAAGCCAACATCGACGCGCTCACGGCGGTGATGCCCCGCCAGCTGGAACCGGGTGACATCACCGCCCGGCTCGGCGCATCATGGATTCCCCCCACGGACGTCGAAGCGTTCTGCCGCGAAGTTCTCGACGCGACAGTCGACGTGGAACGCCTCGTAGAGGTCGGCCAGTGGAACGTCAAACTCCGCGACGGGTCACGACGGTCGGTGTCGCTCACTTCCGAATGGGGCACCGGCCGCGCCGACGCGGTGACCCTGTTGGACGCCGGGTTGAGTCAGCGCCTCCACACTGTCTGGGACCAGACCGAGGACGGGCGCCGGGTCCGCAACGACGCCGAGACCATCGCCGCTTGCGCCAAACAGGACGTGCTCGCAGAACGGTTCTCGGGATGGGTATGGGAACACCCCGAACGGGCGACACGACTGGCCGACCGCTACAACGAACTGTTCTGCTCCGTCCGGCTCCCCACCTACGACGGCTCTCACCTGTCACTGCCGGGTTTGGCGGACACGTTCACGCCTCGCCAGCATCAACGCGACGCCGTGGCCCGAATCCTGCAAGACGGACGTGCCCTACTCGCTCACAGCGTCGGTGCCGGCAAGACCGCGACGATGGTCATCGCAGCGATGGAACTTCGTCGTCTCGGGTCGGTCACCAAACCTGCCGTTGTCGTTCCGAACCACATGCTCGACCAGTTCTCCCGCGAATGGCTCCAGCTGTACCCGACCGCCCGCATCCTCGTCGCGGACAAGGAACGCCTGTCGAAGGAGCGACGCAAGGAGTTCATTGCCCGCTGCGCCACCGGCGAGTGGGACGGGATCGTGTTCACCCAATCCGGGTTCAGCCGGCTACCGCTCGGCCACGACCTCACCGCTGAGTACACCGGCAGAGAACTCGCCGCTGCCCGCGCCGCGCTCAACTCGTCACGCGACGGCAAAGGCATCTCCGTCAAGCGGCTGGAGCGGCGTATTGCGCAGATGGAGGAGAAGAACAAAGATCTCCTCGCCGAGCACACCAAAGACGACGGGGTCCGGTTCGAGGAGACCGGCATCGACTACGTGTTCGTCGACGAAGCCCACGCCTACAAAAACCGGCGCATCGACTCCTCGATCGACGGTGTCGCCAACTCCGGCTCCCAACGCGCCCAAGACCTCGACGCCAAACTGTGGGCGCTGCGAACATCCCACGGACCGCGCTCGGTGTGCTTCGCGACAGCGACGCCGGTGGCGAACTCGATGTCCGAACTGTGGGTGATGCAGTCCTACCTGCAACCCGACCTTCTCAACGAAGTCGAGATGGGCGTCTTCGATGGATGGGCCGCGACGTTCGGGCGGACTCACACGATGTTGGAACTCGCTCCCGACGGCGCGTCGTACCGGATGCAGACCCGGTTCTCCCGGTTCCAGAACGTCCCCGAACTCCTCACCCTCTACCGCCAGGTCGCCGACGTCCGCACCGCCGCCGACCTCGACCTACCCGTCCCGAACCTGACCGGCGGCAAAGCCGAAACCGTCGTCGTCGCACCCTCGCCAACACTCGTCGACTACGTGGCCGATCTTGCTCAACGCGCTGAACAAGTCCGCTCGCGCGCGGTGAACCCGTCAGAGGACAACATGCTCGCGATCACCGGCGACGGCCGCCGCGCCGCACTCGATCTCCGCCTCGTCGGCCATGACCCCGACCCGGAAGGCGGCAAGATCGCGGCAGCCGCGCAACGCGTCGCCTCCATCCACCACGCCACCTCGTCTCGCACCTACCTCGACCCCGGCGGACGACCCGCACTCCGGCCAGGTGGACTGCAACTCGTGTTCTGCGACGTGTCCACCCCCGCTGGTGACGGCTGGAACGCCTACGACGAACTCCGCACCCAGCTCGTCCAACGCGGCGTCCCCACCGAGTCGATCCGCTACATGCAAGACGCGAAGAACGACCAAGCCAAAGCACGTCTGTTCAATGCCTGCCGCGACGGCACCGTCAACGTCCTCATCGGCTCCACCGAGACAATGGGCGTCGGCACCAACGTCCAAGCCCGCGCCGTCGCGATGCATCACCTCGACGCGCCCTGGCGACCCGCCGACATCGAACAACGCGACGGCCGCATCATGCGCCAAGGCAACCAGAACCCCGACGTCCAGATCATCCGCTACGTCACCGAAGGCAGCTTCGACACCTACATGTGGCAAGGCCTCGAACGCAAAGCAGCGTTCATCTCCCAAGTCACCCGCGGCGACCTCCCCGACCGCGACGTTGACGACATCGGCGACCAAGCCCTCTCCTACGCCGAGATCAAAGCCCTCTCCACCGGCGACCCCCGCATCATGGAGAAGGCCGGGGTTGATTCCGACGTCGCCCGCCTCACTCGGCTCCAACGCGCCCACCAAGACGACCAACACCGCCTCCGCACCACGCTCGCCACCTCGGAGCAACGCCTCCGCCGCTACACCGCACTCGCCGACGACCTCGAAACCGCTCTTGCCGATGTGATCGACACTCACGGCGACCGCTTCCGCATGACCATCGACGGCACCCAGCACCGCAAGCGCGTTGACGCCGGAACATACCTCCAGGCTCTCGGCGCCGACCAACTCGCCAACACGCCCACAGGTGCTGTCAGCGAACTCGTCCCAATCGGCGAACTCGCGGGACTCACCGTCAGCGCCCAGACCGACCGACGTAATGGAGACGAACTCCGCATCCTCGTCACCACTGCCCACGTCGAACTCACCTACACACGAGAAGACTGGCAACAGAGCGACCCCGGCAGAATCGTGCAGCGCCTCGAACGGTACATCCAGTCGCTCCCCGACGACCTCGCCAACGCGCGACACGAAGCAAGCAACGCAGGCACCGAAGCCGAACGAGCACGAACCCGCCTCGGCCAACCCTTCGAACACGCCGACCAACTCGCCCGCATCCAACGACGCCAAGCGGAACTCACTGAAGCACTCACCCCGAACGAGTCGGGCCCCAGCCACGAAATGCCATGCGCGTCCACTGCTGAACTGTCACCAGCCGCCACAGTCCGTCGCCGACTCGACAGGCTCGCAGCGACGCCCGGCGCCGCCTTCAGCGACCGAGCCGCGGCAGCGGCCAACGTCGCACGTGGATGAGCGACCGTCATGGGACGACATTCCCGGGAACTGTCCACGTACCCAGACGTGACTACTAGGTTCGGAGGTAGCGCAAATGGATGCGTCGCGCCGACTCGGGCAGGTTCGGCACATGTGCGTCTGGCAGAGACGGGGCTTGCCGATAGACGCCAAGTCGACGCGGGCCGAGCCATCGAGCGAGCTGATGATGTTCCAACCGGTGCAGCGACTTCATGAAGGGCGAATTGCGGCCGAGCGGTCGATCATCCCGAGAGCGCATTCCAAGCTCGCGGGCCAGCAGGACACAGTCCACATCGATCGGTTCATCGTCGTGAGCGAGCAGGGCGAGCCTGCGCAAGAACATCACCGCCGATGCTCCGACGAGCGGCGTGTAGACGAGTTCGACGTAAGCGTGATCGAGCGGGAATGATCGGTGTTCGGTCGCTACCTGCAGCCAAATGACCTTCAGCCTGCTGAGGGAGCCGTCATCGACGGGGTTTCGGCCCGAATTGCTCGCGAGGTGGTCAGTCGGGTTCATCTGTCGAGACCTCCACCGGTAGGGTCTGTCTTCATCGAACCGATCTGCGGAGCAATAGTCACGGCGAATCGACGGTGAACGCTTTCGTCTCGGCGCCCGCGTAAGGGCTGAAGCGGACACTCTCTGCTCATGTCTCGCCGATCGGACCACGCCATCGAGTAATAAGTCTCCGAACGTCCGGCTTTGTTTCAGGCGGCGCGCTCCCGCCCAGCTGGCGTGACGACCGCGTTGATCAAGAAATCGTCCCCAGACCTGTTGCCGCTAGTGTCCCGCGTCAAAGGTTCGTTAAGTATTTCTTGAGGCTGTCGAGGATCTGATCGGCGGTCTTGTGCCAGACGAAGGGTTTCGGGTTGTTGTTCCAGGCGGCGATCCAGGTGTTCTGAACCGGCCGGGGTTTTGCATCAGATCCTTCGAAGTCCTGAGAGGATCAGAAGATGCCAGCAAGGAAGGAATACACGCCTGAGTTCAAGGACCAGGCTGTCAGGTTCGTGCTCGAGGAGATCGAGCCGGACGAGTCACGCAAGCACGCGTGTGAGCGTCTCGCGCCGAAGCTGTCGGTGAAGGCGGTGACGCTGTACAACTGGTTGAAGCAGTCGGCCCCGCCAAGGGCTCGTGCGTCGGCGCCGCCGGGTTCGGTGGAGGAACTACGCGCCCAGGTGCAGTCGCTGAAGAAAGAGAACCGTGAGCTTGCTCGGGCGAACGCGATCTTGTCGGACGCCGCAGCTTTTTTCGGGGCGGCGCTCGACCGCCAAAGGAGGTAGCGGCGTTCGTGGCTGCTCATCGTCATCATGGGGTCGTGCCGGTCTGCAGAGTGCTGCAGGTCGCCCCGTCGGCGGTCCGCTCGGCGATGTCTCGCCCGGTGTGCGCTCGCCGGGTGACCGACGATGCGATCAAGCCGAAACTGCTCGAGGTGTTCAACGCGAACTATCAGGTGTATGGGCGACGCAAGATGAAAGCCGCGCTACGACGCGAGCACGGCATCAACTTGGACAAGGACCGCGTCGCGCGTTTGATGCGTGAGCTGCACATTCGTGGCGCCACACGGTCCAAGACGACGGTCACGACCCGCCCGGACAGGAACTCACCGAGGGCACCGGATCTGGTGAAGCGCCAGTTCCATGCGCAACGACCCAACCAGTTATGGGTTTCGGATTTCACGTATGTGGCGACCTGGTCGGGGTTCGTCTACACAGCGTTCGTGATCGATGTGCACTCACGAAAGATCGTTGGTTGGCGCACCGCTTCAACGATGACCACACCGCTGGTGATGGACGCCTTGAACATGGCCGTGTTCTCACGCCGGCTGCAACTGATCAACGGGGTCATCGCGCACTCCGATGCCGGGTCGCAATATGTGTCCGTTGCCTACACCGAACGCCTCGCCGAGATCGGTGCCCGACCATCAATCGGCACGATCGGAGATTCCTATGACAACAGCCTCGCCGAGACGCTGAACGGGCTCTACAAGACAGAGCTGATCCGCCGTCAGGGACCATGGCGCAACGTCGAGCACGTCGAACTGGCCACACTCGCGTGGGTGGAATGGTTCAACAACCACCGGCTCCACGGTCAGCTCGGCGACATCCCACCCGCCGAGTTCGAGCACAAATACTACGCTCAAACCCGAGCTATCAGCAAGGTCCCAACACCCACCCGGACCTGATGCAAAAGACCGGCCGATTCATTCAAGTCGGCGGTGAGCGCTGCGATCGATTTGTGCGCGGAGCGTTTGAGCATCTTGTTGGTCAGCTCGGCGAACCACCTTTCAACTAGGTTCGTCCACGACGACGACGTCGGCGTGAAATGGAACGTGAACCGGGGTTGCTTCAACAGCCAGTCGCGGATCGCGGGGGTCTTGTGCGTGCTCGAGTTGTCCAACACGACATGCACAGCGAGGTCTGCCAGCACGGAGTCGTCGATGAGGTCGAGGAACTTGCGGAACTCGATTGCCCGGTGCTGTTGACGTGTCTGGTGCACGACCTGGCCGGTCGCCAAGTTGAGCGCGGCGAACAGATCGGTGACTCCGTGTCGTTTTTAGTCGTGGGTGCGTTGTTCGATCTGACCGGGTCGCATCGGCAACGACGGTTGGGTTCGGTCGAGTGCTTGGATGCTGGTCTTCTCGTCGACACACATCACGACTGCATGTTCTGGCGGGTTCATGTACAGGCGACGACATCGCGGACCTTGTCGACGAACTGCGGATCCTCCGAGAGCTTGAATGTGTCGGTCAGCCACGGCTTCGAGCTTGTCAAGTGTTTTGTGTAAGTGGTGTTGGGTCCGGTGGGTTTCAGGTGGTGGGGATGCGGTCGGGGTAGGCGAGGAGGAGTTGTTCGAGGGCGCGTTTCCAGTTGGTGGTGACTTGTCCCTCGACGAGTCGGCCGGCGGCTCGTCGCCGCTCGGCGGGTAGCCCGCGTTCTCGGGCTCGATCGCGTGCTCGTTTGTCCTCGATGTCGCAGATCGCGAGCCAGAGCAGCTTGATCGCCGCAGCATCGTTGGGGAAGTGCCCGCGGTTCTTGGTGACTTTGCGGAGCTGGTAGTTCAGCGACTCGATTGAGTTCGTGGTGTAGATCACCCGCCGTAACGCGGGCGGGAACGCAAGGAACGGCGTGAACCGTTCCCAGGCGTCCTTGAACGCTTTCACCGTCGACGGATAGCGCTTGCCGAGCTCGGTCGCTTCGAACGCCTCGAGCTCGATCAGGGCCCCGTCAGAGTTCGCAGCCTGGTAGATCGGGCGCAACGCAGCAGCGACCTGCTTGCGGTCTTTGTAGTTGACGAACCGCATCGCCGCCCGGATCAGATGCACGACGCAGGTCTGCACGGTCGCTTCCGGCCAGGTCGCCGCGATGGCTTCGGGGAACCCGGTGAGCCCGTCGCAGCACACGATGAGCACGTCCTGCACGCCACGGTTGGCGAGCTCGGCGCACACCGACGCCCAGAACTTGGCGCCCTCGCTGGCCTGGACCCAGATCCCGAGGACGTGCTTGATGCCGTCCATGTCGACCCCGACCGCGATGTGCGCGGCCTTGTTGCGGACATGGCCGCCATCACGGATCTTGACGATGAGCGCATCCAGGTAGATCACCGGGTAGACCGCTTCGAGCGGGCGTTGCTGCCAGGCCAGCACCTCGTCCGCGACCGCGTCGACGAATCTTCGAGATCGTCTCGTGGGACAGCTCCGTGCCGATCGTGGTCGCCAGGTGATGGCCGATGTCACGAATTGTCATCCCGCCCGCGTAGAGCGACACGATCATCGCGTCGAGACCATCGAGGCGACGTGAGCCCTTCGGGACGAGCATCGGGGTGAACGTCCCAGCCCGGTCCCGAGGGATCGACAACTCGATGTCACCGATCTCGGAGGCGACCGTCTTGGCGTATTTGCCGTTGCGTGAGTTCGCGAACTGGGAGGCGTCCGGGTCGCCACGGTCATAGCCGACATGGTCGGTCAGCTCTGCTTCCAGGCCTCGCTCCAGCGAAGCTTTCAGCATGCCCTTGAGCAGCCCGGCGTGACCCGTCAGGGACTCCCCGGCGTCGATCCTGGCGAAGATGTCGTCCAGCGCACCAGACGACTTCAACGACTCAGCGATCTCCTTCTGCTCCTGCCGGCGCTCCTCGCGCTCAGGATCCATTCTCGTCATAGTCATCAGTTTGTTCTCCAATCAGGTGGTGGACCCGACCACGTACACAAACCATCTGACACCCCCACGGCTTCAGACCGAATGCCCGCCAGATCCGCCCGACCGACGACGGCGACGGACCGAACTCGTCGAACGCGAACGTCCTGTCACGTGCATGTTCGAGCAGCCACTCGATCCGAGCCAACTTCTCGTTCTTCAACGGATCCGGCGATTCCTTCCACGTCTTGGTCCGCTGGAACGTGATCCCTTCAGCGATCAGGATCTGCCGCAACCGCTCCCGCCCGATCGTCACCCTGCGACCTCGTCAGGTCGCGAGATAGTCGGAGAGTTTGCGGATCGACCAATGTGTGAACGGCCGGCCGAGCTTGGTCGGGCGGGTCTTGGCAGTCTTGACGATCAACTCGCGATCAGTCGTCGTGATCAGGCGGGGACGGCCACCCGCCCACTGAGGGTCCAAAGATCGCATCCCCAAATCGTTGAACCGATGGATCATCTCGCGGACCCTGTCCGGCGACGTCTGCACCAGATCAGCAATCACCTTCACGTCGTTGCCGCCGGCCGACGCGAGCACGACCATTGCCCGCCGCCACTTCACGATCGACTTCTCCGAACCGCCGCCACGACGCACGATCCGCTGCAACACCCGACCCTCTTCGTCGTTCAACCGACGCACACGCACACGCTCAGCCATCCAGCAATGAAAACAGATCAGCCAGCACAGATGGTGGACGCGACCAACAAACCGCTGTGGTCAGAGCACTAGATGTCGAAGTTCCCCACTTGTCGTGGTTGGACTCGAGGTAGTCGCCGACCACGCACACGCCTCCTCAGGCGAGGCGGCAAGCGACCGACCGGACTCGTTGGTCCCCGAGCACGGACGGGCTGTTCCCGGACGGTGGCGGTCAGCGGGAGATGGCCGAGCGCACCACGGCGGCGTACTGACAGAAGAGTGCTGCTTCTCGTCGAGCATCGTCGCGGTCCAGCCGAGAACGTTGAACTCGCTGCCGCTGCCGCTGCCGCTGCCGCTGCCGCTGCCGACGAACCGACACCCAGATGCGACGGTACGAGCCCGTGCTCCGGGGCTGTTGTCGCACCGGGCCTACACCAGCGCCACACCGCAACCAGTCCGTCGATGTACGTTGACGCACTGTTTGCGTGCATGGAGGGGTCGACCTCGATCGTGAGGCATTCGAGAGTGAACTCGGCGACGACAGGACCCTCTTGAGCGCGTCTTCTGCCCGACGGTGAAACAAGGTGGCTTGTGCGGGGATCTAGTTCAAGAGGAACATCGGCGCAGGTCGGTAGGCCTCGGTCCCACCTGAAGCGGAACGCTCCTGGCGGGCAAGAATTGTCGCAGCCCATTTGACGGCATCGCGAGGAAGCCGTGAAAGGTGACAGGGCGCGGATGTGAAAACACAGAGACGGGAGCAGATGCTCTCATCAACTATGAAAGGGGAATCAGTGAAACGTACGAAGAATAGAACCGTCCGCCTTCTGACGGCGGCCGTCCTGACGACAGGAGGCGTCGCACTGTTCGCTCCACAAGCGGCGAACGCGGCGTTCGCCGACTGCGCAAGTGGCAACGTATGCCTTTGGAGTGGATCGGGTTACACGGGAGCCAGGTCCACATATCCTGGTAGCGAAGGCGGTTGTTGCGCAAATGAAATGAACCGATCCTCGCTGTCATTCGGCAACCGGCGCGCCACTGGGACTGCACGATTCTATCGTTGGGATTACGTTGGGGGGCCGGGCTGGCAATCGACCCTGCTGGCAACAGCCGCGCCTGCCACTGGAAACAGCTGGGGATCCACCCAGACCGTCGATCAGATTACTGTGTCCTGAATTTTGAGCAAAGACCACCCGCATCGGAGTTCAAAGCAGCTGCAGCTTAGTTGCCTTTTGTTTGCAATGTGGGTCACGTTAATCGGTTGTTCCGCGTCGGAGGGCTCATCCTCCGACACGGAGAACCCGGTCGGCATGAATGGCGTTGCCGCGGACGAACCCGTCCCGCAATTGCCGAGCGCCAAGCTTCTTGGGTTTGACCCGGCCCTGCAACGCCTTCTTCGACAAGCCCGAGATCTCTTGATCGAGCAGTGCATGGCAGATCGTGGTTTCGACTACGTGCCGTATCCCGAGCTTGACACCGACCTGATCTCTCTCTTCGATTTGTATGGTTCGATTTCGATCCAGCAGGCAGGAAGATTCGGATACCACAATCCGAACGCTATGAGATTGGCAGAGATCGAAACGGAACAAGCCTCGTACAACACCAAGGTGGCCGCACAGCGAGCAGACGACTATTACGCTGCTCTCAATAGCGGCACGGATCCGTGTACCAGCTCCGCCAACCTCGATCTTTACGGCACTGAGTACTCACCCAGTGAGTCAGGAGCGGCACTGCAAGTCTTACAAGTTGCAGGAGAAACCGTAAAACGAGTCAATGCAGATCCACAATTCATTGCAGCCGCAGACGATTGGCACCGCTGCATGAACGACCTGGGGTATGACGTCGAGGTTCTCAGCGACACCAGAATGAGCTATCAGTTTGAACCCACGGATACTCGTTCACCAGGAGAGGACGAGCGGCGTATGGCAGTAGCCGATGCGGGCTGCCATCGTGAAACGAGGCTTGACGAGATCATCATAGACCTCTACTCACAAGCTTTCACTGAACTGCTGGAGGAGAACCAGGGAGTCGCAGAGGAACTCGAGTCAGCCTTCAGCCGGGCGGAAAGTCGGGCACTCGAACTCGTTGGTGCAACGGCGACTACGGGATCATGACTTGGCTGCGCTCAGATTAGTCGTGCTCTGGTTGCCCGGCTCGTGGTTATGGATGGGAAATGGTGACGCCTTGGACATGAGCGGGCACCTATCAGTTCGGCTTCCATCAGGACGCAGTCGATGAGTCAGTGGGAGGCTGAGCACATGGTGGAGAGTTGGAGTGCGTTCCGGCAACTTCCCGAGCGAGCAGGCTGCGCTCAAGTGCTTGTGCCTGGTGGTTGAGATCGCTGGATCCCAAGGGCACTGGACAGACCGATGGGTGAACCGTTGGAAGCGGCGCCGAATGCGTTCCTGATCACCTCCGAAGACCGACTCGTCTGGTGAGGCAGTGTTAAAAGGCTCTACGCGTTGAACGCTGGGGGCGGGTGATTCGGGTCCCGTGGCATAGGGGTCCGCGATGCGTGTCGGAGGCCTCGACATTCTGTGGATTGCGACATCTACAGAGAAGGAGGCCTCCGACGTGAGGAACGGTAGTGGCGGCGCAGACGCGTCAGTGTTGTTCGGCATGCCCGGTTTCAGAGTTCGGGCGCAGACGATGGACGGCGGCGAGTGGTGGCTCGCTGTCGAGACGCTCGAAGCGCGGGCGGGTTGTCCGTCGTGTGGGGTGTTCGGTGTCGGCAACGGCCGCCGCCGGGTGCTGATTCGCGATCTCCCGATCGCGGGTGTGCCGGTGGTGTTGGTCTGGTCGAAGCGGACGTGGCGGTGCCGCGAAGCCGAGTGTGAGCGCGGGTCATGGTCAGAGACGTCACCGCAGATCGGGGTGCGCGCGTCGTTGACGGAACGGGCCCGTCGGGAGGTGTGTCGGCGTGTGGGGCGCGAGTTGGACACGGTCGCGGAGGTGGCACGCGAGTTCGGTGTCGGCTGGTTCTGCGCCCATCAAGCGGTGATCGACTACGGCGACCAACTGATCGCCGCCGACGCCCGGATCGAACGCGTGGTTGGTCTCGGCGTGGACGAGCACACGTTCCAGCACTCCAACGCCAGCCGGCGAACGCAGATGGTCACGACGTTCGTCGACATCGACCGCGGCCGGCTTCTCGAAGTCGCCCCGGGCCGTTCTGGTGCTGTGGTTCGTGAGTGGGTGCGAGCCCGACCGTTGGGGTTCCCGGACCAGATCAAGGTCGTGACGATCGATGCGTTCGCCGGGTACGCGGCAGCGATCCGCGACACGCTCCCCGACGCGACACTGGTCGTCGATCACTTCCACGCGATCCGTCTCGCATCCGAAGCGGTCAACGATGTCCGTCGCCGCGTGCAACAGGCATCGACAGGTCACCGAGGCCGCAAGGGTGACCCGCTCTACGGGATCCGGCGGCTGCTGCTGATGACCTGGCGCAACCTCAACGACCGCGGCTGGGACAAGCTGCGCGCCGGTCTCGCCGCTGGCGACGTCGATGGTGAGATCGCTGCCGTCTGGCTGGCCCGCGAACTCCTCTCCGAGGTCTACGCAGCGAAGGATCTCGCCCATGCGAAGCGTCGGCTGACCGTGTTCTTCCAACACGCAGCCGACGCCAACGTTCCCGAGCTCACCCGCCTCGCGAAGACCGTCGACAGGTGGCGCGACGAGGTCCTCGCCTACCACGAGACCGGCGGCGCTTCGAACGGGCCAACCGAAGCCGTCAACTTGATCATCGAGAAGATCCGCCGCATCGGCCACGGCTACCGCAACTTCACCAACTATCGACGACGCCTACTCCTCGGCTGCGGCATCCAATGG
>Ga0105047_10007446_pt1 | contig 18431 bp, 11 predicted proteins | sample MAT04_FD_78384 | JGI IMG/M metagenome (GOLD analysis project Ga0105047, IMG submission 78384) | Freshwater microbial communities from Lake Fryxell liftoff mats and glacier meltwater in Antarctica - MAT-04 (megahit assembly) | ecosystem: Environmental > Aquatic > Freshwater > Ice > Liftoff... | reverse complement strand
GGCGCGGCCTTCGCGGCCGACGCCTTGGGCGCGGCCTTCGCGGCCGACGCCTTGGGCGCGGCCTTCGCGGCCGACGCCTTGGGCGCGGCCTTCGCGGGGCCCTTGGACTTCGCTACGGCCTTGGCGGGTGCCTTCGCGCGGGCCTTGGCGGACTTGCTGGCCTTCGCGGCCTTGCTCTTGGCGGACTGTGTCGGGGACAATTTCTGGGCCGTCTTCTTGGCCGCCGCGGGCGCGGATCTGTTCGCCGACGTCGACTGAACGGTCTTCCGCGCCGTGTTGCTCGCGGTCTTCTTGTGCTTGCTGGTGGCCACACGCCCCCCACGAAGTACCGGGTCCGTCCCGGAACCAGGCAGCGAATACCACTCTTGACACAGGGTGTAAAGCGTGGCGGAAGGCCCTCGCCGAGGGCCCGTCCATGTCGCCCGATCACTCCTCGATCAGGCCGTCACCCTCGTCGCCGAGCTCGTCGGTCTCGAAGCGCGGCGCTTCGAGGATCTCGCCGTTCGGGCCGTCGCGACGAATGACGAAGGTCTTGCGACCGACGACGTTGTCGTCGTGACGCACCACGACGGTCACGTAGTTCGTGCCGCCGTGGAGCGGAATCGGCGTCTGGTAGGCGATCTCGCGCGGGTTGGTCGCGCCGCGGTTCGACTGGAAGAAGACCTTCCGCGAGCCGACGAAGATGTACATGTCGGCGATCCGCGAGGGGTGCGTCGCGCGGCCGCGCAGCGCGATCTCGGGGGCGCGCGTCACCAGCAGGTTGCCGTAATCGGCGACCACCGTCGGCGGGGTGTGCTCATAGTCCTCGACGAAGCGGCCTCCGCTGCCGCTGGTCGCGGTGTCCGCTGTGGCGACCCACGCAGGACGCCCGCCACCGAGATTCACGCGGCTGAACGTACCGAGCGTTGCCTGCGCGTCGACCGCGAACGCACCGCCGCGCACCATACCGAGCAGCGCGCCGTCCGCCGCAGGCAACGCACGAAGCACCGCCCCATCGCGCACGGAGAGCCGACCAGTTCGTGCTTGTGGCGCGGCCGCGGCAGCCGCCGCGATCGGGATGGTGACCTTCTCACTGACGCCTTCACGCAGCGCGACGTCGACCAGGCTGACCTCGACCTTCGCCTCGTCCGCCTCGAAGTCGGGCAGCACCTCGAACGTGAACGCGATGTCGTGCGTCGCTCCGGGCGCGAGCGCCGGGAGGGTGAAGCGCCCATCGCGCAGCAGCACGCCTGCGCCGCTCAGGTTGCCGAGGTTCGCTTGACCCTCGCGGCTCGCGCCGAGGCCGACGTTCTTCACGTGCAGATACATCGTGACCGCCTCGCCGCGCTGCACGACGCCGTCGCCATTGCCGCGGATGTTGTCGGCGATCTGCAGCCCATACGCGAACAGCGGCCGCGCGAGCGCGCGCACCGTAGTGCGCACTTCTGCCGGTGGCGGCGCGTGATCGTGGCCCTCGGCGAACTCGACGCGGATCGCGTCGGCGCGGTCGGGGATGTCGGCGGGGAGGCGGCACTGGCGGCGATTCTCTTTCGTCTCGCACACGCCGAGCGTCGTCGACCATTCGCGCGTCTGTCCGGGCCCGACCTTGCCGAAGACCAGCTCGCGATCGGCGAATAGCCGGTTGTCGCTCTTGGTCGTCCCGCGCAGCTGATAGAGCGGCACGCGGCCGCGATTGGTCACGCGCACGCGCAGCTCGAACGGCTCGCCCGCGGTACCGGTATCTGCGGGCGCGCTGGTCGAGACGACGACCTCGACCGGCGACGCGCCTTCGTCCTGGCCGAGCGACCAGTCGACGTTGAGGCGCTGCAGCTCGGCGATGGCCTTGTCGAGCTCCACCTGACGCGAGCGCGCAAGTACGGGCTCTGCATCCTGCAGCAGCTCGCGGCGGCCGGGGCGGCGCGCCTGCGTCAGCAGATCGCGCGAGAAGCGCGTGAGGAACTCGTCTTCGCGCTGGTTCTCTTCCGCGTCGGGGCCCGCCTCGCGCAGCTTCTCGCGCTGATCCTTTGGCAGGTAGTAGCGCAGCACGACCGAGCTTCGCTGCGCCGCCGCGCGCTCCGACGACTCGTTGGTCAGATGCGAGCGCAGATCCGACTCGCGCAGATAGCCCTGGTCGACGGTCAGGTCCATGTCCTCGGCGTCGACCGTCATCGGATCGATCGCGATGTCCGGCGTGATGCCGACGCCCTGGATCGAGACGTCTCCTGGCGTGAGGTACTGCGCGATCGTCAGCTTCAGCGCCGAGCCGTCTTCTTCGTAGTCGTAGAGGACCTGGACCGAGCCCTTGCCGAAGCTGCGCTGACCGACGATCAGCGCGCGGTCGTGGTTCTTCAGCGCACCGGCGACGATCTCCGAGGCCGAGGCGGACCCACCGTTGATCAGCACGACCATCGGGTAGTTCGGCTCCGTGCCCTCGGCGACGGCTTCCTTCACGTCGCGCTGCGAGCGATCGTTCGACGAGGTCGTGACGATCACGCCGCTGGTGAGGAACGCGTCCGAGATGCGCACCGCCTGATCGAGTAGGCCGCCCGGATTGTCGCGCAGGTCGAGCACCAGGCCGCGCATCTGACCCTGGCGATGGAGCTGCGCGAGCGCGCGCTGCATGTCCTCGAAGGTGTTGCCCTGAAAGCTCTTGATCTTGATGTAGCCGACGCCGCCCTCAAGCATGCGCGACTCGACCGACTCGATGTGAATGACCGCGCGGACCAGGTCGAAGCGGCGCGGCGTCGTCCAGCCGTTTGCGCCCTCACGCACGACGAACACGCTGACGCGCGAGCCCGGCGCGCCGCGCAGGCGGCTGACCGCCTCGTTGAGCGGCATGTTGAGCGTCGCCTCTTCGTTGATCTTCACCACGCGATCGCCGCGCGCGAGACCGGCGCCGGAGGCGGGTGTGCCGGGCATCGGACGAATGATGGTGAGCTGCCCATCGCGCACGCTGATGACGATGCCGAGGCCGCCGAACTCGCCGCGCGTCGTCATGCGCATCTCGGTGTAGACCTCGGGCGTCAGCAGGACCGTGTGCGGATCGAGGGTGCGCAACATGCCGTTGACGGCGGCGTATTCGATGTCGTGCAGGTCGACGTCGGTGCCCTGCAGATTCTGCTGCAAGAACGCGAAGATCTGGCGGAAGTGTGTGCTGAGATCCCACGGCGCGCGGACGTCGTCGACGCGGAACTCGCGCTGCTGGTTGTTGACGCGGACGGTGAGCGTCGGCGCGCCCTCGACGTAGTCGATCATCACCGGCGCGACCGAGCGCTGGATCGCGTTGAGGCCGGCGAGCAGCATCCGCTTCGGGTTCACCCGCTCGGGCTCGACGTAGTGATCCTTCACGTGGACGATCACCGCGTTCAGGACGCGCAGCTCGGTGAGGTCGTACGGCTGCTGCGTGCCGTGGCCGCCGGCCTGCGCGCGAGGGGAGCTGTCGATGTCGAAGTCGAGCCCGTTGCGACGTGGCCAGACGAACGTGATGCCGAATGCCATCGCCACCGCCAGGAAGGCGGCGAGGGGCATCCATAGCCGCGAGAGGTAGCGCATGGAACTCCGAGGAGGCGTGCCGGATGAGTGGGGCAACGGGGGCAGTATAGGGTTGCCGGGCAGAGAAACCAGCGTCGCGACTACAACACTCGTGCCAGCGCGAGCATTGGGCCGGGTGGGCTCGCGCGCTGCTGCTACCATCGCGACCCGTGGCGGTGGGCACGAACGATGACGCGAAGCTCGCCGGTGCGTTCCGCCCCGATCGACGCCCCGTCCTGATGATGGTGTTCGGCAACCTGCTGCTCGCGGGCCTCTTTCTCGGGGCGCCGTGGCTGCGCGAGAGCGCGCGCGTCGAGGAGGTGCGCGATCGATTCGCGGCGTTTGCCGCGTGCCTCTACGGCGGCGAGGCGCTGGCGGAGCCAGGGCTCGGCTTGCCGGCGGGCGACACCGCGCATTTTGCGTACCTCGCGCTCCGCGCTGGGCCGCAGTGGCCAGGGCGCTGCCGGCCGGCGCTGCTCGCGGTAGCGCCAGTCGAGGCGCGCTTTCTCCTGCCGAGCGCAGCGGCCGCCGAGCACGATGTCCGACGCGCGGTAGACCTCGTGCGGCGCGAGCTCGATGCGTTCGATGTCGGCCGGCGGACGGCGACGCACGTGACGACGCGGCCGCTGCGCGCCATCGCGCTGCTGCGCGCGGAGCTGGCGCAGATGGTCGCGGCGTCGGGCTTCGATCGCGGCATGGGGAACGACGCGCTGCGCTTTCCGGCGAGCGGCGCGCTCATCGAGCCGACGCGGCTGCCGCTGCGCGCGGCCTCCGATGCGCCGCTCTATCTCGAGGCGCGCGGCGATGGGCTGATCGCCTTCGCGCTCGATCAGCGCGGCCTCGGCATCGTCCGGCTCGGCGCGGGGAGCGTCGACGTGCGGCGCCTTACGCGTCCACGCGGCGTGCAGGGTGTCGTCCATGGGCAGGCGGTCTCTGCAGACAACCTCGCAACCAGCCCGACGATTCCCTGGCTGGTGTCGCTCACCTCAGAAGCACGCTGCGTCGAAGATCCCGCGCGCTGCGCGCGGCGCACGATGGGCCTCGCACCGATTGGTGCGGACGCGAGTACGGCGCCGACTCCGTGGCTGCTTGCGGCGCACCCGTGGGGCGGCGCGATTGACGACACCGTGCGCGTCCTGCCGCCGGTCGTCGCAGGTGGCCCGCCGCGCGTCGCGGTGCTCGCGCGTACCGTCGACGCTGGACCCGAGCTGCGTGTCTTCGTGCTCGACGGCGCATCACCGGCGCCGGTCGTGCGCGCGCTCACGCCGACTCCAACTCCGGCCGCGCCACCGAGCGGCGCCGCCGCGACACCGCTGATCGCCGAGAGTCGCCAGCTGCTCGACTTGGGCACCGCAGATTTGCGCGCCGCACAGCTCCTTCCCGATGCGCGCTCCGTCCTGCTGGTCGCCGCCGAGGAATCATTGCGCGCGCTGATATTCGACGCGGATGCGCGCAGCAGCCACGTCATCGGCGAGCTGCCGATCGGCGATGGCGCGATGTTGCGTACATGCGTCGCGGGTGCGGCGATCTGGGTCGCGCTCGCGAGCTCGACGCGCGCACGCTTGATCCGCGTCGATGGGGAAACGCCAGTGATCGCTGACGCGCTCGCGCTCGCGGGCGGCGAGCGCATCGACGACGCGCGCTCCGTGCTGCGCTGTGATTCACGTGGTGCGCTCCTGGTCACACCGCTGCGCAGCGGCGGCGCGCGTCTGCTCGCGTGTGACGATGCGAGCGCGTGCCACGTCGGGGTGATGCGCGACCTGCCACGCACCGCCGCCGTCGCCGCTGCGCGAGACGATGGCGCGGGCATCGTCGCCTACGCCACGCGCGGCGGCCGCGTGCAGCTCGTGCGCGTCGATCGCCGCGGCCGCCCGATCGGCGCGAGCGTGGTGCCCGCCGCCTGCTGGGACGACGGCACCGGACTCTGCGGCGCGCCCGCGCTCACTGCGCGCAATGGTCGAATCTTGCTCGTCACACGCGAAGGCATGGACCTGCGCGCGCTCGAGACCGTCGACGGTGGCGCGACGTGGGGACCGTTGCGCGGGCTGCTCTAACGCGATCCGTTGCCAAGGCCGCCGCATATCGTCGCATGCCTCACCCGCATCCAGGTCGCAGGTCGACGATGATGTGCATGCCGTTCCGCCGGCACTGCAGACCGCGAGTCGAGTTCCCATACACGTGAACGCGCCGGGCCGGCAGACTCGGCAGCTCAGGTCTTCTACGCACACCTCTGAGTCGGCGCACTCGTTCATCACCTCGACGAGTGACCTTGCATCAAGGCGACAGGGTCGATGGAGGGCCGCCGGGAAAAAGCTTGCGCTCCGTGAGCCGTTCTGGCTGGCTGACGGCTCTATCTGTCAATGGCGCTGTCCTCCACATCACGACTGCACCTCCGGGTGGTCGAGCCTCTGCACGATCTGGAGCGCGGTAAACCGGAGCGCGGCGGCCCCGCGGACGCGGAGCTCGTGACCCGGGCGAAGCGTGGTGATGCGTGGGCGCTCGAGGCCCTCTACCGTCGGCACGTGCAGCTCGTCGCGGCCACCGCGCTGCGCCTCCTTCGTCAGCGCGCCGAGGCCGACGACGTGGTGCAGGAGACGTTCCTCCTCGCATTCGAGAAGCTCGCACAGCTGGCCGAGCCGGCCGCGTTCCGCGGCTGGCTGGTGCGCATCGCCGTCAGCCGGGTGCACCGTAGATTCCGGGCCAATCGTTTGCGCTCGATGGTCTTCGTGTGGCGCAACGAGAGCCACGACGGCGAGGTCACGCTGGAGAGCGAGGCTCATGACGGAGCCTCGCCGGAGCAGCGCGCCGAGCTCGCGCTGCTCGATCGCGCGCTCGCACAGCTCGCGCTCGAGCTCCGGACCGCATGGACGCTGCGCCACGTGCTCGGATGTTCGGTCGAGGAGACCGCAGATGCCTGCAATTGCTCTCTCGCGACGATCAAGCGTAGGATTTCCGCTGCGGACCAACAGGTCCGCGCCCACCTCGAAGGTGCGCGATGAGCCACAAATCGACTGAGATGGTGCCGATCGAGACGCAGCTGAGACCCGCGCTCGACGAAGCGGGTGTGGCGCACGCTTGGCGTCGCATCGGAGACACGCGCGCCGCGCGCCGCTCCCTGCGTCGGCGTGTGATGGTCGCGGGAGGCGGGCTCGCAATCGCGGCTGCGGTTGCGCTCGCAGTGTCTCTCCCGCCGAGATTCGCGGGGCCGAGCGTGGGCAGGGGTGCGCTGCGGATCGCGATGAGCGCCGACGCCCCGTTGGAGGCGCTGCCGGCGGGCGGAGCGATCGCGCTGGACGATGGCTCCGTGCTCGAGGTGGCGCGGGCCACGGAGCTGGAGGTCCTGGCGAATGATGGAGCGCGCTTCGTCACGTTGCTGCGCAGGGGTCGTTGCCGCTTCGACGTGCGTCCCGGCGGACCGCGGCGCTGGTCGATCGAGACCGACCTGGCGACGGTCGAGGTAGTGGGAACGGCGTTCACAGTGGACCGCAGCGAGGGTGGGCTGTACGTGACGGTCGAGCACGGCGTCGTTCTGGTGCGAGGCGAGCGGGTGCCGGGGCGTGTCCAGCGGCTGCGTGCGGGCGAGCGGCTGGACATTCCCGCGCCGACGCAGAGTGCGAACGCGCTCGACCCGCAGGCGGCTGCGGTTTCGACTCCGAGCTCGGCCCAAACGGGGTCGCGTGGTGCTGCGCAGAACAACCCCGCGGTAGTGCTCGAGCCGGGCACGGTGGCGTCGGGCTGGGAGCCGCCGGCAGGAGCGGTATCGGCTGGGGTGAGGCCCGCATCGTTGGCGTCCGGCGCGGCGTCGCCTGCGTCGCAGCGCGTCGACGGTTCATCGGCTGTGCTCGCGGCTCGCGGACGCGCGGACTTCATTAATGTCGCGGCGCGGCTCGCGGACTCGGACCGGGCCCGTGTCGCGGGACGACCCGAGGACGCGGCGACGATCCTCGAGCAGGCGATCCGCGACGGTGGCGACGATCCGCAGGTGACGATCGCGGCGTTCTCGCTCGGTCGGCTCCAGCTCGAGGTGCTGGGCCGGCCTGGGGAAGCCGCCGAGAGCTTTGCCCGGGTGGTCGAGCGCGGCTCGCCGCGCGCGCTCGTCGAGGACGCGCAGGCCCGCCGCGTCGAGGCGCTCGTGCGATCTGGACGCAGGCTCGAAGCGCGCCGTGCGGCGATGATCTACGAGGCGCGCTGGCCGAATGGACGTCGCCTCGAGCAGGTCCGCGCGCTGGTGGGCGAGCCCTGAGTGTTCGACCCGGAGAACCGGACGGGAGCGCGCTGACCGCGGGGACCAGAGCGAACGCGCTGACCGATCGACAGCCTCCGCTTGCAGCCCTCCGTGTGATGCTCGCGGGGGCGTTGATCGCCGGCGTCCTGGTCGGGCCCGGGCAGCTCGACGCGCAGGCTCGACGCGCCGGTGTGCTGGAGGTGGTCGGGTGTCCGGGGCTCGAAGATGCCGTGCTTCGCGAGGCGCTCGCGGCGGAGCTCAGCGGGCTGGAAGTGGAGGGCGCTACGCTCGATCTGCGGATCGAGTGCTTGGGCGGCGACGTGATTTTGCTCAGCGCCGACGACGCGTGGACGCGACCGCGGGCGCTCGAGGTGAACGACGTGGCGCCGCCGCTGCGCGCGCGGCTCGTGGCGCTCGCGCTCGCGGAGATCCTGCTGGTGCGGACCGCGCGCGCAGACGCGCCTGCTGCTGGCCCCGTCGCGCCCAGCCCCATCGCGCCCAACCCCATCGCGACCGATCTCGTCGCAACCGAAGCGCGCCGCGCCGCGCTCCCCAACCGCGCGCTCTTGCCGCGTGCAAGCGCGCTGGGTCTTCCCGATGGCCCGGGCCGCCGCGCGCGTAGCGCGATCGTGCGTGTGTCGCTCGACGGGACGCGCGTCGACGCGCCGCTCTGGGCGGTCATCGCGCGCGGGCTTCTGCGCGCTTTTCCCGGGCACGGCACGCTGCTCGGCGGTGGGGATCTGCTGCTTCGCGTCGGCCCGGTCGGCGTGGGAGCCCATGGCAGCGCGGCCCCGTCGGTGTCGGATCCGCTCGGCGACCTCATCCCGTCGCTGGTCCTCGGAACGGCGGAGCTCACCGTCGTTTGCGCGGACCACGAGGTCGTGGAGACGTGCGCGGGCTTCTGGGTCGGGGTCGGAGCTGCGGCTGCCGAGGCACGCGCCAACAGCACAGCGGCCGGGCGATCGCTCGAGGCCCCTTACGTCGAGGCAGGCCTGCGCGTCTCCTCCACGCTCGGGCTCGGTCTGGTAGCCATCGGGATCGAGGTCGGTCTGGGGTGGAGCGCTGGCCTCATCGCGCTGGCCGACACGCGCGAGGTTCTCGCGCTCGATGGCCTCGTGTCCACCTTGGCGCTGTCACTCGAGATCCTGCCGTGATTCGTGCGCTGCTCCTCGCGCTCATCTCGGTTCCCGCCTTGATCTCCGGGTGCACCACGCGCGGGGTCGCGCTCTCGTCGCGCGATGCGGCGGGGCTAGATGCGGGCGATCCGGTAAGCGACTGCATGCGTGCGCTCGATCCCGCGTTCGAGGGCGCGCGGTGCGAGGGCATCATGCGGTGCACCCTGCCGAGCGGCGTGTGCTGCGTCGACGAAGTCGTGTGCGAAGGGGGCGTGGTGCGCCGACTCGAGAGGCTGTGCGAGCCTCGATGCATCGAGTGCGCCTTCGACCGCGACTGTCCGCCGACTGCGACCTGCGAGGGTGGACGCTGCCAAGACTGCGCGTCGGTCGACCCCGATGGCGAGTGCGCGCCGTGCGCTTCGGGATTCGAGCGACTCGTACGAAACGGATGCGTGCGCTGCGATTGCTTTCCCGTCAGCGCTTGTAGCGTCGCCGACGAGTGTGGCCCCGAGATGAGCTGCATTCGCGGGTTCGTCTGCGGCGCACGGGATTCCTGTGGTCCGGCCGCGGGCTCGTGTTGCTCTAACTCCTGCGGCGCGGCGAGCTGCGCGTTTCCTTCTCCGTTGGGATGCGCGATGGGGTGCCCGCCCGAGATCGAGGGCGAGTGCGGAGGCCGTTGCGCGGCGGTCGGATGCACGTGCGATGGGATGGTCTGGGCATGCGTCGCGGTCTGCGCGCCTGCCGACTACCCCTTCGAATGCGGGATCTAACCACGACGGGAGCGTTTCGCGCGGCCCTGGGCTCTCGGCCAGCGCGACGGAGAGGAACACCGAGACGCTACATGGGGCTCACCGCAGAAGTGTCACGTCGAGCCCTCCGGGATAGGCGTAGCTCACGAAACGATCGAATCCGTAGAGCGTCAATCCAATCGGCTGATCGGCGCGCAGCCGATGGACACCATCTCGCTGCATTCCCGGCTCGACACGAACCACTGGCTCCTGCCGGACGAACGGCGAAGAGAGCGCGCATCGATGCAGCCAGCTATCGGGCGGAGGGTCGTCCGGACGACGCTCTACGCCGTCGACTGCGAGTCGTTCGCAGCCCCACTCCTCGATCGGTCGGCCATCGAGCTCCACACGCGCGCTCGCGGGCGCGATGATGTTCGCGAAATCGAAGGCGAACCGCTCGGGAACCAAGAACGCGTAGTCCCGACGGTACTGCTCGACCGGAGGCACGATCACGCTCGCCGGATCACCGCCCGGGAGCCCGCTCGGAACCCCAGTGGTCCGCTGGCCTCCCATCATTTGGAGGAGCGCGATCGGCCGGTCCGATCGGATCACGCAGCTGCGATCAAGCCGCAACGTCACGTGGGACCGCCCGGCCACTTCGATGCGATCGTCGGGCGGCGGCAGGCTGGTAGTGAGGGTGGCCGCGTCGTCGCCGACGACGACGATCACGAGCCAATCCGACTGCGAGACCACCGCGAGGGGTTCGCCGTCGACGCGAGCGCGCTCGACCGCGCGGGAGCGGTTCGCCGTGAGGCCCACGTAGAAAAGTTGCCCGGCGGCACGGTCGGGCAATAGCTGCTCCTCGACGTGATCGGCAGCCGCGAGTCGCTGCGCAGGATCGCTCCACGCCGGCACGTCGGTGGCTTCCGCGCCGCTATATACCGCCACGGGAGCGGTCGCCTCGACCACGCTGCCGGTGAAGTCCGCCAGATGCGCGTCGGTCTCGAGGTTCCATACCTCGAAGGGCCCGAGCGTGGCCCGAAGGACCGCTCCCGCAGTGCTCGCCGGGAACCCGGCCCCCGGATGCAGCTGACCAATGCTCGCGCCGAGCTGCACCGTGACGTCGGTCCCAACGGCGGTGCCGACGATGGTCAACGTCGCGCGCTGGTCACTCCCCGCGACCGACGCAGCGAGCGTCTGCGGCCAGCCGACGACGGTGTAGCGCTCGGCGAGCGAGGTCACCGGGAGCAGGAGTGACGCATCGTTGGAGAACACCCCTTCGTTGTTGAGCGGATTGAACTGGTACGCGATCACCGGGACCGAGGACCGTAATCGATAGGCGTTGGCGGTCAGCGCCGTGTGTGAGCCATCGTGAAGACCGGCAGCGCTCGACCCGTCCACCTCGCGGGCCGGCAGCTCGAATACGTGCAGCGAGCCAGGTTCGATGGATGCCGTCACGACCGTCTCCGGGTTGGGTGGGGCGCCGAACGTCGCGCCGTTGCGCTCCACGACCACGGTGGCCGGGAGCGCACTCGGGTTGGAGACGACCACTGCGTACTGCTGGATCGACGCGTCGATGGGACCGTCGCGACCATTGTCGAGGTCGACCGGATAAAAAGTACAGCCCGCATACCCGCGGTCGCGCGCGGCGGCGGCGCAAAGCGACTGGCACGCGCCATCGACACATGCCTCACCCGCATCACCGTCGCAGGTCGCCGATAGTGTGAGGGCGGTTCCGTCGGCACTGCAGACCGCGGGTTGAGCCCCCATGCACACGAAGGCGCCAGGCCGACAGAGTCGGCAGCCCACGGCGTCGACGCACACCTCCGAGTCGACACACTCGTTCGTCACCTCGACGAGGGACTCGCCATCGAGGCGACAGGATCGATGGAGGCGACCCTCGCAGATCACGTCGCCCGCGCTCTCACAGCGGAAAGGCTCGGGGCCCGCGTCGCGGTCGGCAACGGGCTCAGTCGCCACGACGGCCCCCACGGTGCACGACGTCAGCCCGCAGAGCGCCAAGCACGCCATGAAAGCCAGCCCTTGCGAACGGCTCATAGCGAGCTCCCCAGCGCAGTGTCGAAAACCACCGGATTGACCGATTGACGCGAGGGGTACTGCGTTCTCGTGGTTCGCAGCTCCGCTGTGTCGAAGGTCAGCCCGTCGAAGTCGAACGCCTCGAGCAAGAGCAAGTGTTGCAATCCACGCGTGAGCGGCTCCGTCTCCTCGACGCCCGTAACGGCGGGCCAGCGGACCTCACGCACCGCGGGTGCGGCGACGATATCCCACCCCCGCGCTGGCGTCGGGGTCGGGAACGGATTAATCGGCCGAATCGAGATGCGTTGGATCTCGGGGGTGCCTGCCAGCGTCCACCGCAGCGGGTCGCCGACGTCGTAGCGCGCGAGCGGGCGCGGGCTCGTCGCGTCGGGGATGCCCAGGAAGTCGCTGGCGACGAGCGGCGCGGCGGCGTCGGGTACGCGATCGAGACGCACGCACGTGGCCGCCTCCGGGAAATTGAGCGTGCCTGGTGAGGTCGTCCGGCAGACCAGGAGTGACAGCGCTCGGACGAAGGGCGCGGTTCGCGGGTCCGGCAAGCCGCGAAACGTGAATCGGTGCGCTCCGTTGCCAACGCCGCGCGCTGCGAACGGATTGAAGTCGTAACCCTCGTACTCGAAGAGGGAGGGCCAGACGTCCACACGAGCCAAGGAGACCTGGCCACGCGCGTCCCAGGGAAGACCGACCCAAGGCCGGAACTGGGCAGGGACCAAGCGATATTGGGTGCCCACGTCGTAGGCAACGACGGCAATGACCTGGTTGGGTGCGGGGACCCGTCCGAAGCCGAGTCCTGCTCCGCCGCCTGCGATGGCGGTCACGAGTGGTCCTTCGTACGGCGGAACGTCGACCTCGATGCGTGTCGTCAGCGGGGAGCTCATCCGGATGTCGAGGTAACCAGTCGGTGCGCCCGCGATCGGCAGGACTGGCTCAGATGCTCCGAGCACGTACGGATCGAAGCGACCATCGCTGCGCTCGATCCCGGCGACCGCGAAGATGCGCTGAGGGACGCTCGCGGCCTCGATCTCGTAGGTGGCGAACACATCGCCAGACGACGGCTCGGGGATCGGGTCGGGGCCGATGTAGACGACGCGACGTTCGCCGGGACCGGCTGAAGGAAGCCCAGTCCATCTCGAGATCCATTCGTCGAACTCGAAGTCGCCGCGCCAGAGAATACGCCCGCGAACCACCCCGGTGGCGTCGGAAGGGCCGAGACCGCCGGCGCCCGGGCAGTCCGGCTCGAGCCGCCGATACTCGAGCGGCACCGTCACGCTCGAGGCGTCGACGCCTGCATAGGTGAAGCGGTGGTAGCACGGGTGAGACACGTGGACGTCGAGCGGCCCATCGAGCTCGCTACCCACGAACGTGATGCGCCCGTCGGCTGCGGTTCGACCGCGATGAGGGGTCGTCGGATCGTTGCCGACGACCACGTAGGCGTCCTCGATGGGCGTGCCCACCGCCGTCGAAGCGAGCACGACGAGGCGCCCTTCGATCGGACCTCCCGAGAGGCCTCCGCCCACGGGTGCATCGAGGTACGTGAACCCGTTTTCCAGTCGTACGAGCACAGCGCCCACGCGTCGCACCTCCACGTCCACGGAACCAGCGTCGTGCTCCGGCGTCGTGCAGCGAAGCTCGAGCGCCGACACGAGCTCGAGCGCCCCACACGGCTGTCCGCCCGCGGTGACCTCGTCGCCATTCGCGAAGAGCGCGCTTGCGCTGGTGAGACTGATCCGCGTCCCGCCGGTCACCGGGCCAAGGCTCGGCTCAATGTCGACTGGGTCGTAGCGGAATCCGTTCGCCAGGCGGGCCGTGGCTCCGCCGAACTCGACGCGCACCTCGACCGACCCTGGAGGTCCGGGCGGTGTGCGCACGACCAGCCGGGTGTCGTCGACGGCGCGCACGACGGTCGCCCGACCTTCGCCGAAGTGCACCGCTGCTTCGCGCGAAAGCCCGGCGCCCTCCATGACGACCTCGGTATCACCTCGGAACGATCCGTGCGCCGGCGAGAGCAGGAACACGGCGAGCGCCGGGCGTGCGTTCGCGTCGGCCGCGCCCGAATCGTTGCCGCCGTCGACCTCGGAGGGGCCCGCATCGCCTTCGACGCGTGCCGAGCACGCCCCGAGCACCGCGAAGATCACCCAGCACGCAAGCACAGACTGCGAACCGATGGCGCGCATCACGACACCTCCTCGATCTCGACGGTGAGCAAGAACTCGGCGGGAGCGTCCGCCTCGAGCACCAGGAAGTACGTTCCCGGCTCCAGCACTCGGCGCCACGAGCGCGACCCGACTAGGCACGGCATTCGCGACGCTGCCTCGCACGTCCCCTGGAACAAACCCACCTCGAAACGCTCGGTGGTCTCGCTGGTCGTTTCGAGCAAAGCGGTCACCCGGCTCCTCTCCGTCAGCTGAAGCTGCAAGACGCGGTCGGGGCCGGCGGTCGGTGGCGGCGCGCAGCCGAGGCTGGGGGCCGGCTCGAAGGTGTGATCATCGCGCTCGAGCTGAACGCGGTAGCGGCCCCCCGTGGGAGGGATGATCCCTGCATCGCCGCAGGACTCGGCTCCCGCGAGCGCAAGCGCCGTGACTGGCTCTTGGGTGTGCCACGTGAGCGTGTAGTCACTCGGATAGAGCGCGCTCACGACCGCGAAGCGACGACCCGGATCGAGCGTCCTCGTCAGCCGGTACACGATGCGTCGACGCTCGTGGTCGAAGAACTGCACGAGCGCGCCCCCGCAAGCGACCAAGGACTCCCCGTCCGCCGCGCAACGCGCCAAGACGTCGAGCAGGGCCCAGCCCACGTCCACGTCGAGCTCGAGCACGTGCTCGACGCGGCTCGTCGAGCCGAACTCGTGAACTGCGTCGAACCGGGTCTCCGCCGAGCAGGTCTCGAGGAACTCGCGCGTGGTCCCGACCAGACTCCCGCGCACGGCCGTGCCCGATTCCAGCGTACCCCGGTTCTCGCATCGGTCCGCCGGGGGCGCGGTGGTCGGCGGCTGGATCGTCAGATCGAAGTCGAACGTGGCGGTCGCGGGACCGCTGACGACGAGGTAGTAGCTCCCTGGCGCGAGAGCGCGCGCACGAAGCCGGCTCGGGGCCCCGCCGAGCCGCGCAGAGCCACACGAGATCGCGCTCGAGCTCGCGGTGCAGTCGCTCCGCAGCTCCAGAGCGAGCTGATTCGAGTCCTCGCCTGCGGAGACGACCCGCGCCTCCACGTCCGATGTTGCCGAGAGGTCCACCCGGAAAACCATGTCGACATCGGCCTCGCCGGAGGCGCACATCACCATCGCGAAGTTCGTACGGCCGGACAGCGATGCGAGCACGGCGGTCGAGCCGGAGAGCACCACCGGATCGGCGCAGCTCGTTCCCCCGCTCGCCGCAGGTGCTTCGAGCGTCAGACTCACGATCACGTCGTCCTCGGTCGTCGCCGACGCGGTCAGAAAGTAGGTCCCGGGCGAGAGGCGCGGCACTGACCCGCGCGCCAACGGGACACCTCCGCTAAGGTCGCTCGACTCGAAGCAGCTCGAAGGCGGACCCTCGCAGGAAGCGCGCAGCGCGACGCTCAGATCTGCACCGCCCAACGAGGCCGCGTCGACGCGCACGGAGCGCGGCTCGGTGATCTCGAGCTGCAGAGCCGCAGTGAATGCGCTGCTGCAGTCGAGCGCGCCGGCGCCGGGGCTCGGGGTCAGTCGGTAGCTGCCCGACTCACGGGCCACGAGAGGCCGCCCGCACGAGGGGCGGTCCGGCGGCGTACATCCTTCCTCGTCGACGAGGTCGTCGCAGTCGTCATCGCGGCCGTTACCACAGCGCTCCGCCGATCCGGGATGGATGTCGCTGCTTCGATCGTCGCAGTCTTGCCCTCCGCAGCGTCGATCGATCGTCCCATCGCCATCGACGTCGAAAGCACAAGGCGCTGGCGCGGCGTCGGACACGCCAACCGGCGCATCCGAAGTCGAGCTCGAACCGCCGTCCTCGAATCCGGGGGCGCTCGGCTCGAGAGCACACGCGCTCGCGCACAGCGCGAGTCCAAGGACGACGGTACGCCACCTCATGTGAGACCCCACGAAAGATCATGTGAGAGCTCAAAGGAAAGCGGGAACGACGTGCGGTCGGACATGGCGGTCTTCCTCAAGTTCTGGTCCGGTTGGAGCGAGATCAGATCGGCGTATGCGTCTGAGGCAAGGGCGATCGGTAGAGAGAGCCGCGAGCGCGCCAGAACGGCTCACGCTCGTTGCTGCCGCGATGCACCTCAGGCTCGGGCAGTCCGGTTCACTGCTCGTCGCGCGGCTCCTGCGCGCCACGGCTGTCGCGGAGAGCTTCTCCAGCTTCGACGAATGGTGAGGACACTTACGGCGGCGGGGATTGCGATCCCGGCCGAGCTTACGACCCGGTGCGCGCAGCCTCGGCCGTCGGCGCGCTCGCGGCCGCGCGCTCCTTCTTCGTGCGCAGCGGTACGAGCGCTGCCTCTGGCGACTCCGGCTGGATCGTCGCGTGGGTGATCGCGAAGCGCTCGCGCAGCACCACGCCGACGCAGCGCGCTACTTCCGTGCCGTGTGCGCCATGGGCGAGCACGACATGCGCGGTCAGCACGGTGTCGCCGGCCGAGAGCGACCACACGTGCAGGTCGTGCACGCTGGCGACGCCTGCGGTCTCGCGGATCGCTTGCTCGAGCGCCAGCGTGTCGACGTGTGCGGGCGCCGTCTCCATGATCAGCGCCGTCGCTTCGCGGAGCAGGTGCCACACGCCCCAGATGAGCAGCAGCGTGATCGCGAGCGACGCGATCGGATCGGCGAGGCGCCAGCCGGTCGCGACCACGATCACGCCGGCGACGATCGCCGCCACTGAGCCGGCCGCGTCGCCGAGCACGTGAAAGAGCGCGCTCCGTACGTTCAGCCCACCGCCGCCCTGACGATGCAGGACCCACGCGGCGACGAGGTTCACCACCAAGCCGCCCACCGCCGTGATCAGCATGCCGCTGCCGTCGATGCGCGGCGGACCGGCGAAGCGCTCGATGGCCTCGTACACGATGGCGACCGCTGCAACCGCGAGCAGCGCGGCGTTGAGCAGCGCCGCGAGCACTTCCGCGCGGCGATAGCCGTAGGTGTTGCGCGGCGAGCGCGGGCGCAGCGCGATGTTCGCGACGACGAGCGACGCGACCAGCGCCGTCGCGTCGCTGAGCATGTGTCCGGCATCCGCCAGCAGCGACAAGCTGTTCGTCCACAGGCCGACGACGACCTCGACACCCATGAAGCCGGCCGTCAGCGCCAGCGCGACGGCGAGCGCACGACGCGGCGTGTTCGGCGCGATGTGCGCGTGCGTGTGCCGATGTCCATCCTCGCCGTGATCATGATCGCCGGTTGCGTGAACGTGCGCCGCGTGATCGTGCCCGGCGTGGTCATGCCCGCCGTGATCGTGCGCGTGTCCAGGCTGGGATGATCCGCTCACTCCGGCGCAGGATGGGCCGCACGTTCCGGCGCGGCAAGAGCACGCCCGCAGCGAACCAAGTTGACGCCCCGGAGCCTCGCGACGACACTGCCGCCATCATGAAGAAGCCGATCGGAGCGACGAGCCTCGAGGGCGCCATCGCTGGCATGCAGGCGCTCAAGTCAGAGCACGCGCCGATCCTCGCGCAGCTCGCGCGCGATGCCGGCATGTCCCCCGAGACGCGCGCGCTGCTCGTCGCCCATCTGCTCGAGGAGGAAGACGAAAAGCTCGCGACGATCGCCGCCGCCGCGAAGGGCCGCCCGAGCTCGCCCGGCGCGTCGGTCGGCGCGTCGTCGAGCGCGCGCTTCACCATCGGCTCCCTGCGCATGACCTCCTCGGACATGCAGCCAGTCGCAGGCAACGCGACCGCACCCGTAAATCGCTCCGTCGGCTCGCTGCGCGGCCGCTGACGGCGCCACTTTTCTGTTCTCTGGAGACCGATGACGACCTCGAATCCGCTCAATGACTCGCAGTTTGCGTTCGTGCTCGAGGAGTGCGTGCGCGAGGCGCGTCGGACGCTGGTCGGGCGGCGTTTTCTCGGGCTCTACGGGCCGCTCGGCGCCGGCATCGAGTCGATCGCGCTCGAAGAATACGGGCCCGATCGTGAGGCCGAGATCGAGCTCACCGGCAAGCACGATCCGGAGCCGATCGTCGCCGAGCGCGAGAAGTACGTGCGCGTGCCGATCCTCTACAAGGACTTCGTCCTGCACTGGCGCGACGTCGAGCTGTCACGGAAGCTCGGCGCGCCGCTCGACGCGTCGCGCGCGGTGCGGGCCGCGCACTTCGTCGCCGATCGCGAAGATCAGCTGCTATTCCGCGGCGAGCCGCGCTTCGGCATCCACGGCCTGCTCGACGCGCCCGGCCGCAACACGGTGAAGCGCGGCGACTGGGGCCAATATGGCACCGCCTATCGCGACGTCGTGAAGGCGACGGAGACGCTGCTCGAGCACAACCATCACCGCCCGTTCGCGCTCGCCGTCTCTGCGAAGGATTACGCGCGCCTCGTGCAGCAGCGCGAGGGCCAGTTCGCGCCCGAGCTCGACGCGATCCTGCGGCTCTGCGACGACGGCGTGTACACCTCGCCGGCGATCCCGGAGGGCAAGTCGGTCCTGCTCTCTACCGGCGATCAGAATTTCGACATCGCGGTCACCGAGGACCTCACCATCGCGTACCTCGGCGAGCGCGATCAGGACTTCCCATTCCGCGTCTACGAGTGCCTCGTGCTGCGCATCAAGCGCGGCAAGGCGATCTGCACGATCGAATGAATCGCGCGATCTGCACGATCGAATGAATCGCGCGATCTGCACGATCGAATGAATCG
>Ga0105047_10007445_pt1 | contig 18432 bp, 16 predicted proteins | sample MAT04_FD_78384 | JGI IMG/M metagenome (GOLD analysis project Ga0105047, IMG submission 78384) | Freshwater microbial communities from Lake Fryxell liftoff mats and glacier meltwater in Antarctica - MAT-04 (megahit assembly) | ecosystem: Environmental > Aquatic > Freshwater > Ice > Liftoff... | reverse complement strand
GTGTGCGTGACTTTCGTGATTTCCGGAATCCTGTTGCTCGCGGCGCGAGGTGCCGCACGTGTGATTCGGCGTGAGCGACGGGGCGTACGAACGCTCTACCTGTTTTCGGTGTTCGGTTTGATTGTGACCACGGTGGCGTGCGGTATCACCTATTGGCTGAAGAGTGCATTCTTTACTGACAATGCCTCTGACGATTCGAAGCCCTACCTGTCGATGGTGGTGACAGTGTGGCCGGTGATCTTCATGGCCTGGTTCGCGCGCGCGGCGTTCGTGCTGCGCAGATTTGCGCGCGACAACCAAACACCGAAATGAGTATGGATGTCGCGCGTGTCATAACCCACCGGATTCTCCACTCCGTCAGTTACGGCACGATTCTACCGCCCGATGGTCCGGCCACTTGCTTCACCAGTTCATACAGAAAATCCAGGCCGTCGTAGTAACTCTTGACGCGCAACTTCTCGTCGCGACCGTGCGCGTTGGTTTCGCCTGGCGTTGAGAAAATACCGCTCACGCCGTAGGTAGGAATGCCAACCGCGCGCAGAAAACGTCCGTCGGTCGCGCCAGTGCTCATGGTCGGAATCACCGGAATATCGCCAAACATCCTCTTCGTGAGCGAGTTCGTCGCATTCAACAATCCCAACTCCACTGCGTTCGGTGCCTGGCCAAACTTCTCCTGGTTTTCGGTCAGCACTGCGATTTTGACGCCGGTGTCCCCAAAAACGCGCGCCATCGCTGCTTTGACGTCTTCGATGTTTGACGTGGGCACGATGCGACAATTGACATTAGCCGTCGCGGTTTGCGGCAGCGCGTTGTTCGCATGTCCACCGCTGAGCCGCGTAGCAACGCAACTGGTGCGCAGCATCGAGGCGTACCGCGCATCTTTCGATACAATCGCAGCCGCGGCAGCGTCTTTCGGGTTGGCCGACACCGCGCGCATGGCCGCAGCCATTGCCGGCTTTTCAACTTTGGCGGTTTGTTCGAAAAACGGTTTTGATACCGCATTCAGCGCCACCGGAAACGTGTATCGCGAAAGTTTCTGCAGTGCGGCGGTGAGTTGATAAATCGCGTTGTCGGGGCGTGGTACACTTGAATGCCCGCCGGTATTCACTGTGGAAATAGTGAAATTGACCGGTACTTTTTCGGCGGCTTGTACCGAGTGAAACAGCGGTTTGTTGCCGTCCAGCGTTCCGCCGCCGCCCTCATTGATTGCGTATTCGGCTTCAATCAACGGGCGGTGATTCTTGATCAACCATTCAACCCCGTTGCTCGCACCGCCTTCTTCATCGGCTGTCAGCGCGATGATGAGGTCACGTTCCGGAACCCATCCTTCCTGTTTGTAGCGGATCACGTTCGCGACAAACATCGAGGCCATCGCTTTGTCGTCGGAAGCACCGCGCGCGTAGAAATAGCCATCGGCTTCGTGCAGGATGAACGGATCACGCGGCCAGTCGCTGCGGAGTGCCGCCACTACATCCAAATGTGCGAGCAGCAAAATGGGTTTGCCTCGCCCGCGTCCCCGATACCGCACCACCAAATTCCCCTTTGTCGGGGCTTCGGCGGGAATCAGCAATTGAACGTCGGCGGCCGGAAAGCCCGCCGCGCGAAATCGGGCGGCCACGGCGGTTGCCGCTTTCGTCACCGAGCCAACGGAATCGCTTGTGTTGATCTCCACCATTTCCTGGTAAATCACGCGCGCCGCCGCCTGCTGAGGCGTGGGCGGTTTTGTTTGCGCGCCAGCGGTGGCAGACGTCGTCGTCGCGGCCAGGAAGCCGAGTACGAACGCGGCAAGTGCGGAGTGGTGACGGCGCGGCATGACTAAGCGGGAACGGGGACTGGATGAGGCTCGACGTTTCATTCACCAAACTGCGGTCTCAACGAGGCGCGGTCAATGTCCGCATGGGCGGCCAGGCTCACTCACTGCCCCCGCGGCACCCTTCGCTTGAGCGCGCCCGTGCCTGCAATCGCATCAACGCGCGCGCCAATTTCGCGCAACTCAGTCGCGGACTTTGCGCACCGCTGTTGGGGCCGCAGCGTTGAACTTCCAGGCATATCAACCAGCAACTGCACCTCCGGTGCGGTATCGCGGAAGTTTTTGCGTTCGCTCGTCGCTGGTGGTGACGAACAAATGGTGCGTCCCCGCTGCAATACCGAGCTGGAAAATGACTGCGAAACGAGTGTCTGCAACTGCGAGCGCTCAATCACGGAGAGTTGCGACATCACGACGTGTCCCGTGTTGCCGACGCCAACAACGTAGCGCACGACTCCCGCTGTATTGATGTTCAGCGATGTCGATTCACACGCGGGTGAACACTCGGTGCGTTCAAGCGTCACACTGTCAAAAGCAGGAGCTGCCGCCATCCGTGCGCCCGCGACACGATCGTCTCCAAACCCGCGTAACTGCAGAGTGGAGCGAGAGGTAGTCGAGTCGCTGCGGTCGATTACCCGTTGAGCCTGACCCTGAGCACGTTGCGCCTGTTCAAGTTCCGCTCGTCGCGCAGTTGAATCTCGCGCCGGTACCGGCGGAGTCGCGAGTGGGGAGCTCACCGGCGGCGAACTCGCCATCGTTGCACCAAGCGGTGGCGTATTACCAACCATCCCAGATGATGCCGCGCTTGCAACCGTCGTTGGTGGCGCGGCCGCCGCACGTCCACCACTTCCACCAGCCACAGCACCGCGCGTCGTCGCGTCGACACGTCCGGCCAGGATTGGCAGCGGCAGTGAAGCGACCGCCGAGGCAGCTGGTGCCGAATTCGCAGCAGCTGGAGATGCCGCAGCGATTCCGGTCGCATCGGCAACGACAGGTTCTGACAACTTTTTTGAGGATTCCGATGCACTTTCGCGTGCGCTGCTTTTCGCGCGCGCCACCTGTTGTGGCGTGGACGTTGTTGCGGCCTTGGTCTGGCGAGCGGCTGCATCGGCAGCGGGTGGAATACGCTCGCGAAGTGCCGCTATCCGCGAACCTTCAGCCTTCGGTATGTCAACAGGTGCATTCGCAACACCTCCAACACTTTTCGCTGGTACTGCGGCATCACTTGTTCCCGGCGCCGCCTCGTTTGCCATGGACGTCATGGGCACGGTCACGTCGTCGCCCATCGCGCCAAACCGCACCACTGTGACGGCAACGAGCAACAGCGCCGCGATCGACGCGGCACGCCGCCAACGAAACGCGCGCTTCGATCCGGCAATACGCGTGGACTTGCGTGGTTCGCCAATTGACACGACGCCCTTCGCATCAAACTTCGCGTTGGTTCTCGCTCCATCCGAACTCCCAACGCTCGCGCCCGAGACGCCGGATGCCTGGAGATTCGTTGGTATCACCCCCGCCGGCACCTCATCCAACGCCAACAAAATGCGACGCGACGCCGCAATCAACCCGCGCGCCTCGGCCACCCGCGCACCACACGCTGCGCATGACGCGATATGCGACTGTATCTCCGCCGCATCAACCGGCGACAGCTGATCGTCCAGCCACTCGTGCAACAATCCCTCGTCGGGATGCCCAGCGTTCATGTCAGGATGCGGCATGACCGTTACCCTCCTTGTCGCGCTGCAGCGCTTCGAAATGTTCAGCCAGGCGACGACGCGCCCGCGACAGTGTAGTGCCCACCGACGAACGCGCAATCTCCAGCGCCGCGGCAATTTCATCGTAGTCCAACCCTTCCTCACGCATCAGCAACGCCAACCGATCACGTTCGGCCAGTGATTCAACCGCTTGCCGCGCGAGTGCGCGTTCTTCATCGCGCTCCATGCTGGTAGGTTCGATCTCAACATTCGCCTGCGCCACTTCGGCTTCGGCCCGCAACAACTCCAGATGTTTGCGTTGCCGCGATTGTTTGCGGGCGTCATCACGCACGAGATTCGTCGCCACCGCAAACAACCACGACCGTTCGCTGCTGATGGATTCCTGTCGCAGCGCGCGCAAGAATGTCTCCTGCGCAATCTCTTCCGCCCAATCACGATCTCCCAACCGGCGCGTGAGGTACCGCACCAGCGGCGCGTGATACAGGCGAAAGAGACGCTCGACGTCTTCCACTTGTGATTACCAGGCCGTGGTGAAGCGTGTGACCGTGGCGTTGTCGAGTGAGGTCACGCCATCGGTTGCGACCTCCAGCACTACAGATTTGCCCGCGACGCGCACCCGGTCACCAAGTGACAGTGCATCCTTGAGCGAAGGTACCGCACGAAGTACAGCAAACCAAGCGGGGGAATACGGTTGCACTTTCAGTGTCCACGCAGCTGTCTTGTCGCCGCGCAATAGCCCTGCATCGGTCCACACGCCCTGGCTCAACTTGAATTGACGACCCGACACGTAGCGTGATGTTGCCGCACTCTCGCCTTCGCGACGGTCGGCCGCATCCGAGATCGAATCCAGCATCGCGACGGAACGTACCGCGCGCTGCGCTGACGCAGATTTCGCTTGTTCAAACGCTGCTTCGGGCGCGGCCATGCGTTTCGCGGATTGATCGGCGCTGGTTTGTGCAGGGGACGCTGCAGCATTGCGACCGGCCAGGTCAACCGACGCACCAAGTGGCGGCGTAGACGCTGCAAAACCACCACGTCCACCGGCACTACCTGCACCACTGCCCGAACGCTGATTCACCGGCATCGCACGCGGTTCGCGCACCATGTACGAGGTGAGTTCCGTTGGAATGCCGTAGCGTAAACCGAGTGTGCGCAATTCATCATCCAGTTCGGCGGAACCCCCATCACGCCGACGCTCGGCGCTCAACCACCCGATGCGTTGCGTGGCCCACAGGCGAGGCACGAATGCATTCGCATTGCTGCGATCAGGAAAACTTACGGCCGTGCGCCATTCCACGCGCCCGTTCGGACCCTGCCCGGTAACGCGAATCGCACCGGATCCACTTCCTTCATACCGCGTAAGCAGCACGAGTTCCTGACCGGCGTACAGATCCGTCGGCGCGGCGGGATACTGCTGGAGCAACCGCACGCCTTCGCCTTCCACATGAATTTCCGTTACTACCGGCCGTTGCAACCGCGACGCGACCAGGCCCACCATGCGTTCAACCGATTCATCCGGACGAACAAAATGCGCCAATCCGCGTCCATCAAGTGCGAGTTGTTCCACCAGCGACGAGTTAACGTCGGCGCCCAGGCCAAACGTGAACAGTCGCACGCGACCACGCCACGCTCGCACCGAGTCGGTGATGGCAATGGGATTGCGGAGGCCGACTGTGGGTTCTCCGTCCGTCACGAACAACATCAAACTCAAACGTTCGGTCGACTGGCGTCGAGCGGCTTCCAATGCGTCCTGCAACGCGCCGCTGATGTTCGTTGATCCTTCGGCCTTGAGATTGTCGAGATATTCCTGCGCCGCAGTGATGTTGGCACGTGTGGCCGGAATGAAGTTGTCGCGAAACGTGTGGACGTCTGTCGAGAAATCGACCATGCGAAAACGATCATCCGCATTCAGTGTGTTGAGCAGCTGACGTCCAGCGGCTTTCGCTTGCGCCAGTTTGCCGCCGCTCATCGATCCGGAAACATCCAGCACAAACGTCACGTCGCGCGACGCGGTTAGTGCGCCACTCGCTGGCGGCGCGATGGTTACCAGTGCGAATTTCTCCGACGAACCCGCCGCGTGTGTCAACACACCAATGGACGCCGCCGAATTACGCGGAACGGGAACGAGCAGCACCACGTCACGCGCATTGCCACGCAACTCGACGATGCGATGATTGCCTTCACGATGCACGGACACATCGTGCGTGGGTGAGTACGGTTCGCCGTATCCGGCCACCGGCAATTCAAATTCCAGCGAGTTGCGTGCCCGATCGCTGTCCGCATCCGGTCGACGGAATTCAACGCGCAACGCATCACCTTCGCGCGGCGCTACTTGTTGATACCGCACGGCAATAGAACGTTTTTCGCCTGCGTTGAATGGAAAGATTCGCGCACGCAGCATGCCGGCGCCCATCCATTCCACCAGCGCGGGATCACGCTGCTCACGCACAATGCGCTCATACTCGACGCGCGCATGACCGGCGTCCATCGTTTCACCGGCCACGAGTTCGCCGTTGATTTCGAGGCGCACATCTTCGAACGCGGCGTTGGTCGGCAGCGGAAACATGTAATCCGCTTCGCCAAGATTGCCGCCGCGATTCTGAAAGGTCTCCACCACTTCGTAGCGCAACACACGATCCGCGAGGATGACGCGCACTTTGGTGGAGGTGCGTTCAACGCGCGCCGGGCCGCGGTCGCCGCAGCGAATCACCGGCGTCGTACAGTGAATGCAGTTGGGCGGCGGCGGTGGTGGGCACGGGCGTTCGATGATGCGGCCCTGCGCGGCGAGTGATGCCGAGGCGAGGGGTGCGATCAGCAAAAGCGCGAGGGTTCGCAGTCCAGCTCCGCGGCGCGTGGCGCCAGAAGCGTCGAGGGTGGGCTGGCAGAGCGATTTTAGAAATTTGGCGGTTCGCACGGTGGTCTCCCGATGGGTACACGGGGGAGACGCCGGTCGAGGCGGGCGTTGCACACCGGCCGATGCACCAGTTGGATAATTCATCCCGGGCCTCGTGATGAATGCCGCTTCCGGTATTGCTTGGCAATCACACCAAATGCGGAGCCGTCAATTCCAATTCTCCACGCCAGCATCGTGTCCGGGTCGTTTTGGCAACCGAAGCTCAAAGCAAGAAAGTAGAAACCGCCGAGCACTTCGCATTGCGTAAGCGATAACCAGACCGTTCTGAATTTGAGATCAAGGCGTTTCGCACGCCATTAACCAGACAGCTTGCTCGATATTGACGAATTTCTCATTTTCGCATCGGCGACACGCACCCAGGCCAACCCTCACGCCTGCAGCAGCGATGCTCCAGGGCGAACAAACGCACCGGCCGCTGCGAAAATCAGCGTCTCATCATCGCGGCATCTCGCGCCCCGTTGTCCAACGCTCGCGGAAGACGCGAAGCGAATTCGCAGCGCGGTACAATGCCTTGCCGCGGATTTCGCCGGAGGACTCTACGGTCCTTGCAACGCTCGTTGATGAAGTGATGCCATACGTCGTCGAAGTGCCATCAGTATTGACTCACAATGCGATGCGCGGCGAACTGCGGTGAAAACAGAACCGCCCAACCTGTGAAAGCGTTGGGCGGTTTGTCACGATGCTCACGTATGTGTCAAAGCTTCGGATTTCGCCGGCCAAATCGCCGAAGTTTACACCAAAAGCCCGATGCTTGACTGCGGAGCTACCGGTGACCTGGCTATTCTGTAGTCGAATGCGTAAGGGAAGTCTGCATCGCATAGGGCAAGCGATACTGTGCCACAACTCCGCCCTTGCAATCCAAAACTTGAACCATCCTTCGCGCCGAGTTGACTTGTATGAGATTGCTGGCGCTCATCACGCGTTTAATCTCCTTCAGAGATCCTGAAACGATGGCTTTCTGAAGCATCCCAGGGATTTCATCAGGGTTCGTCGCGATCATGAGTCCTCCTGACGTTGCGCCGCATCGCCAATGCGAGTCATCACATGCACCGCCCTGAGTGTTTGGGTGACACGCGTTGAACGCATGGCAATCCTTGCAGCCGCCATCCATTTCACCTCCACTCAGAGGGCGCATCGGCGTCATATATGCACCGACTTGACGAGAGGCTGCTTGGAATACATCACCTCGACTCTGCGTGCATCCCATCCCATAGAACGTGTGTGCGGTGATTTGCCCCAGGTAGTTCATAGTGAAGAAGCAGTAGTCACAATTGAGGCCATTGGCAAAGGGAGATACGGATGGTGCGGCAATGACGAATGGAACGGCGGGAGACTCGTCGGAACTATTCCGAAGTTCTTGGGCCGGCGCGGCCGCTGATACGGCGATTAGGGCGACCAGCGCGAGGCGCGATATATGTGTGATCATTGTGGTCCCTGTTAGGTTATGGGTTGTTTCCTGTCAACTTTGGCTGCACAATCTCGACAATTTCCTCACCGGACTTCGCCTCACGAACGCGCAACCATAATTTTGTACCTCGAATTTGATACAGCACGTCATCAAACTTTTTTGTGACCATCGTGGTTTTTGATCGCAAATCAAACACCTCCAGGAGCGAGTCAAATTCGGTGACTTGTTCGGCAAGGGATGGATTAGCAAACTTGCCGTCCTCAATCCTGCCGCCTGCTGGCGCGATTCTCTCTGCTCGTTTGTCCGGGGCGGTACAGGATATCCACAGCAATTGTGCGGTATCTTGCACAATCGCGTTAATCAAAGTCGGATGAGCTGCATTCTTCGTGTTGTTCATCTTCAAGAGCCAATGGTCTTTCGGTTCGAACATCGAAATCAGGTGGCCGTCGACTCCAGAGCGTTTTTCCAGAGCTAAACGTTCTAGGCGACTAACCCAGAATCCTCCGTCGCTCGACTTCGCAAGAATACGTCGTTTCCCAACGGAATTGCCAAACGCTATTTCGTCGGCAGCGATATCGTCCAAGACGCGCTCTACGGATCCGTCTGGTCGGAACAGACGTAGCGGCCAACCTGCGGCTTCCCGACTATTTGTTAGCACAAACGCCGCAAACCCTCCAGACTTCAGGAATACATTCTGGTACGACACAATCGTCATTGGTTGCACCCGCACAAACTTTCCGTCAACTGTGAAAACGGAGATTCGACGCAGCGGAGCGTCGAACACGTGCAGTGAATCGCTTGCATCAATCCCGATTTGACTAATCGTTACGAATTCACCTGGCCCGGCACCTTTCGCTCCAAAGCGGCGAAGCAGCTGCCCGCCTGGAGAAAAGACGACGATCTTCGGAGTGGTCATTGCATCTGCAACCACAATGTTGCCCCTCGAATCGGCTTCGATCATTGTAAAGCCGGTTAGTGCCGGAAAATCCACGGGCATCTGCAGTGTCGCGACAGTCGTTAACGCGATGTCGCACTTCGGGCACGTCTGAGCTTGCAGAACATTCGGAGCCGCAGTGCTCGGCACTGCTGAAGCCCCTGCACGCGGATCGGACAACAGCACTGCGGTTCCAATGATCGCAAGCGTTCTGTTCCTGAGCACAAATCCCTCTCATGATTGGGGCCACGTGTAGCATCGGGTTGCGATTCTTCACGCGCAATTCGAGTTACAATTCCCTTTCAGATTGCGGTGCTCCTGGCAAGTGTCAATAACGTTGCCAATCGGCGACCTCACGCCGTGGGCAACCACATCACTCCATGGGCAATGGCAGGCCACTTTTGCATCAATTTGACCCTTGAACGCCTCGACGCTGACACATTTCGCGATCGATCACACGCCAAAGCCCTTCGAGGTGACCGATACATTGCGCCGATCGCCGCCGGCGAAACGTGCTGCGGACGTCACCTTCACGCTTCAACGGATATTCGCACGAACCTCATTGCGATGAACGAGAGTTGAACCTTCGTCAACGCGAAGGAGATCGAACACCAGCAACGCGGAAGAGTCGAAATCAGCGCAGGTTCTGACGCGTATATCTCACTGGACCCTAAAACCCGTTCCGTAACAGTGTGCTCCCGCCCCCAGCCATCCGGCCCCGCGCCGCCCTACATTTCATCCCTCAAGCGAACCATCCCCCAACAGCCCGACAACCATGAGCGGAAAAGGCGAGAAAAAACGTCGGCGCGCCCTCGACGCCTACGCCAGGCTCCAGCGCGCGGCCTCCCTGTCCTCGGCCCGGGTCGACCAGGCCGTCAACACCTTTGGCCTGTCCGCCTCTCAGCTGGGGGTGCTCGAGGTCCTCGACGACCGCGGCTCGCTGCACCAGCAGGAGCTGGTCCGCGCCCTGGGCCGTAGCAAGGCGCAGATGACGTCCATCGTCGATACGCTCGAAAAGCGCGGAGCCGTTCGTCGCGAGCGTCACGCCACCGATCGCCGCTTCATGACCGTACACCTCACTGACGAGGGCCGCACACTGCTTGAGAAGGCCGCGCCAGTGCGTGCCGAGGCGATCGTGGCGCTTATGCGGGAGCTCACGGGCGAGCAGCGCGGGCGGTTGGCGCGCCTCTGCCGGCGGTTGATTCGCGTGTTGGCTCCGGACGAAGACGAGCGCGGCGGCGATGACGACGCGGATGGCGACGGTCCCGACAGCCCCGACGGGCATGACAGGCACGACGACACGCACAAGTCGGGGCATAGCAAAGGAGCGGCTGCCGGCGCGGTTGCTGCCAATGCCCCGGTTGCCGATCCCGGTGCAGTTGACGAAAGTGCGGCAGCGAAAGTGGATGACTCCGACGTACATCTTCCCAACGCCTGATTCCCGCCGCACTTCCTCTTTTCCCACCGCTCCCATGGCCGGACGTCCCTTCCTGTTTGTACCGGGTCCCACCAACGTGCCCGATCGCATCCTGCGCGCGATGCACCGTGCCCAGCTCGATCATCGGTCCAGCGCGTTTCCAACGCTCACGCGTTCGGTGCTCGATCGCCTGCCAAAAGTGTTTGGACTGACGGGCGGCGAGTGTTTCGTGTTCGCGTGTTCGGGAACTGGAATCTGGGAAGCGGCGCTGACCAACTCGATCAGCACGGGCGACAAACTGCTGGCGGTGCGGTTCGGACAGTTCTCGACGCTGTTTGTGAATTACGCGCGCGCGATGGGGTACGAGGTTGACGTGATTGATGCGCCGTGGGGCGACACGATTCCGGTTGACAAACTCGAAGCCGCACTGGTTGCCGACAAAGCGCACGAGTATAAAGGCGTGTTGACGGTGCACAACGAAACCGCAACGGGTGTGACAGCGGACATTGGTCTGGTTCGCGCAGCGCTTGATCGCGCCAAACATCCCGCGTTGTTGTTTGTGGATGGCATCAGCTCCATTGGCAGTCTTGAGTTCAAGGCCGACGAATGGGGCGTTGATTTTGCAATCGCCGGTTCGCAGAAAGGATTCATGATGCCAGCCGGGCTTGGCATCGTTGCCGTGAGTGCGAAAGCGCGACCGTTCGTTGACAACGCAAAGTCGGCGCGTGCGTATTTCGATATGCGTCCGATGCGCGTGCAGAACGCCGCGGGATCATTTCCCTACACGCCGGCGTTGTCGCATCTGTTTGGTTTGGAAGAAGCGCTCAACATGATGGAAGAAGAAGGATTGCCTAACGTGTACGCGCGTCATCACTATCTCGCGAGCGGCGCGCGGGCGGCCATTCACGCGTGGGGCCTCAAGTTGTGCGCCGTGCGTCCCGAGTTGTATTCGAACACGGTGAGTGCGGTCATGACACCCGAAGGACACGACGCCGCGAAAACCATCGACATCGCGTTTCGTCGCTATGAACTCTCGCTGGGTGCGGGACTTGGTGAACTCGGCGGCCGCGCGTTTCGTATTGGGCATTTGGGCGACCTCAATCCGTTGATGCTGGCTGGTGCATTGTCCGGTGTTGAGATGGCGCTCAACGATTCGGGCATTCCCGTTGAACTGGGCAAAGGTGTTGGCGCCGCGATGACGTACTGGCGCGACAACGCTTCGAAAGTTTAAGCGGGCCAGTCATGGCCAGGCCCAAGGTTGTTGTTACGCGCAAGCTGCCGGCGTCCGTTGAGGCAGAAATCGCAACACAGTTCGATGCCCACTTCAACGCCAACGACGTTGCGATGACGGCTACGCAAATTGCGGAAGCCATGAAATACGCGGACGGATTGTTGTGCACGGTTGGCGACAAAATCACCGAAGAACATTTTGGGGTCGATCGTCGCAGCGTGAAAATCGTCGCGAATTATGGTGTTGGGGTGAATCACATCAACGGCGCGGCGGCAAAGAAGGCGGGTGTTGTTGTGACCAACACGCCCGATGTGTTGACGGATGACACCGCCGACATCGCGCTCGCGTTGATCATCATGACGATGCGCCGCTTGGGCGAAGGCGAACGTCACGTGCGTTCGGGGGCGTGGTCGGGGTGGCGCCCAACGCACATGATGGGGCAGTCGGCACGCGGCAAGACCATCGGCATCATTGGATACGGACGCATTGGTCGGGCGGTCGCCAATCGCGCAGCGCTGGCGTTGGGCATGAAGGTGCTCTGGTATGCGCCGCGTGATCCTGCCGCGTACGACGCCGATACCGCAGGCCCGGCAGACGCAGTGCGTGTTTGCTCGCTCGAAGATTTGCTGCGCGCTTCGGATGTGGTGTCGTTGCATTGCCCGTCGACGCCAGAAACGCGCCATCTGATCAACACCGAGCGGTTGATGATGATGAAATCGACCGCTGTACTCGTGAATACCGCGCGCGGCGATGTCGTCGATGAATACGCGCTCGCGCAGGCGTTGCGTGATCAGGTGATTGCGGGCGCGGGACTTGACGTGTACGAATTTGAGCCGGCGGTCATTCCTGATTTGCGCGAAATCGAACGTGTGGTGTTGTTGCCGCATCTGGGCAGCAATGGTGTTGAGACACGACTGGCAATGGGACGCATGGCGTTGTCTAATCTCACAGCATTTTTTGCCGGAGCGGAGCCACCAAACCGCGTGGTGTGATTAGTTTCGTTTGGACATGTCCAGTTCAACGATGTCCGACAACGACGAGTTACGCGAAGACAGCACCGTATACCCCGTTGGGGCCCACGACTATGGCGCGCTTCGACTGTACCCCGAGGTGCGTTCGTCACATTTGCCGCACGCGCACGATGTGATTGTGTGTTTGCCACCAGGATACGATCGCGATCGCACCAGGCGGTATCCGGTAATGTATTTGCACGACGGTCAGAACGTGTTCGACGACTATCCGATGGCACCGTTTGGTGTGCAGTGGGGCATCGACACCACCGCGCGTGCGTTGATGTATGCGGGGTTGGTTGAGCCCGTGATTCTCGTCGCGATTGGGAACGCTGGACGCGAGCGTATTGACGAATACACACCAACGCGTGACAACGCGCATGATGCGGGTGGTATGGCGGATAAATACGGTCGCATGCTTGTGAACGAAATCAAGCCGCTCATCGATCAGGATTTTCGTACGTTGTCCGACGCGATGAACACAGCCGTTGGCGGCAGCTCACTGGGCGGATTGTTGTCCCTGCATTTGGGGATCACCTACCCACACGTGTTCGGCAAACTCGCGTTGTTGTCGCCGTCGGTGTGGTGGGATGATCGCTGGATTGTGCGTCAGCTCTCCACGTTTCGGGCGCCGCATGAGTCACTGCGCATTTGGCTCGATGTTGGCACCGGCGAAACGCGAATGTTGAAGGGGGCGCGGTTGTTGTATCGCACGCTGGTGCGGCGTGGGTGGACACCGGGCGAAGACCTCAAGTATCTCGAGGTTGCGGGCGCGTTGCATGACGAGCGGGCGTGGGGTGACCGGGTGGGGCAGGTGATGCAGTTCCTCTTTCCGGCGCGTTTTTGACACTGGGGTCAGAGTCGTCATTTTGACCGAGCCTTTTTGATACGGGGGTCAGAGTCGTCATTTTGACCGAAGGCATGGTGTGTTGGCGAACTCAGCTGGAAGTCCGACCCAAGATGGTCCGATTTGATTCAGAGGCTCTCTCTTCGAGGCGCCCCTTTCGCGCAACAAACAACTCGAAACACAGCTCGGGGAACCATGGCCGCCAGGAAGACTCCCGCAACGAAAACATCCGCCAGCAAATCAACCGCTACGAAAGCGCCAACCAGCGCGCCTGCAAAAGCACCATCGAAAGCGGCCGCGAAAGCGCCCCATAAATCGCCCGCAAAGTCGGCACCAAAATCGGCGGCAAAGAAAACCACGGCCAAATCCGCGAACAAAGCCACGCTGGTCGCAAGGGCCGCGAAGACAGCGGTGAAACGCGCGAAGGCGAGCCCCGACGGATTTCCCGGCTTTCGCCCGGCTGCACTCACCTTCCTGCGCGGCCTCAAAAAGAACAATCGCAAGGAATGGTTCGAGGAACATCGCGACGACTACGAGCGCGAAATCAAATTGCGGCTGCTGGCGCTGATCGAAGAAGTCGACGTGTTGCTGGCCGGATTTGCTCCCGAAATTATCGGCTCGCCCAGGCGCTCGATGTTTCGCATCTATCGCGACGTACGCTTCAGCAAAGACAAGTCGCCGTACAAAACACACGCGGCCAGTTGGTTCTATCATCGCGATGGCGGAAGCAGCGTTGGCAGCGAGGCCGCACACGGCGGCGCGGGCTTCTACTTCCATCTCGCGCCCGAGGGCACGTTCCTGGGAGGTGGCATCTGGATGCCGCCGCGCCCGGTGCTCAATCGCATTCGACAGAACATCGCCGACGATCACGAAGGCTTCGAAGACATCATCCTCTCGGCCGGTTTCAAGAAGCGATTTGGCGAACTCGAAACGGAGCACATGCTCACTCGGCCGCCGCGTGGGTTTGCACCCGACCATCCGGCGGGCGATTGGTTGCGATATCAGTCATTCACCGCCGGTCGCGCCGTAACGCCCGAGGAATATCTGAGCCCCAAGCTGCCGCAAATCCTGGCCAAACATTACGAGGCCATGACCCCGCTCATTCGGTGGTTGAACGAGGCGAGTGGGCTCAAGCCGTCCACGATGCGATAGCGCACCCAATCCACGGCTTTCAGTCCCAACTGCCTCCCGTTACGCCTCCCAATCCGCGAGATTTCCCATTCGGCCGTAGCAGGCGGTGCCCACGCACAACGTGCAAACCCCAGGCTGAACTGAATATCCCGAAAGCCTGACGTATCGCTTATGCCGAAGTACCTCAAACTCGTGCTGGATATTCTCATCGGAGCCGTCGTGCCGGTGGTCATCCTCAAATACGGAACTGCGCCGCTTGGCACGCTCCCCGCGTATCTTGCCGCCGCACTGATTCCGGTCGCGTGGGTGTTGCTTGACCTGTTCGTCATTACCCGCCGGTTTAACTTCATCACGACGTACGGTGGCGCGGGCGCAATCCTGCGCGGCGCATTGGCGTTCTGGTACGTCAGCGGCGCGATGTTCGCCTTCAAGGATAGCGCGAGCTACTTGTTGGCCGTGATCATTTTTGGCGGCACGCTGTTTGTAGGAAAACCCGTCACACGTGCGATTGCGCTGCAGGGTTTGGCGCCCGACACGCCCGAGCGCGAAAAGTCGATGGAGCGCCTGCTCGACGAACCGACGGTAATCAAGAAATTGCGCCAAGCCACCCTCGCCATTGCGCTGACGAATCTGGGAGCCGGCCTGTTCAACTATTGGATCAACTTCCACATGGTCAAGGCGCAGTTCGGCACACCGTTATTCAATGATCAGGTCGCCAACGTCAATGCGATCACGCGCGTGGTGCTGGTGGTGCCAGACATGATCGCGCTGTTCTGGGCGTTCTCGATCATGTACAAGGCGATCTACGCATTGTTGCCGGCCGATGAAGGCGGCGACCCGAAAGACGGCGATATCTGGGAATTGATCGCCCGCCGCGAGGACGCTTTGGCGATGGGGAAGACGGCCGAGGGGGAGCTGGATGCCGAGACGCAGGCGCGGGCCAACCGTCAGGCACGTGAGGAGTTCGGGTTGGCGTAGTTCATCAATAACGTTGTGCGACCTTCAAGACGCCTTCAACACGGCACAATCGCGACTCTCGTACCATTTGAAGAGTCTGAAGACGGCTGGCAATGTTTCTGCGGCGGATCCGCCTGCAACGGCCGGCGCGCTGGAAGAAACGCGATTCAAAACGTTGGCGCACGTCGGTGAAATAGACGGACGTTTCATCGCCGCGTTTGTGCGGGCTTCGAAATCGCTCGTGAAACAGTAATCGCAATGCAAATCGCACGTGCTGCGCGTGCGAGCACGAACCACCTTTGTCGATTTTCCAGGCAGCTCTCAAGGAATCGATAACGTATTTCACCGCATCCACCGAACGGTCCGCTCACTCGTTGCAGTCGCAACGGCACATGCGTTACGCCTTCCTCTCAGACATTCACGCAAATCTGCAAGCGCTCGACGCCGTGCTGGTCGACATCGTGCATGCGCACGTCGATGCGAGGTACCACATCGGCGACTTGATCCGATACGGCGCGCTCCCCAACGATACAATCGCGCGCCTGGCACTCAGGGCATCCAGGGCGTGGCCGGTAACTACGATTTGACGTCGCCGCCAGTGACAAACACTGTGGTTGCAAAAGCGAGTGTGAGCGGCAGGAGGAATTGGCGCACATCAGTTGGTCCATCAATGATTGCCGCGAACACCGGCGTTTGGCATCACCGGAATTGCAGTTGCATTCGGTCTCATTGTCGCGGTCTTGATTGTCGCGATTGGAAAAACCAGCGGCGCACATATCAATCCAGTCGTCACCCGCGCGATGTGGTCGCAACGGCCTTTCCCGCACGTGATGTTACACCCTACATCGTTGTACAGTGCCTCGGCGCCATCGCGGGATCGGCGTCCCTGCTGCAACTGTTCGGGCCGATGGTGAACGTGGGTACAACACTTCCTGTAATTGGTGTCACGAATACGTCGTGGCCGGCAACATGGACGCGACGACGATCCTGGCCGCCATCAAAGCGGGCAACGGCATGGCGGAACTGAAGACGGTTTCAGGCGGCAAGTTGACGGCCATGCTGCAGGGCAAGGACGTGATGGTGAAAGACGAGAAGGGCAACGTCGCGATGGTCACGATTGCCGACGTGAAGCAGTCGAACGGCGTCATCCACGTGGTGAACAAGGTGTTGATGCCGGGCATGTAGTGCCGGGCATGTAATGCCGGGCATGTAGTGCCGGGCGTGTAGTGCCGGTATGTAGTGCCGGTATGTAGTGCGCTGGCGGTAATGCTCGGCCCGGAGTTTTTTGGGTCGGTACCGCCCCGTCAGGCGCGTCGTGACTGCGGCACCATCATTGACCGCAACCTCCGACTGGCGTATCTCTTACGGGATGCGCCAGTCGCTGCTTTTCCGACTGGCCGGTGCCTTGCTCGTGCCCCTATATACGACGGGCGCGTGGATTGCGCCGGCCCTGCAGGTCTGCCCGATGCACGGGAGCCCTGCGGCCGCGCATGTCATGGCGCAAATGCACGCGCCAGCGACCCATGCGCCAGAATCCGACGAGCAGGCTAGCGACGCATCGGTCAGTAGCGCGCAGTCGATGGCCGGTCACGTCATGCCCGCCGCGCGGGTAGCTGCCACCGTCGCTGCGGCGCAAACGGCGTCGCTGCTGCCGATGGTTATGGTGCATGCCGCGCCCTCCGGCGAGCACGCGCATGGTTGCGATTGCATCGGATGCTGCGCCAGCTCGAACGGGCCCGCGGTTCCCGCCATAACACTCGCCGTGGTCGCGCCCCTCGAGCAAAATGCTGTTCACTTTGAGATCCAGAACGCCGGTGCAGTCATCACACGCATCGCGCACGTGCTGCCGTTTTCAACGGCGCCCCCCAACACGCTCGTCTAACTCCATCAATGCCCTGGGCCTCCGTATTTGCGGGCGCCTCGTCGTTCCCGTTGCCACAACGCGCAGGAACGATTGACGAGTTCTTCATCTCAACCCACACATTCATGAACTGCCACACAGTTCTGTCAGCAGCCGTGCATGCGAATTCATCGGTTGCAACGCGCCTCGCTCGCCGGAATACAGCGATGCGCGGTATTGTTGGTCGTGGTTTGACCGCCATCGCGCTGTTCGCACTGGTTTCTTCGAGTGCGACCGCGCAAGGTACGACGCGTAAAGTCGCGCTCAAATTTCAGGCGATGGTCGGAGCCGAGCAGTTCGCATGCGGCAAGTCGTACTCGGGTGTTGGGACGTCCAACAGCACGCTCACGCCATCAGACTTCGCGTTCTATGTACACGACGTGAAGTTGCTGACGGCGTCAGGCGCTGAAGTGCCTCTGACGCTCGATCAGGACGGCACCTACCAGGACGGCAACGTCGCGCTTCTGGATTTTGAGGATGGTACGGCGGCCTGCTCGAATGGCAACACCGCGGTGCACACAGGCGTTCTTGGCACGGCACCCGCAGGCAAATACACGGGCGTGAAATTCACGATCGGCGTGCCGTTCGATCGCAACCACCTCGACCTCGCGACGCAGCCGTCACCGTTGTCACTCACGCGAATGTTCTGGGCGTGGAACACCGGGCACAAATTCGTACGCTTCGAGGCGAAAACGGCCGAAGGCAAGAACTGGGTGATGCACCTGGGGAGCGGCGGTTGCATGCCAACCGGCAGCGCGGTGAAAGCGCCGACCGAGTGCGCGAACGAGAATCGTCCGGTTGTCACGCTCTCGCAATTTGATATCGACGCGGAAGCTGTTGTCGCCGATGTGAAGTCGCTGTTCGCCGGCAATGGTGGCGCCGAAAATCAGGTGTGTATGTCGTCGCTGAGAAGTGCGAGCTGCGCGCCGATGTTTGCCGCGCTGGGTTTGCCGTTCAACGCGCCGGCAACTATTCCGCAAACGTTCCTGCGCAAGGCGAGCACTGCAACGGCCGTGCGAGGTGCGGATAAGTGAACCGTCGTACTCGCTCAATCACGAGCGTGGCTGCATTGGGAGCAGCCGTGATACTGCTCTCTGGTGCGGCTGGGTTCGTGAGTGAGCGCAATCAGACTGCGCGTTCCGCGACAGCTCGTAACGCGAC
>Ga0105047_10007444_pt1 | contig 18432 bp, 18 predicted proteins | sample MAT04_FD_78384 | JGI IMG/M metagenome (GOLD analysis project Ga0105047, IMG submission 78384) | Freshwater microbial communities from Lake Fryxell liftoff mats and glacier meltwater in Antarctica - MAT-04 (megahit assembly) | ecosystem: Environmental > Aquatic > Freshwater > Ice > Liftoff... | reverse complement strand
GCGTGCGGTCGCGCAGCTGGGCGTCGGTCAGCTTGCGGACGGTGAGCTCAAAGCTGTTGATCGCGTTGACGATCCCGGTGAAGCGTTTGAGCAGTCGATCGTTGCGCGTACCGAAAATCTTGGTGAACATGCCAAGGGGATTCATGAAAAACCTCAAGGAGAGAGGAGCAGTTGATGCGAAGAAAGAACCGGCGGATCGACGATGGGCTGTCGCGATCGATCTGAAGCGACGGGATCTCCGGCCCAGCCGGATCCCGAATAAGCGCTTCGTATTCAGCTAAAGATGGGCGGGGGCAGGCGGAAGAAAAACGGCTGGCTCTGCATTCCGTGCAGATGAGGAAGAGCTGGCTGGGTCGCATCGGCAGGGCACAAGGCCTGTCGATCCTTCGCATGCGCGAACTGCCAGGCCGGAACATGCCGGGTGCGGCAGAATCCAAAATCCATCCGATCGGCCAGACTCCGAGCCAACTCCGCCACACGCGGGGCCAACTGGGGCGCGGAGGTGACGACGCGGTCGGCGCAAACGCCCATCGCGATCAGCATCACCACGATTACATGTCGGCCTTGGGTATTCACGGGGAACGTGGAATGCTATCGGGCAGCGTGGGGGAGAGTCAAGGAAGTGCCGGGATCACCGGCCGACCCATCGGTTCCCTCGACTATTTTTCTTTTGACTCTGAGATGACTGTTCCTTATCGTACATCGAGCCTTAAGCGGAGGTTGGCGCATGACCGCGTTGATTTTGAAGGCTCATTTCGACGGTAAGAATGTCGCGATCGACGAAGCGCATGAATTGCAGATCGGCACGCCCGTCACCGTCACCGTCTTGCTTCCCAACACTACATTGTCCAAATCCGCGTGGAGCAAGGCCGCAACTTCAGGCCCGCTGTCTCCTGACGAAGAGCTGGAATATTCGTTGAAAGAAGATGAGCCCGCCACGCACGAAGTATTGAAGGACAAGAAATAGCCCACCACTAAACGCCATCAGCGAGGACGACCCTCCGATCGTCCCCGCCTTTGGGTGCATTTTCTGATCTGCCGGAAGACTGCGGGTTACTTCGACATCGACGCGTCCGAACCAGCACTGTCGCCGCCTGTTTCAGTCTTCTTCATACGTTCAACCCCATACCCTGAGTTCGTATACGTTTCAGAATTCTGTCCGGATTTAATTTCATACGTCGCGTCCGATCGGCCACGCTCCTGCTGGTAGGCGATGAGCGATTCCTTTCGGCTGGCGGTCTGGGGGTCGGACTCGGGCAGGACGAGGTAGATCGCCTGCTTTTCACTGCTGCCGGGGTTCACCAGCGCGTCGACTTTTTGCTTACCCAGGCTGTTGAGTTTCGCACCCGTGAAATGCACGGGATACAGCATCGCATCGTTTGCGGCGCCCGCGTTGATGTGAGCGTTGGCGATGCGGGTGATCGCGCTGTCTTCACGCTCGATGAAAGCTCCGTCCTTACTTGGCCGGGAATCGTTTCCGCAGGCCGGTTGCTTTTCGGCGCAGCCGGCGCTGATCGACAACAGCGTGCCCAGGGTGATCGACAATTGTGCAAAGCGGTTCTTCATGGTCATGGATCTCCAAAAGTTATTTCATCAGATCGCTGCTCATCACCTGCACGACAGTCGGGCCGGCGAGAACGATAAAGGTGCTCGGGAAGATAAACAGCACGAGCGGGAAGCTCATTTTGACCGACGCCTTGGCAGCCATCTCCTCGGCCTTGTGCTGGCGATTGGCCCGCATGGTGTCGGCATGGATGCGAAGGGCTGTGCCGATGCTGGTACCGAACCGCTCTGCCTGGACGAGCATCGAGGCCAGGCTTTGCAGCGATGCGTTACCCGTACGTACGCCGAGGTTTTTCAACGATTCGGTACGACTGAGACCCACGCGGGTTTCCATGTGCGCGATACCGAACTCACGGCTGACGGTCGGGTGCGCGATGGCCAGCTCGGAGCCCACGCGCTGCATGGCTGCGTCGACGGTCAACCCTGCTTCGACGCAGACGACCATCAGATCAAGCGCATCGGGCAGACCGTGATTCAGATTTTCCTGGTTCTTCTTCAGCTTCATCCGCAACCAGAAAGTCGGTCCCAGGTAACCCACTAGACCACCCACTGCGAGGGGCAACATCAATCCCGAAGACGAGAGTGACACGATATATCCGCCCAATAATCCCAAGCCCAGACAGATGACCTTGGCACCGGTCATCGTGCGATAGGCAGATGGCGAGTAGATGCCCGCCATCGCGAGCTTTTGCCGGAGGTCGGACTGTTTTTCGCGCGTCTTTGGGAGAAACGGCTTGGCTGCTGCCGAGCCGAGTCGTGTAACGAGTGATTCGAACCCGCGCATGGGCGCAACATCAACGGCAGTCGCGTTGGTGTTGCTGGCAAGCCGCTCCCGCATGGCTTTGTCGGAATCGCCCATGAAGTAGCGAGACAGACAATAAACCACACCGGCAACCGCAGAGACGATACCGATGAGAATGAGTGTTTCGTTGGTCATGATGACTTCAGAGTTCTTGCTTGGTAGTCGTTAGTGCAGGGTTGACATTGATCGGCAATCGGAGGGCATCGCCACTTCCATCTAACAGCTGGCAACTTTCTTACACCTTGATCGTCGTAATTTTTCGGATCGAAAAGAGCCCGAGCATCTGCAGGAAGAATGCTGCGGCCAGAAGCTTTTGGCCGGTGGTTTCGTGCACCAGTTTCGAGCTCCAGTCGGGATTGGCCACGCTGACCAGACAGAACATCACCGCGGGGAAGGCAACCAGGATATACCCGGTGAAACGACCCTCGGCTGTCTTCGCTTTGACGTGCTGCTGCAGGCGCACACGCTGGCGAATCATCCCGCTGATGTTGGTCAATACCTCGCTCAAATCACCACCCGTCTGGCGCTGGATAAGCACCGCAGTGATGAAGAATGCGAAGTCTGTTGAGTCGATGCGGGTGCAGAGATCTTTCAGACAATCTTCCAACGGCGCGCCGAGGCTGTGCTGGTCGTAGCATTTGCGAAACTCCGTACCCAGCGGCTTGGGAAGCTCGTCACCCATCATCTGCAAGCCGGTGGTCAAACTGTGACCCGCCCGCATGATGCGTGAGAGAAAATCGAGTGCTTCGGGCAACTGATTGCCCAGCATCTTCTGTCGCTTGTTTCGCTTCCCCGTCAGCAGCATGAACGGTGCATAAGCCCCGATCGCTGCGGCCACCAGCCCTGCGATGGGCATCCCTGACATCGTGGAGACAGCGAGCCCCAGCAGGACGGTGCAGGCCAGGTCAATGATCACAAAACGGCCGAGCGTCATTTCCGGCCAGGCCTGAATCAGCAATTTAAAGACCCACTGAAAGAACTTGAATCGAATCAGATGCGCGCTGATCCCCTTTTGTTCCATCTGCACGAGAATGGATCGCGTGAGCTGTCCTTTTGTCTCCGGAACAGCATCGGAGAACAGGCGCTCCTTCAGCCGACGTTTGTCGGGGCTGGTCACCACAGCCACAAACCGCCACAACCCCAGGGCCGCGAAAGTGGTGATGGCTGCGATGATGATCAAGGTCAGATTCGTTGTCATGTCTCAAAGCTCCCTGCACACGCTCCCGGCTCCACTCACCCGCGCTCATCTGTCGTTTAGTTCGACGGAATCTGTCGGCGATGAAACAGATCAGCCGGCAGCTTGATGCCTCGGGCTTCAATGCGTTCAGCCACCTTGGGACGGATGCCATGTGCATTGAAATGCCCGCTGGCGTGTCCCTGCTCGTCGACGCCCGTCTGCTCAAAACTGAACAGGTCGTGCATGGTCAATTGTTCGCCTTCCATCCCGGTGACTTCGCTGACGCGCGTCACCTTTCGCTTCCCGCCACTCAGGCGTGTCGCCTGGACGATGAGCTGCACCGCACTCGCGATCTGGGATCGCAATGCGCGCATCGGGATGTCATATCCGCCCATCATTACCAGCACTTCGATACGGGCGAGGGCGTCACGCGGGTTGTTCGCGTGGACGGTGGTCATCGAACCTTCATGACCCGTGTTCATCGCCTGCAACATGTCGAGCGTCTCAGGACCTCGACATTCGCCGATCACTACGCGGTCGGGTCGCATACGCAGGCAGTTCTTGACGAGATCACGCTGATTGATTTCACCCTTGCCTTCGATATTCATCGGGCGCGTTTCAAGACGCACCACATGCGGTTGCTGTAGTTGCAATTCGGCAGCGTCTTCGATGGTGATAACGCGCTCGTCGGCGGGGATGTAGCGTGACAATGCGTTGAGCAATGTCGTCTTTCCCGAACCGGTACCACCGGAAATAATCACGTTGCACCGCGCCATCACCGCTGCCGACATGAAGTCCATTACTGCCGGAGGGAACGCGCCATGGCGGATCAAATCTTCGAGCTGAAGGGGCTTGGATCCGAAGCGTCGAATGCTCATGGCCGGCCCGTCGAGCGCGAGCGGCGGGATGATCGCATTCACGCGGCTACCGTCGGCGAGTCGGGCGTCGACCATCGGGCTGGTCTCGTCGACGCGTCGCCCCACCAGCGCGACGATGCGATCGATGATCTGCCTCAGGTGCGCATTATCGCGAAAGCGTACTTCCGACAGTTCAATCCGCCCACGTCGCTCGACATAGATCCGGTCGAAGCGGTTCACGAGAATATCGCTGATGGTGGGGTCCTTCAGGAGCGTTTCCAACGGGCCCAGTCCGAAGGTCTCATCCATGACCTGGTCCATCAAGCGCTCCTGATCGGAGCCGCTTAGCAATCCCTTTTCACCCTGGCAGATCTCCTTGATGAGGACGCGCACTTCGCTGCGCACCGTGTCAGGCGGAAGCGAGCGCAGGTTCTGGACGTCCAGGCGTTCCACGAGTTGTTGATGGAGGCGCACTTTCATCTGCGCGAAGTATTGTTGTCGCTCCGGGCTGATCGCAGGGGTCGTCGGTACGGACGGCGCTGCGGGCGCGGTAAAGACCGGAGGCGTGATCAGCGGCGCACGGGGGGCGTCAGCCTTGGGGATGATCAAACCACCCGTCGTCGCGGACGCGGTTGCGCCCGCTGGGGGAGTCGCGACGGCTGCTGCTGATTCTTTGCGTGTGAAAAGACCCATAATCGTTTGCCTCTCAATGTGCGTTGTATGCGTTCGTCCCGCGTCTTAGGCTGCCTTTTTCATGCTGCTTCCACCCAGGAGCGTCGTCAGTTCCATCAGGCTCGTGCTCATCTCGCTACGCGGGGCGCGAAGCACCACCGGCTCACCAAAGTTGATGGCGGCGATGGCGTTCTTAAAGTCGTTGGGGATCATCCAGCTGATCTTCAGCCCGAGTGTCCGTTCGACCTCTTCGGGCTCAATGTCCCAGCCTTTTTTCACGAAGCGGTTCACCACGATCTTCATCTTGCTGGATTCAATCCCCATGCGACGCAGCGCGCCGACAAAGCGCTCGGCGTTCTTCGCGCTGGGGACATTCAACTGCATGACAATGACGTTGAGGTCCGCCTGCTGGATCGAATGCGAATAGATCGGGTCGATGCTCATGAGCGAATCAAGGACGACCGTATCGAACATGCGTCCCAGCACGCCCATCAGCCGGGCAAAGCCGGGTGCGTTGACGCGCTGTGTATCTTCAGGAAGATCGGGTCGAGCAAGGATCGCGAGCTTGCTGCTCTGATGCAGGGTGAGCGCGTTATCAAGCAACTGCTGATCCAGCTTCTCGGCAGAGTCCATCACGTCGGCGATGGTGTAACGGGGACGAATATTGAAGTAGCTCGCGACGCCCCCGCGGATCAAATCCATGTCGAGAAGCGCGGTCCTTCCGGCTGATTTTGCGAACGATGCAGCCACATTGCACGCGACCGTTGTCGACCCAACGCCGCCCATTGTGGGGACGACGTGGATGATCTTGGCCTTCTTGCCCATCCCATAGCTACCCGCCACACGCTCGATGGCTGAGGAGAATTTTTCCTCCGCGATGGGGAGGGGAATGAACTCCTTGATCCCCAGGTGCATCGCCTCCATGAGCAGCGACGCATCGACGGTCTGGCTCATCAGAAAGAACGTGATAGCCGGAAACTGCCGCGGAAGGTTCGCAACCTTCTTCAACGTGTCGTGGGGGTTGGGATCAAGGTTAATGATGACCAGTTGCGGCGCGCCTTGACCAGAGAGCGTATGCCCCAGCTGATCGACGCCGGCAAACTGCCCGACCACATGCACGCCGAATCGTCCGAGGAAGTTCGCGAGCTCCTGTCGGTTCGTGGAGTCCGAATCAATCGTGATGCAGTTGAGAGAGACGTACATGGTTTCGTTCCTCGTATCCGACAGAAAATCGTTACTCGTCCCCAAGTCCGGTCTTTAGTCCTGGTCTGCTGCAGTGACTGCCGGGGCAAACCCGTATTCGCCCTGGAACTTCGGTGGCTCGCTGGCGACGACCGGTTGAGTCGAGGCCGGCGCGGTTGCGGTCACCGGACCACCGAGGTCGTGCTCCCAGAACAGTTCACCCTCATTGGGATATCGCCACTTTTCACCGGGCAGTTGCGGAACCTGATCCGGATTAAGTGGTGCAACCAGCCGAGGCGTCACAAGCACGACAAGCTCTGTTTCCTTCCGCTCATATCGAACGGAGTTGAACAGCGCGCCAATAATGGGCAGGTCACCCAGCAGCGGCGTCACGTCCTTGGACGACGTCACTTGGGTGTTGAGCAGCCCCGCCAAAGCGAAGGTCTGTCCCTCGGCCAATTCAATCGTCGTGGAGACTGTGCGCTTGTTGACGGTGGGAATTCGGAAACCCTGGTTGATCACGCCGCTGGAAAAATCCAGGTCGCTCACTTCGGGTGTGGCTTTCAGACGGATTTTGCCGTTACCGAGAACGACGGGGGTGAACTTCAGCTTCACACCGAACTCTTTGTATTCGATGGTGATGGTCGTCCCGCCACTGGAGCTGGATTGGGGGACGGGCACAGGGAACTCACCACCCGCCAGGAACGTCGCCTCCTGTCCGCTGATGGCGATGAGGTTCGGCTCTGCGAGCATGCGCATCAGATTGTTACGACGAAGAGCGGTAAGGAAGACATCAAAGCTGACGTTTCCGATCTGCCCGCCACCAAACAGCGTGTTGGTTCCACCCACCCCGCGCACGAGACTGCCCGTGCTGCCGGTGGTGAACTGGTTGGCTGCATCGACGTTGCTACCAAAGTGTGAGATGCCGTCTGAGATACCGAAGTTCACACCGAGCGAGCTGCTGGCATTACGGGAAACCTCCGCGAACTTCACCTGCAGCATGACCTGTTGCCCACCTGAAATCTCGAGGAAGTTCAGCACCTTGTTCTCGCCACTGCTGTATGGCGCGGCGAGTTGCGACGCTTGTTGTGCGACCTCCAGGCTGGGCACGCGCCCGCGTAGCGCAATCGCGCCGTTGGCGCCACTGACTTCGATCTTGCTGTCGGGGAACAGCTTGGTCAGTTGATCCTGAAGCTGCTGCAAATCGTTCACGACCTGGACATCCACCGACTGCATGTTTCGGTTGTCATCCCACACCATGACCTGCGTCGTACCGGTGCGCTTGGCGGTGACAAGAAGCGTGTCGGCAGCGATGACGTTCACGTCGGCGATCTCGGGGTTGCCAACGCTGACGCGGTCGATCTTACGGAGCGTTTTGATGACCGAGCTTTTGTTGACGCTCAGCGAAATCTTTCCCGTTCCACCTGCACTGTCAGCTGCCAGCACACTGCCCGATGTCGGTGCTGCGTCGGCTGGCTGGGTGCTGGACGGTTGCCCGATGACCGTCGCGCTACCGGTTAGAACGACCGCGACCAGCGTGGTCACACTGACGATGCTCGCGCGGTGTCGGCGGGCGACTTTGAATAGGGTGTTGCTCTGCTTCATGGGACTGCCTCTTGTGTGTTGGATAACAATTAATGTTGCAATGCGTCGCTACTGAACCATTCGACCCTAGCGGGACTCACTCTGACCGCCGACGAATACACCCGGCGTCTGGATCGGGACTTCAAGCTGGACGGAAGTTTCCGCGCCCGCTTTGATGACCTTGATTGTGTGCGTCTCGGAGGTCTTGACCCGTTCAGCCGGTTGCGTTGCAGGTTTATTGGAGATGGGCTTCACTTCGGCCGGCGTGCCCTCGACGAACGGGTCCTTCGCTTCTGACCGGCGGCCGCGCAACTCGGCGAGGGTGATACCTGTGCTTGGCGAAGGCTTGCCGTCACGTCCGCCACGCAGTACCAGCCGCGGGGCAGCCAGTGTCGACGCCAACGCGATGGCTTCGGCATCCTTTGGCGTGGCGAGCAGGGTCACGCTTCGGGCTAGACCGTTCTCGGGATTCGGTGCCCCGCCGATGACCTGCCCCACTGCTGTCACCTTGATGTTTTGGACGATGGTGCGTGTCAGGATTTCACCCGCGCTGCCAGCCTGGAAGGTCGAGATCACATCCACCGTGCATCCCACCGACAACAGGCCAGCGACACCGGTGAACTCGTTCACCTCAAGCGTGATCGCCCGCATGCCCGCTGGGATAAGCGCCTGCAAGCCGGTACCAGCCCCCAGCGCCGCAAGCTGCGATTCAACAACTGGCATTCCCTTGGGGGTGACGTTGGTGACGACGCGGCCGGTCAGCTGGTCGAGGCTCGTGAAATGCGATTCAGGTACGCCCTTGGGATCCATGTGGGCGACTTCAGCGACATCGGCGGTGATGGCCATGCCGGGCGCGACGTCGGCCTTTAAGACAACGACTGGCACGAGCGTGCTAGCCGGGCCTTCGGCCTGTGGCTTCTTCATAAGCAGGCCCTTCGCCATGAAGGCAGCGGCCAAGCCCAAGACAAGTGCAAAGATCAGGGGTAAGAGAGCTTTGATATTCATATCCATCGACTCCGGTTGAGATCGTGTCCTATGCAATGTCTGTCGGACAATTCGTCTGGGCGGTTTATGCAGCGCGCGGCGATTTTTCATCGGAAGAGGGCAGTCGCGATTAAACGCTCGGAATCGTGGGCGTGTTTCATTTATCAGACTGACCCCCCGCGCGATCTCCTGTACCGATAACATCCGCCAATGACTGAGGGACCTCTCCCACGACAATGGCGAATGCGTGCCCTCCTGTCACAAACTTGCCCCACACGAGGGGTTTGCATCCCGGAGTCGTAAGATGAAAGCGTTCATCACAGCACCACCTCTTTTATGGAGTCATCTCATGGAACCTGTTCGCAACGACGCACCCGGTCTGGACGCGCTGTTTGATCTTTCCTTTCAGAAGTTCGTGACCGTAGGCGTTATCAAAATCGTGTACCTCCTGGGCATGGCCCTGATCGCACTCGGCTGGCTGGCCATCATCATTGCGGGTTTTGCCGGCGCGGGTTTCTTAGGGGGCATCGGGGCGATACTGATCGGCGCGGTGGTGGCGCTTCTGTACCTGCTCATCCTGCGCATGTGGCTTGAACTGATCGTGTCGATCTTTCGCATCGCACAAAATACCAGCGTGCTTGCCAGCCGCGTCGATCAATCGACCGGCGGTTTCCCGGTGATCACTGCCGCCCCGGCCACGCCTTCGATGCTGTAATGCGTCGAACGAACTGATTTTTTTGAGCGTTCTCTCTCAGTCTCCTTTCCACTTCGGCCTTCGGCTGTGGGGGGCGGTACGCTTGTCGTTTGAACGTGCGTTAACTCGACTTGCTGCACGTGGTTTCCCTCTGCGTCATCCTCGATTATGCTGGCCTGCACCTCAGCCTAAGCTTTCGCGGGGAAATGAGGGTCGGCGAAGAAACTCGACATCCATTGAAAGGATCATCATGAAGTCTGCCCGTTTTTGTCTGCTCGCTATCGTTGTCCTGACCGGCTTGGCCATCTCCCCTGCCCGGGCGGAGATGAAGATCGCAATCGCCAACCCTGCCCGTATCTTCAATGAGATGCAGGAGACCAAGGATTTGAAGGTCAAACTTGAGAACGACCGCAAATCGCTCGAAGCCCAGGAGCGGGAGAAGCGAGAGAAGATCAAGGCGCTTCAGGATGAACGCGACCAGCTCAAGAGCGATACGCCACAGTATGCCGAGCGCAACAAGGCGTTGCTTTCAGCGGCGATCGAGTTCAAGACCTGGGGTGAGATCATGCAGGCGGATGTGCAGCGCACGCAGAAGATCCAGATGAAGAGCCTGTTCGAAAAGATCCAGGCCGCCACCGCCGAGGTCGCGAAGGAGAAGGGCATCTCGCTTGTCATCGCCGAGCAGAAGCCTGATGTCCCGGACAACCTCGAGCAGATCACCGTCGATCAGCTGCGCCTCGTCATCACGCAGCGCAATGTGCTGTTTGCCGAGGAAGCCACCGACATCAGCAACGAGGTGATCGCGCTGGTTGATGCAAAGTATAAGAAGCAGTAACGGCCGCATTTGCGCGCGTGCACCGGTGACTCAGCGGACTGGTCGAATAAGCGGCCAGTCCGCGGGCGCTTCGATGGTGAGCCCACCCCAGTCGCATCTCCGCTGTTCCCAGCCCATTGATCGCATCATGACGCTTGCTGAGATTGCAACCTTGCTGAACGTTGCCCTTCCCTCGGACGGTCAGCGGGTCATTGCCGGGTTGAACACGCTCCGGGATGCCGGGGACACCGACGTTTCGTTTCTGTCGGCCGATACATATGTGAAAGACTTTGCGACGACCCGGGCGGCTGCGGTGGTGGTGCATCGGCGGGTGAAGTTGCCACCGGACCATGGGCGTGTGGTTCTCATCGTCGATGATGCCGACCTGGCGATGGCAACGCTGCTGGAGCGCTTCGCGCCACCGGTGCAGCGCCCCCCCGCCGGCGTGCACGCATCCGCCAGCGTCGCCGGTAGCGCGGTCGTCTCTTCCGACGCCTGCATCGGCGCCCACGTCGTCGTGGGTGAACGTTCGCGCATTGGCGCACGTGTGCAACTCCACGCGGGCGTCATCGTCGGTGACGATGTCACCGTCGGCGACGACTCTATCCTCCATCCCAACGTCGTCATCCGCGAGCGCATCACCATCGGCCGACGCGTGACCATCCACGCCGGCAGCGTGATCGGTAGCGACGGCTTTGGTTATCGCTGGGATGGGAAACGACATGCGAAGATTCCTCAGATCGGGACGGTAGTCATTGAGGACGATGTCGAGATCGGCTCGTGTGTCTGCATCGACCGCGCCAAGTTCAGTGCGACACGAATCGGAGCCGGCACGAAGATCGACAACCTCGCCCAGATTGGTCACAACGCGCAGGTCGGCCCGCATTGCATCATCGTCGGACAGGCCGGCGTGGCTGGGTCGGTCACGCTCGGCGCGGGCGTGGTGCTCGGGGGTCAGTCGGCGGTGCGTGATCATGTCACGGTGGGCGCCCAGGCGATGGTGGCCGGTTGCTCCGGGGTGATGGAGGATGTCGACCCCAAAACCGTCGTCAGTGGATTGCCCGCCTTTCCCCATCGCCAATCCCTTCGCGAGCAGGCAGCGTTGCGTCGCCTGCCCGAACTGGTCAATCAGCTGCGCAAGCTCGCCGACGAAGTAGCGCTGCTCAAAAAGCAGTGAACCCCGCAGCGTGGGCTTCAAAAGTGATGAGTCGGATTCCTACATTTTTCATATTGACGGAAATCAGTTCCTGGTGATATGTATCACCTATGCTCGGAACGGAGAGAGAGAGCCAAACGGGTATTCTGCCTACTGTCCTGGTCGTCGACGACCACGCCGGCTCGCGCGAGTACGTCGCTCGCCTGCTGCGTCTTGAAGGGTTCGACGTCCTTCGGGCTTCCGACGCCGTCGATGCGCAGCAACTGTTGCAAAGTCAGCACGTCGATCTCCTCCTCCTCGATCAGATGATGCCTGATATGGCTGGGCTGGATCTCCTTCAGTGGCTGCGGGAGCAGCAGCGTTTGGAGCATCTTCCCGTGATCATGCTGTCCGCCGTTAATGAGAACGCGACCGTCGAGCGTGCCCACGAGTTGGGCGTGCGTGACTTCCTCGTCAAGAGCCGCTTTTCGGTAAACACCCTCCTCGATTGCATCCGTACGAACCTCGCAGGCGGAAAGCCGCAAGGCAACTGACCGTCACGAACTCAGCCAAACGCATTGTTAAATCCAACCTGCCGGCCTGCCCAACTCATTGGACAGGCGTATCCAACACTGCACGTCCTCGTCGTCATTCCCGCGGGCGCACGTCGCGCGGGTCGGTTGGTAACGACGCCTGATTCAGATCCGCCCACATCGCAGCCTCGGCGTTGAGTGGGCTTCTGATGTTGTACGCCTGATACGCGATCATCTCACCGATGCGCACGATCAAATCCACCAGCCGCTCGCCCGCCGCCCAGTGGTCGCCTACGCAGATCGTCGATGCATCGATATTCGGATGGAAGATCGGCGTGAGCATCCGACACTGGGGCGCCATCCGCGGATAATCGGTCGTGAGCGCGATCTGCACGCGGTGCTGGTGACGCTCGCAATCGTCGGACTTTTCCGGGTCAGCCGTCAGGCTCCGGATGTTGTACGCGACCTCGTATTCTTCGGGCGGCTCACCCCTGGTACTGACGACCTGAATGATCTCACTCTCTGCAAAAGTCTGACGCACCTGGTCGGCATCTGCCTGCAGACGCCTCGTCCGGACTGACACGCGCGGCAACGCCTTTTCGCTTGTCGCGATTGCAACAGCCGGGATGACCAAAGCGCCCCCGCAGCCGTTGCACTTGGCGTGTCGGCCGGCGAGATGGTCGGCCACCGAAAATTTCTGCCCGCACTTCGGGCATGCAAAAGCAATCATAGTCCCATCCCCGGAAGCGCCTTCCCCATCCAACACCAGCGCGAGACCACCACGCCTGCGGCAGTCCCGATGATCGATATCACGAGCGATGTCCAGACCCACACGCTACGACGCGTGCGTCGCGTCAGCACGCCGATCGTCACACCGACGAGGCCTGCCGACAGCGATCCGAATAGAAGCGCGCCCACGCCCGCGGCCACGATGCTCCCCGCCAGCAGGGCCATGTTCCACGTGGAATGAGGTCCCTCCGCGAGGCTCTCACTCCCCTGCTCGTCGACACGCTCGGCCGACACTTCGTCCGATCCAGACAGCTCGCCGGCGTCTCCGATATCCGACGTATCAACCGCCGCCGTCGATGCCTGATCGAGCGCGCCCACTTGCCCACATCCGTACGCCGAGCATCCGCGGTTCTCCGTCCAGCAGTCGCTGTGGAAGATCAACCCGCAGTCGGGGCAGGTTGATCGTTGATCTCCACTTGCAAACGAAGTCTGACAGATGCTGCATGGCTCGCCCGGCGAATCGCTGGCCGCTTCGTACCGTACCGACGCACCGTGGTCTACTTCGGTATCATCCGAAACGACCGCAGTACGCTCAGCGACCGCACCCTCCCCCGCCACCAGCACCACTGCCGAGCCGCCACTTTCTTCGGGGATCAACAGTCGTCGCTGACAGTGCGAGCATTTTCCACGATGCCCGATTGAAGATTCTGGTGCCCAGATCGGCGCGCCACACGCACAGTCGAACACCACCCCGCCACTCCCGCGCGACAGGTATTTCAGGTCGTCCTGAAGATCCTCCTCGGCGTCGCTGTGCGCATTGAATGTCAGTCGACCCGTCGCGATTTCAATGATGTCGCCGTCGCGCAGCACCTGTCGACGATTGACCTTCTGACCATTCACGCGCACGCCGGTCCGACTGAACGCATCGGCGATGTAAGGTCCGTCGTCCCCCGTCCCCACCCACGCATGCAGTCGCGACACGTCTGGAAACGGGAGCACCACCCCATTCCCCGGGACACGCCCGATCAGCACCCGGCCGGCGAACGCGCCCCGTCGGGTGGAGTCGGGCAATTGGATCGTCAAACTGGGCATCGTCATTGGGATATTACCGTGTCGTCGAGTATCTCAAAGTCACCGACCGGTCCGCACGCGAAACAGATCATTCGATCCGACACGATTTCAAAATGTTCCACGTGGAACAATTGCGATTTTCGACTGGTTCCGTCGCGAAAATTGGCTTCGTTTCGTCGGCGGATGCAACGTACGCCGATTCTTCTTCGACATGTCATAACCTACGTCCTCCCAACTTCCCGAGCCTTTGCGCCGTGGGGATCGCGAGAAGCGCAACGTGATCGCGATACGCACACTTTTCAGTATCCGTTTCGTGAAAGTAGTTTTGGATTGCGATCAGTCACGTTGCGCTCGGTGTGTCTGTCTCGCGCAACCTGCTGAAGAGCCGAGGCTGGAGATTTGGGAGGGGGTGAGAGCGCGGGGGACAGGGCGCGGGCAAGAGCGTCCCGGCGACAGCGCGTGGCGTTTATGCTCCCTCGCTTGACGCGGGTTACGTTAAGCGCACCGGAAAGCTCGTGGGACCTGTCTGCCTCGCTTGACGCGGGTCATGTTAAGCGCGTGGGAAAGCGCGGGGCAAGCCCCGCGGCAAAACTTGGTGCGGATGGTGAAGGTCTGCTGAATGTCCGCGCAGTCGGAAACGGGACGGGGTAGATTTGGCGAGATTCACGGTTGCCCGTACATTCCAATCACCTCTATGGACCTCTCTGTTAACCTTGCCGGGCTTGTTTTGCAGAATCCGACGATGACCTGCTCAGGCACCTGCGGATATGCGTTTGAATATGCGGATTTCCTGGACCTCTCGACGCTCGGGGCATTCGTCACCAAGTCGATCACGCGCGAAGAGCGGGCGGGCAACGAGCCTGCCCGCATCGTCGAAACACGGGCGGGGATGCTCAACGCCATTGGCCTGGCCAATGTGGGGTTAAAACGTTTTCTCGATGAGAAAGTCCCCCTGCTGAACACCATGCCCTGCCCCGTGATCGCGAACGTCGCCGGGCACAGTTTTGACGATTACATCGAGACCTGCGCAGCCATGAACGACCTGGCGTGCGTGAAGGCAGTCGAGCTGAACGTGTCATGCCCAAATGTGAAGGACGGCCTGACGTTCGGGACGCATCCGGGACGATTGAAGGATCTGACCCAGCAGGTGAAAGCGACATTGCCGGGCAAGCCACTCATCGTGAAGTTGAGCCCCAATGTCGAGGATATCGTCGCGACCGCCCGTGGGGCGATCGAAGGGGGCGCGGACGTGCTGAGCCTCGTCAACACGTTCACCGCGATGGCGATCGATATCCACAAGCGTCGCCCGCGACTCGCGAATGTGACCGGGGGACTGAGCGGGCCGGCCATCAAACCGATCGCGTTGCACCTGGTGTCGCGCGTTTATCGCAACATCGCCAAAAGCACAGGCACCCCCATCATCGGCATGGGCGGGGTTCAGCACTGGCAGGATGCGGTGGAGTTCCTGCTGGCTGGCGCAAGTGCTGTCGCCATAGGCACTGCCCTCTTCATCGACCCTGCAACGCCGACGAAAATCATGGAGGGGGTACAAAGCTACCTTCAGAAAGCGGGCGTCCCACGACTGACAGATCTCATCGGAGCGCTGCAAATGCCCGGCGACGAACCGCGCCAAGCGCCGTATCCCTGACACGTTTACCAGAGCATACTCACGTCGACCGCATGCAAGAATGTTTTTCTCATTCGTCCAAACCATCGGCCGGACGTGCGCCAAAAGGTGTGACGGATTTTTTGACGACATTCCACTGTTTTTTCGTTTGCGATTAACTCACCTGCTTCTGATCATCCCGCAGGCGTCACGACTTCAGATTGGCCGGTCTCTGTGGCGCGACGCTTTTTTCGATTGACCCACAAGCCATGCTTGGGTGCCGCAATCAGCGCGATCAGGAAGATCATGGCCTGCACCAGAACGATGCACGAGCCGGTGGCAGCATTGATAAAGTAGCTGATATATGTGCCGACCAGAGAACTAAAGATCGCGCTGGCGACGGCAATCATCGTCATGCGACCAAAACGGTCGGTGAGCAGATAGCCGATACACCCCGGGGTTATAAGCATCGCCACAGTCAGAATAATTCCCACTGCCTGCAGCGCTGCCACGATCGTTGCCGACAGCACACCAAGCAACAGATAATGCAGCAAGGTTGTGTTGAGACCAACCGCTTTGGCGTGGCTCGGGTCGAAGCAATACAGCAAAAGATCCTTGCGCCTGCCCAGCATGATGCCCAGCGCGAGCGTGCCTGTCACCGTTGCCTGAATTTGATCGGAGCGCTCGATCCCCAGCAGGCTCCCGAACAGAATGTGATTGAGATGCACATCCGTATGCACTTTCGAGAACATCACCAGGCCAGTTGCAAAGAGACCTGTGAAGACAATTCCCATCACCGTATCTTCCTTCACCCGGCTATGCGATTTGATCCAACCCGTTGCGCTGGCGCAGACCAACCCGGAACAAAAAGCACCAACGGCCAGCGGCGCACCGAAGATGTAGGCGAGCACAATGCCCGGTAAGACCGCGTGGGAAACCGCGTCTCCCATGAGCGACCAACCTTTAAGGACGAGATAACAGGACAGAACAGCGCACACCGTGCCGATCAGCGCTGCCATCAGCATCGCCTCGATCATGAATCCATATTGGAAAGGTTCGAGCAATCTCATGATCGGACGGCCTCGGGAATTGCGGGGTGTCGCGAGGCAGCGCGTTGTCGGAATCTCGCGACCGAAGCGCGGGCGGCAAGCCGGCTGGCGATCAACCCGTGTCGGGGGGCGAGGAGAAGCGTGAGCAGAAAGATCGACGTCTGCAGAACGACGATGCACCCCCCTGTTGATCCGTTGAGAAAATAACTTGCGTACGCACCCACCACCGACGTGCCGACGCCCATGCCGGTGGCAATGAACATCATTTTGCTGAACCGGTCGGTCAGCAGGTAGGCGGTCGCGCCAGGGGTGACGAGCATCGCGACCACCAGGCAGGCCCCGACCGCCTGCAGGGCAGCGACCGATGTGGCAGCCAGCAGCGTCAGGAGCGTCACCTGCAGGACTCCCACGTTCAGCCCGATCGCGCGAGCCTGATTGGGATCAAACGAATGCAGCAGCAGATCCTTCCACTTCAGGCAAACCACCAGCAGCGTAACGGTCGAAATAACAACCATCTGCACGATGTCCGCATCGGCTATGCCCAGGATATTCCCGAAGACGATGCTCTTGAGATTGATGTTGCTGGGGAAAACCGAAATCATCAGCACCCCGGCTGCGAAGAACGTGGTGAACACAATCCCGATGACCGCATCCTCACGGATGCGCGTGCGCGATTTGATGAACCCCATGCAAACGGCTGCCACAATCCCCGACACAAACGCGCCCAGGGCAAATGGCAAACCGACCAGATACGCAATCGATACCCCCGGCACAATGGCGTGAGACAGCGCATCGCCCATCAGTGACCACCCCTTCAGCGTTACAAAGCAGGAGAGGCAGGCACACACGCCCCCGATCAGTCCGCTGACGAGGATGGCCTTGACCATATAGTCGTAATGAAAAGGTGTGAGGAGGTAATCCATCACAATTTCTCCGAACTTTTGCCCACCGGGGCCTGTTTGGATCCGTTGGGTCGGACGACAAGGGCGCCTTCATCGTCGGTAAGCACAAGAATTTCATTCCGGTTCGATCCGGGCACGTCGGTGTGATCGAGCCGCAAGTGTCGCAGTGCCCCGCCAAATGCGAGCGAAAGGTTTTCCTCGGTGAAAGTGGTTTCGGTCGCCCCCCACGCGAGCACTGTCTGATTGATGATGACAACCTGGTCGCAGAATTCCGGGACAGTGCCGAGGTTGTGGGTTGAAACGAGGATAATGTGCCCGTCGTCGCGCAGCTCGCGCAACAGTTCGATGATGGTGCCCTCGGTTTTGACATCGACACCCGTAAAAGGCTCATCCAGAAGAATGATCCGCCCTTCCTGCGCCAGTGCCCGCGCGAGGAAAACCCGCTTTTTCTGCCCGCCTGACAATTCACCGATCTGCCGGTCTTTGAACTCTGACATCTTCACGCGTTCGAGGCTCTCAGTCGCACGTTGTTTGTCATGGGCACTGGGCATACGAAGAAAATTCATGTACCCGTACCGGCCCATCAGGACGACATCCCACACACTGACTGGAAACGACCAATCGACATCTTCCGACTGAGGCACGTACGCCACCCAGTTCTTTTTATGGGCCGTCTTGACGGGCTGACCCGCGATCCGCACCGAACCGCGCACGGGCCGGACGAAGCCCATGATTGCTTTAAACAACGTGGATTTCCCGCTGCCGTTAATCCCGACGAGCGCGCAAATCGTTCCGGGCTTGAGTGAGAAGCTTGCATCGTGAAGCGCCACGTGCCCGTTGCTGTAGGCCACCGTGACATCTGAAACCGTCAGGTCGATCTGGCTGTGTGACTCGGTCATTTTGATCTACGGCTGGGCGAACGCATTGACGATCGTGTCGGCGTTGAATTGCAAAAGTTTCAAGTACGTCGGCGCGACGCCCTGGGCATCGGTCAATGAATCAACATAAAGAATCCCGCCAAATCGCGCGCCAGTCTCTTTGCACACTTCACGTTGCGGCTTATCGCTGATGGTGCTCT
>Ga0105047_10007443_pt1 | contig 18435 bp, 16 predicted proteins | sample MAT04_FD_78384 | JGI IMG/M metagenome (GOLD analysis project Ga0105047, IMG submission 78384) | Freshwater microbial communities from Lake Fryxell liftoff mats and glacier meltwater in Antarctica - MAT-04 (megahit assembly) | ecosystem: Environmental > Aquatic > Freshwater > Ice > Liftoff... | reverse complement strand
CGAGGGCGACCTGCTGCTCGACCTGGCCTGGAACATCGACAACCCAACGGTGCTGCAGTGGTGCCGCGACCATGGTGTGCGCTACCTCAACACCAGCGTCGAGGTGTGGGACCCGTACGACGATCTGGCCGCCACCTCGCCGCTGGATCGCACGCTCTACGTCCGCCACATGCAACTACGGCGAATGAAGGCCGGCTGGCCCGACAACAAGGGTGCCACCGCCGTCCTCGAGCACGGCGCCAACCCTGGGTTGGTCAGCCACTTCGCCAAGCAAGCTCTCGGCGAGATCGCTACCCGGATGCTGTCCGACGGCTTGGCCGGCTCGAATGCTGCGGCGTTCGAAGCCGCGCTGGCCGAGCAGCGCCACAACTCGTTGGCCATGCTCACGGGTACGAAGGTGATCCACATCGCCGAGCGCGACACGCAGATCTCCTCGGTACCCAAGCGGCCCAACGAGTTCGTCAACACCTGGTCGGTCGACGGGCTCTACGAGGAAGGCATCGCCCCCGCCGAAATGGGTTGGGGCACGCACGAGCGCCGCCTGCCGGCCAACGCGTTCGTGCACAGCGGCGAGGGCCCGTGCAACCAGATCTGTATCGCTCGGCCGGGTATCGAGACCTGGGTGCGCAGCTGGGTGCCCAGCGGCGAGATTCGCGGCATGGTCGTGCGCCATGGCGAGTCGTTCACGATGAGCGAACACCTGACGGTCGATGACGGGAACGGCAACGCCATCTACCGTCCGACGGTGCACTACGCCTACCACCCGTCAGATGCAGCGGTGAACAGCGTGCTCGAGCTGCGCATGCGCGGGTGGCAGATGCAGGCAGAGCAACGCATTCTCAACGACGAGATCGTCAGCGGTCGCGACGAGTTGGGCGTCTTGCTGATGGGCCACCCGTACAAGAGTTGGTGGACCGGGTCGCTGCTGTCCATCGGCGACGCCCGTGCCATCCTCCCCCACCAGAGCGCCACCACCATGCAGGTGGCCGGCAGCATCGTGGGGGCGGTGACATGGATGATCGCCAACCCCAACGAGGGCGTATGCGTCCCCGACGATCTTCCGTGGGAAGCCGTCCTCGGTGTTGCCCGCCGCTATCTCGGTGAGCTGCACTCAGGTCCGTCGGACTGGGACCCGGTGAGCAGCCGTCGAGACTTGTTCGCCCGGTTCAGCGACGAAGCCCAGCACGTCGACCACGACGACCCCTGGCAGTTCACCAACTTCCAGGTCGACTGACCACTCAGCGGTCCCCTCGTCGGTTTCTGGGTCCGAATCGTCCCAAAGTGTCTTCTGGGGCGGCGTACATGGTCAGCGCGACCGAAGTGATACCGCCCGGGGATGGCTATGACGCTTCGACTCAGTGATGAAGAGCAGGCAGCCCTGCGCTATCGGGCTGCTGTTGAGGGAATCTCGATGCAGGATGCCGCTCGCCGAGCTGTGCGGGAGTTCGTTGCACGAAGCGATCACGGCGATCGCGTCGCCAACTCCGCACGCCTCATCTTGGACGTGCATGCCGACGCCATCGAGCGACTCGGCCGGTGAACGAACCCGTCGAGTACCTCGACCTCGAGGACGTCGTCGACCTGGCAAGAACGCTGCTCGGTAGTCCGCCTCCGATCCGCGACATCGGTCTGCTCGGCTCTGCAGTCGCTCGTCCTCGGACGAACCTGCTCGGAGATGATGCGTACCCGGATGTCTGGTCGAAGGCGGCTTCCTTGCTGCAATCGATCGTGAACGATCCTGCGCTCATCGACGGCAACAAGCGGCTGGGTTGGTTGTGCACGGCCGTGTTCCTCGAGCTCAACGAGGCGAGCGTTGCCGGCGCCTCGAACGACGACGTGTACGACCTGGTCATCGACGTGGCCACGAACCATCGCCCTGTCGATGACATCGCCGCGCGCTTGAAGACGTCGAGCTCAGCGCCGAGAGGCCGCTGAACAGAACGAACTGGCAGTCAGCGACGCTGCTGCTTGCCACGCAATCGGATGTCACCGAAGCGAAACCCAGATGGTCTGGCCACTTCGATGTTCATCAGCGTCGGTTCGGCGATGGTCTTGGTGTTCGTTCGTATGCCCTGCTCGAGCTTGATGGAGTGGCGCCAGCCCGCCTGGTGCAAACGAATCACGTCGAGCAGATTTCGCGGTATGCCATCTGGCTTGGCGGTGGTGGAACACCAGTGACGCCAGGGCACCGGTGCGCTCGGCACAGAGTGGATGCAGTGGTCGCCCGCGCTTGCTCAGCTGGACGGTGGCCGAAACGCCGCTGGGGGGACGGCTTCTGCCAGCAGCACCGCCGCTCGCAGATAGTTGGCCTGCTCGTCGATCGGCAGCACCCAGTGCGCGCAGACGAGGTGAGTCTGAGTGAGCTCGATGGTGGATGGGTAGGGCAACTGAGAGGCCGCGTATGCGAAACCCGGGTCGTCGAGGACCGTTGCATAGGACGGGTTCCGCGCCTCGACAGTGAACATCGCATCGAGCCAGTCGTTGCCGGTCACCTGCACCAAACGCGAGTCGCTCCGCAGCCCGCGCCAGTCATGACGCGGTGTGAGCATCACCCGATCGACGGCTCCCGCCAGGCCGACGATCACCACGGTGTGTTCCACCGCGTAGCTCGCGAGGGATACACCCGCAGCCGGTTCCAATGTTTTGGGCGGTCGCTGCGTCCACAAGTCGAACAGCTCGACGTCATGGTCGCAGAACCTGCCCGCGACCACGTCGCCGACAAAGCGCCGCATCCGCGAGGGGAGTGTGTACGCGAGCCAGTCGACGTCATCGACATCACGCTCGCTACACAACAAACCCAGCGACTGCGCCATCTGCTGACGTTCCAACGCCGCTGCCTCGCGCTTCTTCTTTCCCCACATGCTCGAATACAGTAGTCGACCAGAGAAACCGGGCGCAGGACGACAGCGCTGCTTGCGCAATGCCGCTGCCCGTCCGCAGCGTTGTGACGTCTCTGAGGTTGACAACTCGCAGCATGGCCGGGCACCGTGTGTATCGGACGTTGACAATCGTGTCCTACGCAGGCAGACTTGAAACGTGACTCGCACCCGCGGCCTCCTTCTGCTTATGTAGGGCAAGCGCCGCATACTTCGCGCTTGCCCGCACGCCCCAGCCGAATCGGCCGGGGCTTCTTGCTTTTTCTAGCCAAATCTCTTGGCAGCACGTCTCCCCCATTCCTTTTTCCTCTCGAATCGCCGCACAAGGACACTCACGAACATGTCACCGCAATCCGTCACTCCGAAGTCCACACCGACGACAATGCCCTTCCACAAGTACCAGCGCACCGTGCCGCTGGTGCTGCACGATCGCACCTGGCCCAACAAGGTCCACGAGGCGGCTCCGCTGTGGTGCAGCGTCGATCTGCGCGACGGCAACCAGGCACTCATCGACCCGATGGACCCGCAGCGCAAGCGGCGCATGTTCGACACGCTGGTCAAGATGGGCTTCAAGGAGATCGAAGTCGGCTTCCCGTCCGCCAGCCAGCCCGACTTCGACTTCGTCCGTCAGCTGATCGAGGAAGACCTGATCCCCGACGATGTCACCATTCAGGTGCTGACCCAGTGCCGCCAGGAACTGATCGAGCGCACCTACGAGTCCATCGCCGGCGCCAAGCAGGCGATCGTACACTTCTACAACTCCACCAACCCGCTGCAGCGCGAGGTCGTGTTCGGCCTGGACAAGGCCGGCATCACCGATATCGCCGTCAACGGCGCCAAGCTGTGCCGCAAGCTGGAAGACACCATCCCGCAGACGTTCGTTCGCTACGAGTACTCCCCCGAGAGCTTCACGCTCACCGAGCCCGAGTACGCGATCGAGGTCTGCCATGCGGTGATGGACGTCATCGAGCCGACGCCCGGGAAGCCACTGATCCTCAACCTGCCCGCCACCGTCGAGTGCTACACACCCAACGTCTACGCCGACGTCATCGAGTGGTTCGGTCGCCACATCCGCACCCGCGACAGCGTGGTCATCAGCCTGCACCCGCACAACGACCGCGGCACCGCCACAGCGGCCGCCGAGTTGGCGATGCTGGCCGGTGCCGACCGAGTGGAGGGCACGCTGTTCGGCAACGGTGAGCGAACCGGCAACGTCGATGTCGTCAACCTGGCCATCAACCTGATGGTCAACGGCGTCGACCCGCAGTTGGACGTCAGCGACATCGACGCATTGCGCCGCGTGGCCGAGTACTGCAACCGGCTGCCCGTCAGCCCGCGACACCCGTGGGTGGGTGACCTCGTGTACACCGCGTTCAGCGGTAGCCACCAGGACGCCATCAAGAAGGGCTTCGACGCCTTGGACAAGAAGGCCGCCGCCAATGGCGGCGAGTACCCGGTGTGGGGTGTGCCGTACCTGCCGCTGGACCCGAAGCACCTCGGCCGTAGCTACGAAGCCGTCATCCGCGTCAACAGCCAGAGCGGCAAGGGCGGCGTGGCGTATGTGATGAAGACCGAGCACGGCTTCGACCTCCCCCGTCGCCTGCAGATCGAGTTCTCCAAGACCATCCAGCACATCACCGAAGACACCGGCACCGAGATCAGCCCGGTGATCATGTGGGACGCATTCCAGGCCTCCTACCTGCCGGCCGAGCCCCGCATGCGGCTGAACAGCCACGAGATGCGCAGCGACAGCGCCACGGGCACCACCTCCATCACCGCCCAGCTGGTCATCGACGACACGCCGGTCACCGTCAGCGGCGAAGGTAACGGACCCATCGATGCCTTCGTGCGGGCGCTGCGCAACGGTGTGGGTGCCACCCTCGACGTGGTCGACTACGCCGAGCACGCGCTCGGTGAAGGTAGCCAGGCCGGCGCGGTGGCGTACATCGAGACCAAGAACGGCGGCGGCCACGTGCTGTGGGGCGTGGGCATCGATCCGAGCACCATCACCGCCGCGCTGCGCGCCGTCTTGCAAGCACACGAACGCCACCAAGCCTGACGGTCCGCTTCCACCAACGGCGTCTTCGCGGCGCCGATGGTGGAGCTGACGTGTCCCGTTCGTTAAGGGCGCACCAGCTCGACATGTCGTCCGGCGATGACAGCGAGTGCCGCAATGTCGTCGCTGTCGAGGGTGACGATCTCGTCGCCGTCGGCTGCCAGTACAACGAGTGCGGCGTCGGCTACGTCGGAAATGCGCGCTGCCCCAAGAAGTTCGCCTGCGAGGCGTCCCAGACGCTGATCAAGGGGCGCCACCTCGATGCCCGCCAACGCCGACGCCAAACGGGCCTGGCGTGGGCCACCGCGCCAGACTTGGCCGACGACGCCTCCGTGGGTCACCGGCACATCGCCTGCGTTCTGCAGTCCTTTGAGTCGGACCCACATCTGACGGTCGTTGCGATCAAGACCGATCAACGCCCCCGCATCGAAGACCGTCGTCACGCCGACTTCGCCTTCGCCTGGTCCTTGCGAGCACCACGAACGACGACCGCGTCCTGTCGATCCGCTCGACGCTGGCGAGCGATCTCCTCTGTCGAGATCTCGCCGAACTCAGCTTCGTAGTCGACGATGGCCTCGTGAAGTCGTTCGAGTTGTTCGTCTCGGCGGGCGCGCTCGACCAGCGCCACGCTCACCCACGCACTCAACGAACCGGCGGCACCGCTGGCCACAGCCCGATTGCCGGCTTCGACCAGTGCGGGATCCAGGGTCACCGTGAGCCGGCGCTTCCGCTGTGTCGTACGATGATCTTACTGTTGTTCGCACTTCGAGCACGCAGCCTGAAATCCCGGTCGCGGCTACAGTGCCGTATGCGCTGTGCTCGACAACTTCGACGGCTAGCAATTCTGCTGCTCTTGCTCGGGGGCGCTGCCGCACTGCGGCAACGGCGTACTGCCGGCGCGACGCCGGACGAGCCCGAGCCGTCATGGCCACCATTCGAACCGGCTGCTCCACCGGCGACCGCACCGGTCGCGCAGACATGGGTCGACTCGCAGATGAAGTGGGTGGCTCCTGTCGACGCAGGTTGCCCGGACGGCTACCCGATCAAGGCCAACGACAACTCGGGCATCTTTCACGTTCCCGGCGGTCGCTTCTACGACCGCACCGTACCCGAGCGCTGCTACGCGACTGCGGACGACGCACTTTCTGACGGCTACCGTCAAGCCAAGGCCTGAGCCTCGGCACAAGCTGTGCCCAGAGGTCTTCGAGGTCCGCAGCGACGGCTACCTCTCCGTGCTGCAGGACGAGCCGCCCGCCGAGCCGGCCGACAAGGTGCGTCTGGCTGCCGACATGTGCCCCGCCGCCGCCATCACCCTCGCCGACCGAGGCTCGGGCTACTCGACCTGGCCCTTGTTGCTGCTGCGCCAGGCCCGTTCGAAGGGCAGACGCCAGGCATAGGGCGCGATCAGCTGGTGGATGGCGTTGGGGCCCCACGAGCCCACCGGGTAGGCCCGTACCGGCGGCGGTGAGTCCAGCAGCGGCTGCGACAGCTCCCACAGGCGTTCGATGCCTTCCGCCGCCGTGAACAGCGTGTGATCGCCGCTGAGTGCGTCGTGGATCAGCCGCTCGTAGGCCTCCAACACATCGCTGGCACGATCGGTCTCGTGGAGTGCGAACTGCAGGCTCAGCTTGTCCAGCTTCATTCCTGGGCCAGGCCGTTTGCCATAGAAGCTGAGCGACAGCTTGGAGGCGTCGGCCAGGTCGAAGGTGAGGTGGTCGGGGCCGTGCGCCCCGATGCCCGAGCCCGCCGGAAACATGCTCTTGGGCGGCTCACGGAACGCGATCGAGATGATGCGAGCACCCTCGGCCATTCGCTTGCCGGTGCGCAGGAAGAACGGCACACCTGCCCAACGCCAGTTGTCGATCTCGCACTTCAACGCAATGAATGTCTCGGTCTCGGAGTCGTGAGCGACCCCGTGTTCCTCGCGGTAGCCCAGGTACTGACCGCGCACCACACTCGAGGGTTCGATCGGCAGCATCGAGCGGAAGACCTTGTTCTTCTCCTCACTGATGGCACGTGGATCCAACGCGGTGGGTGGCTCCATCGCCATGAACGCCAGCACCTGGAACAGGTGCGTGACCACCATGTCGCGATAGGCGCCAGTCTTCTCGTAGAAGCCGATTCGGTCTTCGAGGCCGAGAGTCTCAGGGACGTCGATCTGCACATGGTCGATGTGGTCGCGATTCCAGATCGGTTCGAACAGTCCGTTGGCGAAGCGGAACGCCAGAATGTTCTGCGCCGCCTCCTTCCCCAGGAAGTGGTCGATGCGGTAGATCTGGTCTTCCGAAAAGGTCTCGTGCAGTGATGCGTTCAGTACCCGCGCCGACGCCAGGTCGGTGCCGAAAGGCTTCTCCATGATGATGCGCGATCGCGTGACCAGGTTCGCCTCGCGCAGGGTGTCCACGACCACACGCGCGGCAGCAGGCGGCACGCTGAGGTAGTGCAGACGGCGGGGCTCGCCACCCAAGACACTTTCGGCCTCTCCCACGACCTGCGCCAAGCCCGCAGGCCCGCGACCCTGGGGTACGTAACGCAGGCGGCGGGCAAATGCAGTCCACGCCTCATCAGTGATCTCGCGGTTGGAGAACTGATTGCACGCCACGCGAGCGAAGCGACGAAAACCCTCGTCGTCGAAGTCGTCGAGCGACGTGCCCACTATCTGGCATTCGCTGACCAACCCCGCCAGCGACAGGTGGAACAGACCAGGCAGCAGCTTGCGGCGGGAGAGATCGCCGGTGGCCCCGAAGAGCACGATCACATGCGGCTGCACCGGGCTCATCAGCGACGGCTTGATATCGCTGGGGTCCGTGTGTGTCAACGCGCTCTCCGACATCTGCGCATGATAGGGCCGGCGATCAGGACCGCAGACCACCAACTGCCGAGGTCGCGCCGACTGACGGCTAGCGTCAGAGCCAACGCCTGAGTCTCGGCACAGCCCAACGACATGGAGAGCACCATGAAAGTAACCGTCGACTACGACATGTGCGCCAGCACCGGCGCATGCATGCAGTTGTGCCCTGAAGTCTTCGAAGTTCGCACGGACGGCTACCTCTACGTCCTGCAGGACGAACCCGCCGAAGAGCTACACGAAAAGGTGCGTATGGCGGCCGACATGTGCCCGACGGCAGCCATCACCCTCAGCGACTGAACTCACGCCGCGCATGGACCCAGACGACATGCACCAGCGAGAAATGGTTCAAGCGTCTCGGCAACGTGCCGATAGGCCTCGCATGGACCGCCGTACTGCAATCGCCGCGAGCGTCAGCCTGCTCGCGACGGTGGTCGTCGGCGGCATCGCCTTCGCAGCACTCGGCGGTATCGACGTGCTCGGCTTCGGTTCGGAACGCGACTCGGCCTCGATCAACATCGTCGAGACGGCGCCCACCCCCACAGCGGCGGTGACCCGCGAGACGGTCGCCGTCGACACCACCACGACGGTCGCCACCATGGCGAGCATTCCGGTTGGCACCACCGCCAGCACCGTCGCCGCCCCCGGCTCGGCGGGCGCCGCGACACCAAAGGCCACCACACCAAAGCCCACGACTCCCGACGCGACGACATCGGCCTCCACGACACCGGCCTCCACGACACCGGCCTCTACGACACCCGGCGCCGCAACACCGGGCTCCACGACGGCGCCCACTGCCGTCACTACGCCCGCAACCGCCGCCCCCACCGTGCCGCCGACCGTGGTACCCACCACACCGACAACACCGCGAACAACCATCTCGCCTGTCACCAGCATCGCAACCACCGTGCCGCCCACTGCCAGCACGCTGCCGGCGGGCGTGCCCAGGGACTGGCCGCCCGGCACGCCGATCCCGCAGAAACCGGCAGGCTGTGTCGGTGGCCAACTCGAGGACAACGGCGTCTGGAACTGCCAGCACTGACCGCGGCCGACGCCGGTCCCCGTCCGCTCGGGTAGATTCGCTGGTCGATGGCATTCCACGAGCACCTCCGTCGCGCCTGGTCGACCTCACGGTCCATGTTGTGCGTCGGGCTGGACCCCGACCCGAGCCGCTTCCCCGAGGTGGTGCACGGTTCGGTCCTCGACTTCTGCACGGCGATCGTCGATGCCACGGCGGATCTCGTATGCGCCTTCAAGCCGCAGATCGCCTACTTCGCCGCCGTCGGAGCCGAGCGGGAGCTGGAGCAGTTGTGTGCAACGATCCGCGAACGGCACCCACAGGTGCTGCTGGTGCTGGATGCCAAGCGCGGCGACATCGGCAGCACGGCGGAGCAGTACGCCCGCGAGGCGTTCGATCGCTACGGTGCACACGTCGTGACCGTCAACCCGTACCTGGGCACCGACTCGGTCGAGCCGTTCCTACGCCACCCCGACGGCGGCGTGTTCGTGCTGTGCCGCACCAGTAACCCTGGCAGTGGCGACTTTCAAAGCCTCAGTGTCGATGGTGAGCCGCTGTACCTCCACGTCGCGCGCCGGGTCGCTACCGAGTGGAACGAGATCGGCGACTGTGGGCTGGTGGTAGGAGCCACCTACTCCGCCGAGCTCAGCGAGGTGCGCGCCATCGTCGGTGACCTGCCGTTGCTCGTGCCCGGCATCGGCGCCCAGGGTGGCGACATCCAGGGGACCGTGGAAGCCGGCGCGGACAGCACTGGCTTCGGCATGGCGATCAACTCCTCGCGCGCGATCCTCTACGCGTCGCACGGTCCAGACTTCGCCGAGGCGGCGCGGGCCGAAGCCATCGCCACCAGAGACGCAATCCGCACACACTCCCCCGGCTGACCCGCCGGACCCACGGTGCGAGTGCCACGCAATCGGTCCGAGTAACGGCGTTCATCCGAGTGGGTACTCGTACCCCGGGGTGCGAGTACCCACTCGGATGGCGGCGTGGCACTCCGACAGGCGCGCTGGCACTCGCATTGGTGACGAGGCACTCGGAGGTGGGCCGGGATGCTGCTGGGCCGGGCCGGGCCGGGCTGCAGGGCCGCAGCTGGGCTGGGGTGGGCCCGTCAGCCGACGAGGGAGGTGACGCTGATGATGCCCGGAGCAGCGCGGAGCTGCTCGACGACTGATTCGGGCACCTCCATCGTGGGCGCGATCAGCATCACTGCGGTGCCCGGAGTGGTGGCACGACCGACGTCCATGTCGGCGATGTTGACGCCCGCATCGCCCAACAGCGTGCCGACGGTGCCGATGACACCAGGGCGGTCATCGTTCTTCACGACCAGCATGTGCAGCGCGGGCGGTACGTCGAAGTGGTGGTCGTCGATCATCACGATGCGCTGCTCGCTGCGTCGGCCCACCAGAGTGCCCGACAGGCTGTGGCCGCCCGCCCGCAACGTGACCAGATTGACGAAGTCGGCAGACGTCGCGCAGTTCGTCTCCCTCAACTCGACCCCGCGTTCGGTGGCCAACTGCGGTGCGTTGACGTAGGTGACCTGCTCGTCCGACACGGAACCGATGTACCCCTTCAGCGCGGCCAGCGACAGGATGCGAGTGTCGTAACCCGCGATGTCGCCGTCGGTGCACACCTCGAACTCGCTCGGCAATTCGCTGCCGACGAGCGAGGCGAACAGCCGACCAAGCACCTCGGCCAAGGGCAGGAACGGACGCAACGTTTCGTTGGCCTCCGCAGCATCGACGTTGACGGCGAACGGTACGAAGTCGCCGGCGAGCGCCAGCAGCACCATGTCGGCGATGGTGTCGCCCGCCTTGTCCTGCGCCTCACGGGTGCTTGCCCCGAGGTGCGGCGTGACGACGATCGAGGGCTGCTCGAACAGCGGCGAGACCGTGGTCGGCTCCGTGACGAACACGTCGATCGCAGCGCCGGCGATGATGCCGTCGCGCACGCAATCGGCCAGCGCCTGTTCGTCGACGATGCCGCCGCGTGCCACGTTGATCACCCGCAGCGACGGCTTCGCCTTCAGCAGCAGGTCGCGGTTGATGAGACCGGTGGTCTCCTTCGTCTTGGGCAGATGGATGGTCAGGAAGTCGGCCTCGGCCACCGCCTGATCCAACGTGAGCAACTCGACACCCATCTGGCGAGCACGGTCTACCGATACGAACGGGTCGTACGCCACCAGGCGCATTCCGAACGCACGCGCGCGATCGGCAACCAGCTTTCCGATCCGACCGAGTCCGATGACGGCCAGCGTCTTGTCGGCCAGTTCGACACCTTCCCACCGACTGCGCTCCCAGCGACCAGCGATGAGAGCGGCGTGCGCCTGTGGCACGTTGCGTGCCTGCGCCAGCAGCAACGCCATCGTGTGCTCGGCCGCGGAGATGATGTTGCTCTGCGGTGCGTTGACCACCATCACCCCGCGCTTGGTTGCCTCGGGCACATCGACGTTGTCGAGGCCGATACCGGCACGGCCCACCACGATCAGCTCGCTTCCGGCCTCCAACACCTCGGTCGTGACCTGAGTGGCGCTGCGGATGATGAGGGCGTGCGCACCCTTCAACACATCGAGCAGCCGGGAGAGGTCCAGCTGCACATCCACTTCGTGCCCGGCCGCGCGCAGCCGATCAAGGCCACCTTCGGCGATCTCTTCGGTGACGAGGATGCGTGCCATACGCCCATCGTTACCGGGCTGAACCACGGATGAGAAGTGCATTGAACGTTCTGTTCAAGGAGCGCTGCTGGTTTCGTACACTCAGCTGCGATGTATTCCAGCCGCAATCAGACGGAACAGTGGTTCATCCGCCGCGGATTGCCCCACTTCATCGAGCCGTACGGCACCGGCCCCGACGTGTGGAGCCGGGCCGCACCCGTCCTCGTCGTTGCGTACGTCGCCGGCGGACTGCACGCCCTCGACCTCGCGAACTGGTCGCTCGCCCGCAACCTTGCCGCCGGGGCATTCGTCATCTCGTTGCTGTTCGCGACCTGGATGCTGACCAATCGGCTGCGCCACCGGCCGGCTCTGTCGCGCCCTCGCGAACTCGGCGCCGCCGAACTGGCGGCGTTCCTCATCGGGCCGGCATTGCCGGCGTTGGTCTTCGAACAGTGGGGCGACGCGCTGCAGGCACTCATCGAGGGCACGGTCGTTCTGGCCTCGATCTACCTTTTCACCAGCTACGGCGTACTGCCGCTGATGGCTTGGGCAGCATCGCAGACGTTCTCACGCATCGGGTCGGTGGGCAGAATGCTGACCCGGGCGCTGCCCCTGCTCTTGCTGTTCACCACCTTCTTGTTCATCAACGCCGAGGTGTGGCAGGTGGCCGGCACGCTCGAAGGCCCCGTGTACGTCGTCACGCTGGCCCTGTTCTTCCTCCTCGGCAGCGCGTTCGTGCTCTCGCGCGTACCAGAGGCCATCCGCTCGGTCAACGCCTTCGACGACTGGAGCGAGGTGCGTGAGCTGGTGAAGGGCACGCCTGCCGAGGCGCTGCCGCTGCCAGCACATGGCGACCCGATGGAACGACCGCTCTCCGCTCGCCAACGGGTCAACATCGGCATGGTCAGCGTGTTCAGCCAGGCAATTCTCATCACGTTCGTGGCCGTGATTCTTGCGCTGTTCTTCATGCTGTTCGGTCTGCTGGCCATTCCGGAGGCCACAGCCGCGTCCTGGACCCAGCTCGAGAGCGTGAACATCATCGCCCATTGGGACGTCGGCGGGCGCACGCTGGTGCTGAGCGAGCCGCTGCTACGGGTGGCCGGCTTCCTCGGCGCGTTCACCGGGATGTACTTCACCGTCGTGCTCGGCACGGATGCAACGTACCGGGGCGAGTTCGCCGAGGATGCCGGCCCGCAGATTCGTCAGGCACTGGCGGTGCGGCTCGCCTCTCACCACGCCTCCCACAGCGGCTAGGTTGCCGCCCGACACGTTCAGCACTTCGAGGGAGCCATCAGACATGTCCTACCAATTCCTTTCCGACGAGTGGTTGGCCGCTGCCACCGCCATCCGCGAGAAGTACGCCGATGAGTCTGCGAAGGTCACCAGCAGCATCCGCATGAACCAGGTCATCACCGATGTCCCCTTTGGTGACGGCACGGTCAACCTCTATCTCGACACCTCGTCGGGCGACGTGGTGATGGAGAAGGGTGCGCTCGACACTCCCGACCTCACGCTGACCACCGACTGGGAGACGGCGCGAAAGATCTTCGTCGATCAGGACCAGGCCGCCGGCATGCAGGCATTCATGTCCGGCAAGGTCAAGGTGCAAGGCGACATGATGAAGATGATGGCCATGCAGACCTCGATGCCGAGCGATGACATCGCCAAGCAGGTCGCAACCGAAATCAAGGACATCACCAGCTGACACGCTGGTGCTCAGCGGCTGAGCACGTAGTCCGAACAACCCGCGCTAGCGCGGGGTACTGCGCACGAAGGTGGCCGCCAGGCATCCGCCGGCGGCCACCACCGCGCCCACGATGAATGCGGAGTGGAATGGCGTCAGATTGGTGGGGGTTGCACTGACGCTGATCGTGGCGAGCACGGCCGAGCCCAGCACCTGGCCCATTTGCGTCATCAGCTGTTGCATCGCTCCGGCGACCCCGAGATCTGAGTTGTCCACCGAACTGGCCATCAGCGACGTGAGCGCAGGTGATGCAATGCCGAGGCCGATGCCGGAGAACGCGGTGGCGGCGATGATGAAGATGTAGGACGAATCGAGCCCGACCGTGCTCCACAGCACCATCGAGATGACGACGCCGATGGCGCCCACGACGCCTGCCACTCGCTCGCCGACGCGCAGGGTGACGATGGCCGCGAGCGGCGCGATCAAGGAGAACGCCAAGGGACGCGAAATCACCAGATAGCCCTTCGTCGCTTCACCCAGGCCGAGACCGCGAGTGCCCAGCACCTGGGGAACCAGGAAGAACCCGCCCATGTAGGCGAAGTTGGTGAGCGTCTGGCTGAGCACGGGGAACGCAAAGTTGCGGGTGCGAAACCATGAGAGCACGACCAACGGCGCTTCCGCACGTTTCTCCACCCGCACGAACGCCACGAGCGCCGCGACCGACAGCAACAGGCAACCGATCGTCGCGGTACTCGCCCACCCCCATGCGCGGCCTTGGCTGATTGCGACCAACAGCGAGGTGGCCCCGACACCCAGGGTCACCGAACCGAGCACGTCGAACTTGACACCCGTCAGGCGGTCGGTACCTGGCAACAGCCACAACGCAACGACGAAGCCGATGAAGCACAGCGGCGCCTGCACCGCGAATATTGCTCTCCAGCCAACAGCCTCGACCAACGGCGCGCCGACGACAACACCGATGACCGGTCCGCCGGCAGTGACGAAACTCCAGTAGCTGAGTGGCTTCACTCGCTCGCCGGGCTCGAACATTCGGTTGATGTACGCCATCGCCGACGGCCCGCACGCTGAACCCGCCGTTGCCGACAGCGTGCGGAACAGGATCAATGACGCGGCATCCCATGCAAGTGCAGAGGCGATGGCGAAGACACCGGCGAAGAACAGTCCGCTCACAAAGATTCGCTTGTGTCCCCACAGGTCGCCGGCCTTGCCGAAGACCGGTCCGACCACGCCGAAGGCCAACATCGGGCCGGTGATGGCCCAGGTGAGGACCGTCGTCGTCGTATTCAGCTCACCGGCAATCCGATCGAGCGACACAACCAGCAGCGTGATCGTGAAGCCAACGGTGAACAGCCCGCTGAGCACCACCCACAACACCGCCCATCGATGGTCGATGCCCACCTTGCGGGCAATACGCCGGCGCAGCAGGATCGGCCACGGAATGACACCGAGTTCGTCAACACCGCCGCTGTCGATGGAGGCCGTGCGGTTCGAACTGGGGTGAACGTTCTCCCGGTGCGGCGGCAGCAGCTTCACGAACGAGCGAGTGGCGCCAGGGCCTCAGCAAGTTCGGTGACCGTCCACTTCGAGTCACGCTCGACGCCGGCGCCGCGCTGCCAGCTCTCCACCATCGTGACGGTGCCGCCCTGAACGAGGAAGGTCTCGCCGGTGAACACACAGTCGCTGGTCGCGAGATACGCAACGAGTGGCGAGATGTTGGCCGGGTCCCACGGGTCGAACGTGTTCTCCTTCGGCTTCATGATGTCGCCGAGGCCAGGCGTTGCAAGAGTGAGCCGAGTACGGGCACCGGGGGCGATGGTGTTGCTCTTCACGCCGTAGCGGACCAGCTCCTTGGCAGCGATCTGGCTGAGGGTGGCAATGCCGGTCTTGGCCGCGCCATAGTTGGCCTGGCCCGGGTTGGAGAAGAGGCCCGATGTGCTGGAGGTGTGCACCAGGTTCCGCGGTTTTACGACGCCGGCCTTGTGTTGCTCGCGCCAGTAGGCAGCGGCCCAGCGAGTAGGGGCAAAGTGGCCCTTGAGGTGGACTGCGATGACCGAATCCCACTCGTCCTCGGTCATGTTGACCAACACCCGGTCGCGCAGGATGCCTGCGTTGTTGACGAGGATGTCGAGGTCACCGAAGGTCTCGACGGCTTGGTTGATCATCCGCTGGGCACCTTCCCAGTCGGCGACGTTGTCACCGTTGACGACCGCGTCACCGCCGAGCGCCTTGATCTCCTCCACCACCTGCTGGGCAGGGCTCAGGTCGGTACCGGTCCCATCGTTGGCGCCGCCCAGGTCGTTGACCACGACCTTCGCGCCCTCGGCAGCGAAGTAGAGCGCGTGCTCGCGTCCGATCCCGCGACCCGCACCGGTGATGATTGCAACGCGTCCGTCCAGAGAACCCATGACGTGTACCTCCTGGCTCGGCACGTTAGTGAGCTAGACGACTGGGGCCACAACCGGCGTCGCGGCGAACGCCAGATCAACGGGTGTGCCGCGCAGCAACTGCTGTCCGGCAACCACTGCCGAGCCACTGGCGGACGCGGCTTGGAAGGCCTGCGTGGTATCGCCGGTGATGGTGCCAACGACCAGGCCCGCAGCCTGGATAGCGACAACAATGCCGTTGTAGTCCAGCCCGGCCAGTGACGGCATCACCACCAGATCCGGCCCCTTGGACACGGCAACCGTAACGGTTGCACCGCGAGCCGCCTCGCTGCCCGGCGGAAGGTCCTGGCGGATGACGGAGCCGATCGGGACCGTGTTGCTGAACTCGTCAGGCACTTGCGCGTACACCAGACCCAGCGTCTGCAGGGCCGCTGTGGCATCGGCGATCGTCAGGTTGGTGAGGTCCGGTGCGACGCGCGGGGCTGGGCCAGAGGATGCGACGACCTGGACCGTGGTGCCCTTCGTGACCGTTGCGCCGGCGACGAGTGTGGGCGCTGCCGGCACCGACCAGGAGACGATCACGCCCGGCAACACGACCTCGTCGAACACGGGATCCGACTCGATGACGACCAGACCGAGCTCGGTCAGTGCCGCCGTGGCTTCCGGCACGGTGAGACCGGCCAGCTCGGGCAGTGCGCGCGGCGCCGGCCCGGTGCTGACGAAGATCGTGACCGTCTTGCCGTGCTCCAGCGTGGTGCCGGCTGTCGGCTCGGTGCGCACGACCACACCGGCCTCGACGGTTTCGCTGGCTTCCTCGTCGATGGCACCCTTGAACGGGCCGATCTGGTTGAGTGCTTCGCCTTGGCGCATGCCGGCGAGATCGGGCACGCTGCTGGTGTCGGGCCGTGTGTTCTGCCACGCCAGAACACCGCCTCCGACAGCCAGCACGGCGAGCAAGGCCAGGAACCAACGGCGCCCGCCGCCGACGGACGGAGGATGCTCGGGAAACTCATCGGCCGGGTCGAAATCCTCGTCGACGTCGTCGGGCACGACGTCCTCGGTCGGTCGAGTGGCAACCACTGGAATGACCGCCGTCGCCATCGGCCCGACCCGCGGTGGCGGTGGCGGCAGCGGTGTGGCCGAGATCGGCGGTGGAGGCAGTGGAGCCGGCAGCAGGTCGGGAGCTACCGCAGGCTCGACGACTGCAGGCTCGACGACTGCAGGCTCGACGACCGCAGGCTCGACGACCGCAGGCTCGACGACCGCAGGCTCGACGACAACGGGTTCGGCTGCTGCGGCTTCGGGTATCGGCTGGTCGGCCTCATCGACGGGCAGGATGATCAGCTCGATCGGCTCGATCGGCTCGATCGGCTCGATCGGCTCCGTGATCGGCCGCAGCAGCGGGCCGGTCGGTTCCGTCGGCTGGCCGGCGCCGCCGCTGTCGGGCCCAAACAGTGAGTTCGCCAGAATCGGCAGCGGAGCGGGTCGCGGCATCTGTTCGGCCGACTGCACCAGCGCGCGGCCGAACTCGGCGGCGGTGTACCGGGTGCCGGCATCCGGTCGGCCGGCTCGCTCGAACACCGCTGCCAGTTGCCCGAAGTCTGCCGACACCGGCATCAGACGGTCGACGCGATTGGCCAGTGTGGCCACCGCCGACTCAGCCTCGAACGGGACGCTTCCGGTCACAGCTTCCAACAGCGCCAGGCAGAGTGAATACACATCGCTCTTGGGCAGCACCCGCTGGCCCTGTGCCTCCTCGGGGGAGCTGTACTTGGCTCGGTCGACACTGCGCGCCGTCACGTCGCCGGCCGTCTGGTGCAGCACCTGCGCCAGGCCGACATCGACCACTCGCACGCGGCGATCGTCGCCGAAGACGAGTGTGGACGGGCGGATGTCCGTGTGTACCAAACCGGCCCGGTGCATCGCGTCGAGCGCCTTGCACGCATCCAGCCCGACGACGAGAGCCTGCGAGGCCGATAGCAACCGGCCGCGGTCCAGGAGGTCGCGAAGACTGCCGCCGACCAACCGCTCGGTAGCGACGTACAGCACCTCGCGGTCGTTCCAGCTGGAGCGGCCCCAGTCGTACACGGCGGCGATGTTGGGATGATGCAGTCCAGCTGCGATCGACATCGTCTGCTCGAAGAAACTCTGCAGCTCGGGCATTGCACTGAGGTCAGGGTGCACCAGCTTGAGAAGGACGGACCGCTGCATCTGCTCATCGAACGCGTCGAACACCGCCGCCTGAAAGCTGCTACCCAACCGCGGACCGAGCCGGTAGCGCCCGGCGATCGTGCGCGCCGAAGAAGGAAGTTCGTTGGCCACCATGACGACAGGAGAACCTAGCTGCGTCCAGCGTCGGCCGCAGCGCGAGGGTGCGAATTCCGGATTGGCCAGCGAGACTGAGCGAGTGCGTTTCCACCTTCGGCGTCCACAGTTGTCATTGCTCGTGGCCAGCCTCATCATCGCAATCTCGATGGTTGCCATCGGCGTCGGCATCTCCATCGCGATCACCGGAGTAGACCGTCAGGGCCTTCCCGATGCGCTCGAGGAGGTCAGCCCGCCGCGTGCCGCCTCGCAGGTCCCTGCACAGACGCAGGTCTTCGTCGACCTGCAGACCGGGTTCACCGGTGTGCTGGTCATTGATGGTCTCGAGCTCCAGACCATCAACCTCGATGAAGTCCGTGGCAACTCGAAGCCGGGCCAGGAGGTCAAGGTGCCGCCCGCCACCATCTTCGAGCCGGGCAACGCCACCCTGACCTTCGACCCGTCACCGGAGTCGACCATCAGCGAGTTCAGCCAGGGCGAACACATCATTCAGGTCATCTACTGGAAAAGCATCGAAGGTCGCGGTCGTGCCCGCTCTTACAGCTGGAGCTTCACCGTCTTCTAGTGGTGCGT
>Ga0105047_10007442_pt1 | contig 18435 bp, 14 predicted proteins | sample MAT04_FD_78384 | JGI IMG/M metagenome (GOLD analysis project Ga0105047, IMG submission 78384) | Freshwater microbial communities from Lake Fryxell liftoff mats and glacier meltwater in Antarctica - MAT-04 (megahit assembly) | ecosystem: Environmental > Aquatic > Freshwater > Ice > Liftoff... | reverse complement strand
TACGAGCGCGGCCCTAGCCGAACGACTTCCCGCTGACGAACGCGTGATTGACGTCGTGATTACCTCGGCGTACGCCGTCACCGGGCGCTGGCGAGAGCGTTACGAATCCTCGGATCAAGCACGAGCCCATTCTCTCTTGGCGCAGTTGGGCGTCGCTCACCTGGCCATGCGCACCTTCGGAACGCTGTCAGAAGGCGAACGGAAGCGCGTGCAGATCGCCCGTGCCCTCATGCCCGACCCCGAACTGCTGTTGCTCGACGAGCCAGCGGCCGGAGTCGATCTGGGCGGGCGTGAGGATCTGGTGGGCCGTCTGGGAGTGCTGGCCCAGCAGGATTGGGCGCCTGCCAGCGTGATGGTGACGCACCATCTCGAAGAGATTCCGGCCGGCTACACGCACGCGCTGCTGCTTCGGGCCGGTCGAGTGTTTGCCGCCGGAAAGCTGGCCGATGTGCTCACACCCGCGAACCTTTCGCAGACGTTCGGGGTGCCACTCGGGGTGTATCGCTATGGCGACCGCTGGGGCGCCAGACTGTTGCACTAACGCGTTTCACTGCCTCCGCGCACCTATAGTCCGTGAAAGCCTAAGACAGTTCTAGTAGCGCGCCACCGGCTGACTTGATGTTCAGCGTCCCGAGGAGTGCAGTTGAGCGAATCCACCGTGACGGCTACGGCCAGACCTTCTGCCTCACGCGGGCGAACGGCCATGGCCGTCGTGATCTTCGTCATCGCCGGATTACTGGCCCCCGGTGCCGCCGTGGGTGCGTGGGCATCGCGCACGATTGCTGACACTGATCGGTACGTCAGCACCGTTGCGCCGCTTCTTGATTCACAGCAGGTGCGAGAGGCCATCAGTACCAAAGTGACCGACGCGCTCTTTGCGAACGTGCCAATCGATCAACTTCTGGCCGAGACCCTGCCACCCAAGGCCGCGGCCCTGAGCGGCCCCATTTCGAGCGGACTAAGATCGTTCGTCCAATCCAAGGTCAACGAAGCGCTCGCGACACCCGAGGCCCGGCAGGCATGGGCGACGATCAATGCGGAATTGCAGGCGCGATTGATCGCCGTGTTGAAAGGTGATAACTCGGGCGCCGTGAGCATCCAGGGCGATGCGATTGTGCTCGACACCGGTGTGCTCTTTGAGAGGGTGCAGACGCTGCTTGTCCAGCAAGGCTTCACCATTTTCGCCAAAGTGCCGCTTCCGGCTGTAGCGGATCGCCAACTCGTGCTGCTCAAGAGTTCGCAAGTCAAAACCGTGAGCGCCACGTATCGCATTGTCGAACCACTGGCGAATTCGCTCATCGTCGTGGTCGTGCTGTTGCTCATCGCTGGAATCTTCGTCTCGCGAAGTCGTCGATACGGCGTATTCGCTGCGAGTTGGATTCTGCTTCTCACAGGTGTTGCCGTGATCGCGCTGGTCACCATCGTTCGTGCGGTATTCCTTGCCGACCTTGGCGTCCCCGATGCCTCATGGCAAGCGGTCACCTTCGACACGATCACGCGCTTCATGAGCGGCTTGGGCCGTACAGCGCTGGCCCTAGGGCTGGTCGGCTTGGTAGGTGGCATCATTGCTGGTCCCGCCAAACCTGCCGTTGCGCTGCGATCAGGGGTCTTACGTTTTGCCGACCTGATCGCGGCACCGTTGGTGAGCATGGTGCCGGCCGTCGGCAAAGTCGGACGCGTTGTTCGGCCATCTGCGTGGGTCTTCGGCGGAGCCATCATCGTGATCGGTGCCTTCTCGCTGGTCGCCGACCGCAGCGCGAGTGCAGGTCGGATCGCGTGGATCGTCGTGATCGGCCTTGTGGCCTGGTTCATCGTCTTGGTGGTTGCGGCCACCGGCGGAGCAGCCGCCGAGATCGATGAACCGACGGCACAGGATGAGCTCACTGCCGATGCAGGGAACTGAAGTCACCCCGAACACACCCGCGTGGATTCGGATCGTCGACGCGCAGGATCCACGCATCAGACAGTTCACGGGTCTCACGGACGTGGCGCTGCGGGCCGTTCAAGAGCCCGCTGAAGGAGTCTTCGTCGCCGAAGGCGAAAAGGTGGTCCGCCGTGCCCTCGAGGCGGGTTTTGCGCCGTTGGCAGTCTTGGCGAGTGACAAGTGGCTCCGGCTTCTGGATGCTGAGGGCTTGCTTTCCGCGGCTGTGCCGAGGTACGCCGCACCTGAGGATCTTTTGAAGGCGATCACGGGTTACACCGTGCATCGCGGGGTGCTCGTCCTGATGCGTCGGCAGCCGCTGCCAGCGCTTTCCGTCGTGTTGCGTCACGCCCGACGCCTGGTGCTGCTGGAGGGGTTGAAGGAGCACACCAACGTGGGGGCCATCATGCGATGTGCTGCTGCTTTCGGGGTTGATGCCGTCATCACCAGCCCCGACTGTGCGGACCCGTTGTATCGGCGTTCGGTGAAGGTCTCGATGGGCACGGTTTTCCAAGTGCCGTGGACCACGTCAACCGACTGGGAGGCAACGATGAACACGGTCACCGACGTCGGATTCACGTTGGCGGCGCTGACACCTGACCCTGATGCCTCCGATCTCCGCACGTGGGCGGAGTCGGCACCCGAACGCGTGGCACTTGTACTCGGCACCGAAGGACCTGGGTTGATCGAGTCCACCCTGCAGCGGTGTTCTGTGCGGCTACGGATCCCTATGTCTGGTGGTGTGGATTCACTGAATGTGGCGGCCGCCGCTGCCGTTGCTCTCTACGCGCTGCAGCCCACCCCGTGACTGTTGCTGGGTGGGCGTCACTGGTCGCGGAGCAGATCCAGGGCCATCGCCAGCCGAACTGAGTCGCGCAGGGGCATGAGTGATGGTTCCGCGCCATTCATGACGCGCATGCTCTGCTCCACCATGGTTTGGTACGGGTCCACAGCTGCGAAGTCCTCGAACCGAACGACGCCCTTAGTTTCAATCGCCAGGCGACTTGGTTGCTTCCACACGGTGAACACCTCATCTCCTGACCACGTGAGGGTTCCTGTCTCTCCTGAAACGTTGAACACTTGCTGCGGTGGCTGATCGATCGAGACCTCCAGTGCAACATCGATCGAGTCCACCCGAAGACTCGCTTCGAGGCTGAGGTCGACGTTGCCCCGACCGCCGAGATTGCCGACGACTACGTTGCGCGCCGCAACGACCATCTCGGTGATGGGGCGGTGGCGTGCTGAGGAAATCGCGCTGAGCGATGCGTCAAGTACGTACGGGCCTACATCGAGCAGGGCACCGCCACCTCGCGCGGGGTCCAATCGATAGTTGTCAGAGGGAACGCCACTAAAACAGAATCGCGCCTCAACGGCAGTCAGAGCACCAATCTCGCCAGCATCCAAGAGCTCCATGGTGCGGGCGTAGCGCGGATGCCAGCGGTACCAGAGTGCCTCGATCAGGTGTGAGTGCAAAGCAGCAGCAGCCATGTGTTCGCCCGATTCCTGCGTCATGGCCAACGGCTTCTCGCAGAGCACGTGTTTGCCGGCCGTCAACGCGGCCACCACCCAGCGCTCGTGGGCCTCATTGGTCAGGCTGATGTAGATGGCATCGACATCGTCAGCGGCGATCACTGCTTCGTACGACGTGGTGGCCCGTACCGGTGCGAGTAGGTGAGCCCTTTCGATGTCGCGTGCAGCGACTACTTGGAGGACGGCTCCATCTGCGGCGTGAACGGCCGGGGCCATCGCAGCTGAGGCCACAAAACCTGCGCCTAAGAATCCCCAGCGCACGGGCGCGTGAACAGCAATCGTGGACATCGCGGCCTCAGGACGCCGTCACAGCGGGGCGACCGGGCGCGAGCCTTGGCTAGCTGAGAGTTCAGCAGCCTCCATGACAGCCACCACGTTCCTGCTCTGTTCGGGTCGCACGCTCAAGGGAAGCCCGGCGACGAGTTGATCGGCCAATTCGCGGTGGAAGCCATGCGTCCGTGGGTTAACGGGGGATAGCAGCGTGCAATCTCCTTCGCTGCTCACCAGCGTCAGATCCGCAGGTGCATCGGCAGGAGCGAAGCGTTCCTCGGCCATCGTGCCGATCCCGGTACGACTGATGAGGCGTTCGTGTCGCCAGTTGCCGACGATGGCCCCCTCGGTTCCTAGGACGTAGTACTTCGGCTTGAGCGCGGCGGCGAGATCGGAGTGAATGAACTCCGCTTCAGTGCCGTTGTCAAACCTCACAGTCACGCGCGAATGGTCAGCATTCGTGACGTCGAACCAGCGACGCTTGTGGTTGGCCGCCGTGACCGACTCGACCGTGGCATCGGTGAGTTGCAGCACCTGGTCGATGAAGTGCGAGCCCCAGTCGAAGATGGCCCCACCCGAGATCAACGCGTCGGAGTGCCAGTAGTTGCACGGGTGCCCGAAACCGCCCACGAAGGTCTCAGTGTGGAAGACCTCGCCAAGACGGCCCTGCTCGATGGCGCGCTTGAGCGTCAGGTAGTCGCTGTCCCAACGGCGGTTCTGATACACCAGCGCGGTACGCCCGGCCGTCGATGCGCGATCTAATACGGCGTCGCAATCGGCGCTCGTGAGGGCCATCGGCTTCTCGAGCACGACGTGCTTGCCTGCTTCTACGGCGCGCATCGCCCACATGGCGTGGGTATCCGGTGGAGTCGACACGATCACGAGGTCGATGTCGTCGCGTGCGAGCATTTCTTCGCCGTCGGTGGTCAGGAGAACGTCAGGCGCCGCGCTGCCCGCGGCGTCAAGACGAGCTTGCGATCGGTCGCACACGGCGGCGAGCTCAAGGCCGGGAACGGCCATACAAGCCGAAAGATGTTCGTGGCCGATGGCGCCGTAGGCCAAGAGGCCCACCCGCACTGGCGGACGCTCCGCCAGACCACGCGCGTAGCGAGCCCACCGTTGGATGGTGCGCAAGATGTCTCGATCGCGCCACAGGCTGTCGCCGCCGGCCAGCGTGATGACACCCGTGCGAGTCGAACCGCGCCACGTGATCACCGCGTGATCGGAGAAGGCCACATTTGCCGTTGCAAGGACGTCAACGTCGTCCGCCACCTTGTCGACGCGAGCCCACGAGGCTCGCACATGCACATCGCCCTCTTGTCGAGGATCCAGGATGGACCCGCGTCGCAAGCGAACGTCGTGCGCGGGCGAGGACGCCTTGGCGAAGGCAAGCCCCAACAAGGAATGCAGCTCGTGGGCCTCAGGAGAAGTCACGGCCGCACCGATCGCGAGCAAGGGACGTCCTGCGGCGACGCTGGTCAGCTGCTCAAGGTCACCCGCGTTCGGCGCAACATCGAAGACGGCCAGAATTGCGTCGGCGTTCGCGGGATCCTCAGTGAGGTTGACCGAAGCCGCATCCCGCCAGGGGGCGGTGCGCAGCGCTCGGGTCGTGGGGGAGTCCGGTGTGGCGGTCCAGAGGGTGAGAACTGTCATCAGATGACCCTAAGGGAGTCTGGACGAGTCGGCCCGTCAGTCGGTCATGGTGCTCGAAGGTCGGCTGTCGCGCACCGCACGAGGGGGCATCAGCATCGCCGCCGCTACGAAGAAGCAGATCGCGCCGATGAAGGTCCCCACTTTCACCCAGGCTCGATCTCGGTGAGCTGCCCGCCTTCCATGTGCCATCGGCGCGTCAGCCGCACGGTGTCGAGCATCCGTCGATCGTGAGTGACGAGCAGAACCGTGCCCTCGAACGATTCCAGAGCCTCTTCGAGTTGTTCGATTGCTGGCAGGTCAAGGTGGTTCGTGGGCTCATCGAGAACCAACAGGTTCACCCCACGGGCTTGCAGAAGCGCCAACGCGGCCCGGGTGCGTTCACCGGGAGAGAGCGAATCCGCTGCTCGATTGACTTGGTGCACGCCTAGGCCGAACTTGGCTAAGAGGGTTCGAACCTCAGCGGTGGGCCACTCGGGAACTTCACGGGCAAAGGCGGTGCCGAGGGGTTCACCGGTCTCGAACGCCGCTCGCGCCTGATCGACTTCACCCGTCATCACTCCGGCACCGATCGTCACGCTGCCGGAATTCGGTGGTACGACCGCGAGGAGCAGCGCCAGAAGGGTGCTCTTGCCCGCGGCGTTGGGTCCGGTGATGGCCACCCGATCGCGAAGGTTCAACTGCAGATCGATGGGCCCCAGGCTGAAGTCTCCTCGGCGGAAAGTGGCAGCACGCGCCACCGCCACGAGATCGCCTGACCGCGGGGCCATGGCAATGCTGAACTGCAGTTGCCATTCCTTGCGCGGCTCCTCGACAACATCGAGTCGCTGAATCATGCGGTCGGTTTGGCGTGCCTTTGCTGCTTGTTTCTCACTCGACTCGGCTCGGAAGGCCCGCCCAATCTTGTCGTTGTCGCGCGAGCGACGTCGAGCGTTCTTGACGCCCTTGTCCATCCACGCACGTTGAGTTCTCGCCCGAGCCTCCAGCTCGCTCCGCCGTGACGCGTATTGCTCGAAGTTCTGCCGCGCATGAAGCCGGGCCACCGATCGCTCGTCGAGGTAGGCGTCGTAGCCACCTCCGTACGTGGTCACGCGCTGCAGGCTTCGATCGAGTTCGATGACCGACGTCACAGTGCGCGCGAGGAATTCGCGGTCGTGACTGACCACGACGACCGGGGCTTGAAGATCCTCGACGAATTCCTCGAGTCGGTCGAGTCCGTCAGCATCCAAATCGTTCGTGGGTTCGTCGAGCAAGTAGATATCGAAGCGCGACAGCATGAGTCCGGCCAGCCCGACTCGAGCAGCTTGTCCACCAGACAGCGAGGTCATCGGTGCGGCCAGATCAACGGTGAGCCCCAGGTCACGCGAAACCTCGGTCAAGCGCTCATCGAAATCAGCGCCACCCAAGGCAAGCCACTCGTCGAGCGCGTCTGAATAGAGATCTCCGGCATCGGCTTGTCCGTCGGCAAGCGCCTGGCCTTGGGCGTCCAGTGCCAATTGCGCCTGAGCAACGCCAGCGCGTCGGGCCAATTGCTCGTGAACGGACTCGTCGGCGATCCGTTCCGGTTCTTGCACCAGAAATCCGACGCGAGCATTGGCTGGAGACAAGGTGATCGTGCCAGCCTCAGGCGGTCGCTGGCCCGCGAGAATTCGGAGGAGTGTCGACTTTCCGGCGCCGTTTGCTCCCACCAGTCCGATCACGTCACCGGGAGCGACCACGAGATCAAGGCCGCTGAAGAGTTCTCGGTCTCCCTGGGCGGCGGCGACCCCGATGGCCTGCAGTGTCGCGCTCACCAATCCAGTCTGTCGCATCAGTCCGGCGGGCTCGGTAGTCACCTCAGCCGCCACCACACCCGATTGCGGTGCCTACGTGAGCGTTTGGTGATGATTTCGCTCACTCACGCACCGCAATCGGTGTTGTGTCCGAGGGGGGACTTGAACCCCCATTCCCCGTAAAGGGAACTAGCACCTCAAGCTAGCGCGTCTACCAATTCCGCCACCCGGACGTGGACCGTCAGTCTCAACGGCGCGACGGCAGGCTACCAAACGTGTTGTTGAGCGCTGCAGCCGCGCAGACCAGACCGCACCAGGCAGGATGCTCATGTGACTCATATCCGAACGGGCATCCGATGACCGCCGAGCCGGTGGCACCCTCGGACGACTCCGTCGTCACCCTGTGCCGCGATTTGATTCGTATCCCCTCAGTGAATGCTGGCGATGGGAGTGGGCCCGGGGAGCGTGCGGCGGCCGAATATGTCGCGGCAGTGCTCGACGGCCTGGGGGCCTCCCCACAGGTGGTCGAGTCGGCTCCCACCAGGGCGAATGTGCTCGCGCGGGTGGCCGGACGCGACAGAACACGCCCGCCGCTGCTGGTTCATGGTCACCTTGATGTGGTGCCCGCCGACGCGGCCGATTGGCAGTTCCCGCCCTTTGCCGGCGAGATTCACGACGACTACCTCTGGGGTCGCGGCGCCATCGACATGAAGAACATGGATGCGATCATTCTTGCCTCGCTCCAGCGCTTGCAGGCTTTGGGCGAAGCCCCGGCTCGCGACATCGTGGTGGCGTTCACTGCTGACGAAGAAGCAGGCGGCGACTTCGGAGCCCATTGGCTGACGACGCACCACCGCGACTACCTCGAGGACTGCACCGAAGCTGTGGGTGAGGTAGGCGGTTTCAGCATCACCGTGGCCGACCAGCGGATGTATCTCATCGAGACGGCCGAGAAAGGCATTGCCTGGTTGCGCTTAGTGGCTGATGGCCAGGCCGGTCACGGTTCCATGCGCAACCACGACAACGCCGTGGTGCACCTGGCTGAAGCCGTGGCTCGCATCGGCAGTCACGCATGGCCGATTCATCTGCGTCCCTCCGTTGAATCGTTCGTGAGTGAGGCAGCCGATTTGCTCGGACTGCCCTTTGACGCGAGAGGAGAGCAGGCGCCCAGGCAAGCCGAAGACGTCGTCAACGCGCTTGGTGCCGTCGGTCGCATGTTGGCACCGACTCTCAAGAACAGCGCCAACCCCACGATGCTCGAAGCCGGCTACAAGATGAACGTGATTCCCGGTCACGCATCGGCCGGCATCGATGGTCGGTTCCTTCCCGGCGGCCATGACGAGTTCCTCACCACGATCGACTCGTTGCTCGGTCCTCACGTACGGCGCGAAATGGTGCAGGACTCCATTGCCCTGGAGACCACCTTCGACGGCGACCTGGTGGGCTCGATGATCTCGACGCTCCAGAAGCACGATCCAGGAGCCAAGGTCGTGCCCTACCTGATGTTCGGTGGCACCGATGCGAAGGCGTTCAGCAATCTCGACATGAGGTGCTTCGGATTTGCTCCACTGCGGTTGCCCGCCGACCTCGACTTCGCAGCGCTCTTCCACGGGGTCGATGAACGAGTGCCGCTCTCAGGGCTGCGCTTTGGCGTTGATGTGTTCACGGACTTCCTGCGCACCTGCTGACCTGCAGGCCGGCCGACTGATGGCTAGGCGGTTCGAGCAACACGTATCGATCGACGACGAAGCCAGACCCGTCGATGTCCATCGGGATAGAGCCGGAGCCTGGCAAGTTCCCAGTGACCGTATTCGGCCTGCTCGGTCAACAATCGGACGAGGCCCGAGCGGCTCAAATCGCGAGGCACGGTCATCTCGCGGATCTCGTACTCACCGGCGCGTGGCACAGAGATGCTGGTGGCGGCCATGGCTTAGAACGACTTCTCCGGGTAAGCAATCACCGGCGCCGAAACCTCGTCGAGTGCATCGGCGATCTCCTGAGGCAATTCAAGCGCTTCAGACTGCAGGGCGGCCCTCAGTTGGGCCGCGGTGCGTGCACCCACAATCGGTGCCACCACTCCACGTCGATCGCGGATCCACGCGAGTGCGATCTCCAGCGGCGCCACTTGCAGCCCCTTGGCTGCGGTGATGACGGCATCGACAATCCTGGTCGAACGGTCATCGAGGTAGGGCTGAACGAATCCCGCGAAATGGGTGGACGCTCCGCGTGAATCGGCAGGCGTGCCTTGTCGGTATTTGCCGGTGAGCACTCCTCGACCCAATGGCGACCACGGCAGGATTCCCATCCCAAATGCCTCCGCTGCGGGCACCACCTCGCGCTCCACGCCTCGCGACAACAGCGAGTACTCCATCTGTGTGGTCAGCAACGGCACCCGACCGGGCACGGCCGACTGCCACGTCGCCGCTTGCGCGGTCTGCCAGCCTGAGTAGTTCGAAATACCCACGTAGCGAACTTTGCCGGACGTGACCGCTTCGTTCATCGCGGCCAACGTCTCGTCGATGGGTGTCAACGCATCCCATGCATGCATTTGCCACAGATCGATGTGGTCGGTGCCGAGGCGTTCTAGCGATGCATTGAGAGCTGTCATCAAATGACGTCTGCTGGCATCGCGTCGACGTTCGGCGCCGGGAATCCCCACGGCCTTGGTGGCGATCACCAGAGCGTCGCGCAGACCCGTCTCAGCCAGGATCTTGCCGAGCAATCGTTCCGAATCGCCATCGGTGTAGACGTCGGCGGTATCGACGAAGTCGCCGCCACTGTCGACGAATGCAGCCAGCTGGGCGCGCGCCTCGTGCTCGTCGGTATCTCGGCCCCACGTCATCGTGCCCAAGCACATGCGCGAGACGTTCAACCCTGATCGACCCATGGCCCGTCGTTGCATGACGCGACGCTACCGAAGGGTGGCGGTGCCGGGGGAGAAGGCGCGCGAGGTCTAGATTTCGCCTCGCTCCACCGCAAAGGCCACTGACCGAAGAAATGGGCGCCGATGAGCTACCTGCAGGCGATACTGCTGGGAATCCTTCAGGGCCTGACGGAGTTTCTGCCCGTCTCCAGTAGTGCGCACTTGGCGATCGCCCCTCAGCTGTTCGGGTTGCCCGATCCGGGCGCCTCGTTCACCGCGGTCACACAGATTGGTACCGAAGCCGCCGTTCTTTTGTTCTTTCGTCATGACATCTGGCGCATCGGCAAGGCGTGGACGCTGTCGCTCTTTCGACCCGCGCTGCGTGGATCACTTGATGCCCGCATGGGGTGGTACGTCATTGTCGGAACCATCCCGATCGCTGTGGCCGGCGTCCTCTTTCAAGACACGATCAAGACAACGTTCCGCAACCTCTGGCTTATCGCCATCATGCTCGTCGTGTTTGGCCTCATCCTCGGTATCGCTGATCGCATCAATCTGGGGCGCAAGGACCTCCACGAACTGACACTGCGCGACTCGGTGCTGTATGGGCTCGGCCAGATGCTCGCGCTGGTGCCAGGTGTTTCGCGATCAGGGTCGACCATCAGTGTGGGGCTCTTCTTGGGCTACCGCCGCGATGTAGCCACCAGGTATGCCTTCCTGCTGGCGATCCCAGCCGTCCTTGCTTCGGGCTTCTTCCAGCTCAGTGATGTGTCGGCATCAGCCGAACCTGGACTGCCCAAGACTTTGATCGCGACGGGTGTCGCCTTCGTCGTCGGCTACTTCGTCATTGGGTGGCTCCTGCGCTACTTGCGTACGCGTTCCTATCTACCGTTCGTCATCTATCGAGTGGCGCTCGGTCTGCTGATCCTGGTTCTCCTGGCCACCGGGGTGCTGGATCCCACCATTCCGGCTTAGGGTCGCTGTATGACCACCGTTCTGCTCGTGCGCCACGGACGTAGCACGGCGAACACGGCAGGCGTGCTGGCCGGGCACACCCCTGGCGTTCACCTCGACAAGACAGGACGCGAACAGGCTGATCGTCTGGCCAAGCGACTCAAGGGGTTGCAGCTGGCTGCCGCCATCAGTAGCCCGCTTGAACGATGCATGGAGACGGCCCAGCGCGCACTGACTGGGCGTCACCTGACCGTGGTCACAGACGATCGGGTGGCCGAATGCCGCTACGGAGATTGGACCGGCCGCGAACTCAAGACCCTGGTCGACGAGCCGATGTGGCGGGTTGTTCAGCAGCATCCGAGCGCTGCCGTATTCCCTGGAACCGAGGGAGAGCCGCTGCAGGAGGTGCAGAACCGCTCGGTGACGGCCATCAGAGAGTGGAACGCCTGGCTCGGGAGTAACGCGGTCTACGCGGTGTTCAGCCATGGCGATGTCATCAAGGCGATCCTCGCGGACGCGCTTGGCGTACACCTCGACCAGTTCCAACGAATCGTGGTCGATCCATGCTCGGTCAGCGTCGTCACTTATACGCCGGGTCGACCGTTCGTCCATCGGATGAACGACACCTCAGGCGCACTCAACGTCTTCGCCCCACCGACGCCGTCAGCGACACCGCCCGGCGAACACCCACCCGTGGATCCCGATCGATCCTCGGACGCTGCCGTCGGTGGCGGATCCGGCAACGGTCGTTAGGGTCGTTCCATGGCTCGCGCTTTCTTTGTGCATGAAAATCCCGATCGCTTCGTCGTCGGCACGGTGGGTGAACCCGGTCAACGCACCTTCTTTCTGCAAGCGCGCACCGGTAACCGAACGACCAGCGTGTCTCTCGAAAAGCAACAGGTCGCCGTCCTGGCCGAGCGCCTCGACGATCTGCTCGACGATCTCTTGCGTGATGACCACGATCAAGTTCCTGCCGTCGCTCCCGCTGCGCTCGAGGATCTCAACCCGCTAGAGACTCCCGTGGAAGAGGAGTTTCGGGTCGTTTCGATGGCGCTGGGCTGGGATGAAGACGAATCGTTCATCCTGATCGAGGCCCAATCGGGCACCGAGACTGAACAGGACGAGCCCTTCGAGGATGAAGATCCAGAGGGCCCCGATGTGATGCGCGTGCAGCTCACTCCAGCCGCGGCCCGCGCTTTCGCTAAGCGCGCATCAGTAGTTGTCGGCGCCGGTCGACCCTCCTGCCCCTTCTGTTCGCTCCCGCTCGATCCGGCCGGCCACGTCTGCCCGCGTGCCAACGGCTATCGACGCTGACGATGGACGACCGGTTCGGCAAGGAGAGCGATGGTGTAGTGAACAACGCGACCCACGGTCTTGACCGCACAGACCTCGCGGAGGTGCTGACCCGTGGGCGACTAGACATTGAAGGCCGTCTAGCCGGCGCTTCGAACGCCACGTTGTATTGCACCGCCTCGCTGGGCGGCGTCGACATCACGTGTGTCTACAAGCCGGTCGCGGGCGAACGCCCGTTGTGGGACTTTCCCGATCTCACGCTCGGACGGCGTGAAGTCGCTACGTGGTGGGTCTCAGAAGCCATGACCCAGATCGCCGGTGCTGACGTTGCTGGGCCCGTTCCGCTGACGGTCTGGCGCGACGAAGGTCCCTTTGGAGCGGGCTCGTGCCAACTTTGGGTCGACATCGATGAGTCGACCGATCTCGTTGATGTGGTGGCTCCCGACGAGATCCCTACAGGCTGGCGTGCCGTGCTGCGAGCCCTCGGTGACGATGGGGCGCCGTTGGTGCTGGTGCATGCAGACGTCGCGCCCCTGCGTCGGATGGCCCTTCTCGACATCGTGACGAACAATTCCGACCGCAAGGGTGGCCATATCATCGCGGGCATCGACGGTCAGGTTTACGGAATCGATCACGGACTCTGTTTCAACGTTGACGACAAACTGCGGACGGTCCTGTGGGGATGGGCCGGCGAAGGACTCACCGACCTTGAGCAGCAGATGCTCTCCGAACTTGCAGCTCAGATGGGAGCGGGAGCCTTGCGCGATTCCCTTGAGGAACACCTGAGCCAAGACGAGATTGCCGTCACGATCGAGCGCATTCAGCGAGTACTCGAAGAAGATGCACTCACCCATCCCACCGAGGGGTGGCCGGCCATTCCCTGGCCAGCGTTCTGATGTAGGCCTCACACCCGAGTCGATAGGGTCACGGCATGCGTGGATGGGCTTCTCCCGACGTGCCTTCGCTCGTCGATCTGGTGTCGGGTGCTCCCGAGTCCTTGCACTTGCACGACACGGCGACCAACAGCCTCATGCCGGTGCTCGATGTGCTGCCACCCGGCGAGGGGTTCCGCATGTATGTCTGCGGGATCACGCCATATGACGCCGCACATCTTGGTCACGCCTCGACGTACGTCGCCTTCGACCTCGTGCAACGGATTGTGCGCGACGCCGGACATCACGTGCGCTACGTGCAGAACGTGACCGATGTGGACGATCCGCTGCTTGAGCGAGCGCTCATCACCGGCGACCACTGGTCAGACCTCGCCGAACGGGAGATCGAGCGCTTCCGCCTCGACATGGAAGCACTCCGAGTGCTGGCGCCCGATGAATACATCGGCGCCGTCGAATCCATTCCCTCGGTGATCGATTTGGTCGAGCAGTTGAAGAGTCGCGGGGCGGCCTACCGGGTAGATGACGACTGGTATTTCGATATTTCCAGCGATCCTGGGTTCGGTGATGTTGCCCACCTCTCGGAAGCTCAGATGCTCATCGACTTTGGCGAACGGGGTGGCGACCCGGATCGCGAGGGCAAGCGTCACCGGCTGGATCCGTTGCTGTGGATGGCGCAACGAGCCGACGATCCGTGGTGGGACAGCACGCTGGGCAAGGGGCGTCCCGGCTGGCACATCGAGTGCGTGGCGATCGCCAACGCAGGTCTGCAGCCGCACTTTGATCTGCAGGGGGGCGGCTCAGACCTGGTATTCCCGCACCATCAGATGTGCGCCTCGATCTCCCGCACATTGACCCATCAGGATTTCGCTCGTCACTACACGCACACCGGCATGGTGGCGCTGGACGGCGAGAAGATGAGCAAATCCAAGGGCAATCTCGAGTTCGTGTCGCGCCTGCGCGAACAGGGTCATGATCCGATGGCCATCCGACTGGCACTGCTGACCCAGCACTACCGAAGCGACTGGGAATGGACGGCCGAACACCTCACACAGGCCACCGAGCGGTTAGGGCGATGGCGGACTGGAGTTGCTCGCGATACGACACCTGCGGTGGAGGAGGCAATCGCCAGCATGCGCAGCAGCCTTGCCCACGACCTCGACACGGCTACGGCGATCAAGGCGATCGACGCGTGGTGCGATGAGGCAGGTCAAGAGGTTGATGTAGCGCCGATCATGTCGCACGCCATCGACGCGCTGCTCGGCATTCGTCTGATCTGAATTGCAGAACTGAGTTTCCAGAACTGAGATCACACTTATTGCTGGGCGATCAGGCTTCGGGATCGCGGCGGCGCAAGTAGCGCTCGAATTCTCGCGCGATCGCTTCACCGCTGGCTTCGGGAAGCTCCGTGGCGTCCCTAGCCTCTTCTAACTGCTGGACGTATTCGGCGACCTCGGGATCCTCGCTCGCCAACTCGTCAGCCCCGTGTTGCCAGGCCCGGGAATCGTCAGGAAGTTCGCCGAGCGGGATCGGCACTTCGAGCAGGTCTTCGAGCATCGACAGCAAGGCCAGGGTGGCTTTGGGGCACGGCGGATCCGCGACGTAGTACGGCACCGCGGCCCACAGCGAGACAGCGGTGATGCCCGCTGATTGAGCGGCGTCCTGGAGGACTCCCACAATTCCGGTGGGTCCCTCATAGGTCGAGGGATCGAATCCCAGTCGCTGAGCCACCAGAGGGTCGCTGGCAAAGCCTGTGACCGGCACGGGTCGGGTATGCGGGGTGGCGGCCAGCAAGGCCCCCAGCGTGACGATGGTGTGAACGTTCAACTGCTGGGCCAGCCCGATGATCTCGGCAGAGAAGGCCTTCCAGCGCATGCTCGGTTCGATGCCATGGATCAGCACGACGTCCCGGGTGCTCATCGGCAGCCGGGCCACGCTGATGCGGGTGCTGGGCCACGACACCGAGCGCACGCCGAGCGGTTCGATACGGATCTGTGGCCGGTTCACCTGGAAGTCGTAGTAATCCTCTGGGTCGAGTTCGGCCAGGGGGAGCGCGGCCCACTGCTCGGCCAGGTGAGCAACGGTCGAGGTGGCCGCGTCAGCGGCGTCATTCCAGCCCTCAAAGGCAGCCACGACTACGGGATCGACCAACTCGGGGATCGGTCCGAGGATCTCCATCGATGCACCTCCGCTCCGGCGAGATCACGCTATCGGTTCAGGGTCGGACGCACTCACGCCTGCGGCAAGTGCGCGTCGGTATCCTTGCCTCATCATGACGACTGCTGCCAGAACTCCTGCCCATGACGCCTCCACCTCTATTGGCGCAGGCTTGATCGAGGCGATGCGCACCCGGGTGATTGTCGGCGATGGTGCGATGGGCACCAGCCTCCAAGATTTCGACCTCGACCTCTCGGACTTCGAAGACCACGAGGGATGCAACGAGATTCTCAATGTCACCCGCCCCGATGTCGTCGAATCCATCCACGAGAGCTTCTACGACGTCGGTTGCGATCTGGTCGAGTCGAATACGTTCGGTGCAAACCTGGCGAACCTGGCCGAATACGGCATTAGCGATCGCATCGAAGAGTTGGCCTTGGCAGGAGCCCAGATCGCGCGTCGCGTGGCTGACCGATGGTCGACGACTGAACGCCCCCGGTGGGTCGTGGGCTCCATGGGTCCTGGAACCAAATTGCCGTCACTGGGTCACGCCCCGTTCGCCGTTCTGCGTGATGCCTACCAGCGTCAAGCCGGCGCCATGATCGAAGGCGGCGTCGACGGCATCCTCATTGAGACAGCTCAAGACCTGCTGCAAGCAAAAGCGGCCGTGATCGGCAGCAAACGAGCCATTGCCGCCGCTGGCAGTGACACGGCCGTCATCGTCCAGGTGACCATTGAAGCTGCCGGCACCATGCTGCTGGGCACCGAAATTGGTGCAGCCCTCAACGCGCTGCAACCCTTGGGCATCCACGCGATCGGGCTCAATTGCGCAACAGGTCCGACGGAGATGAGCGAGCACCTGAGGCATCTCTCGCGGCACTCCACGATTCCCATCACGTGCATGCCAAACGCGGGACTGCCTGTGCTGAGCGGCAATGGTGCGAGTTACCCGTTGACGCCGGCAGAACTCGCTGACGCGATGGAACAATTCGTTCACGAGTTCGGCATCGGCCTGGTCGGAGGGTGCTGCGGCACCACCCCCGAACACCTCCGACAGGTCGTGCAGCGTGTTGCGGGTCTGGTGCCAACCCGACCGGCCCCCCACGTGGAGCCTGGCGTCTCGTCGCTCTACCACTTTGTTCCGTTCAAGCAGGATGCTGATCTGCTCGCTATTGGTGAACGCACCAATGCGAACGGATCCAAGGTCTTCCGTGAGGCCATGCTCGAAGCGCGAGTGGACGACGCTGTCGAGATCGCTCGCGAGCAGATCCGTACTGGCGCCCATCTGCTCGATCTCTGTATCGACTACGTGGGACGCGACGGCGTTGACGACATGCGCGTATTCGCCGGACGTCTTGCCACCGCGTCGACGCTGCCGCTGGTCATCGATTCCACCGAGCCAGAAGTGGTTGAAGCCGGCCTTGAAATGTTGGGCGGGCGAAGTGTTGTCAACTCCGTGAACTACGAGGATGGCGACGGACCGACGTCACGCATGAGCCGCATCATGCCGATCATCGTTGAACACGGCGCAGCCGTGGTAGCGCTCACTATCGATGAAGAAGGGCAAGCGCGCACCGCGGAATGGAAGGTGCGAGTTGCTGAGCGGCTGATCGTCGACCTCACCGAGAACTGGGGGATCGCCGAAGACGACATCCTCGTCGACACGTTGACCTTCCCCATTGCCACCGGTCAGGAGGAAACGCGCCGCGATGGAATCGAAACGATCGAAGCCATCAAGGAGTTGAAGCGGCTTCATCCACGGGTGCAGACCACGCTGGGACTCTCGAACGTTTCCTTCGGTTTGTCAGCTGCCACGCGCGTAGTGCTTAACTCGGTGTTCTTGGCCGAGTGTGTGGCTGCGGGCCTGGACTCAGCCATCGTCCACGCCTCCAAGATCGTGCCGGTCCACCGAATTCCTGAAGAGCAACGCCAAGCAGCGCTTGACCTCGTCTACGACCGTCGTCGTTATGCGGCTGATGGCACCTTGGAGTACGACCCGCTCCAGCGCATCCTCGAACTGTTCGAGGGCGTCGATGTGACGTCTTCGCGTGATGAGCGCGCCGCCGCGTTGGCCGCACTTCCACTCAACGAACGCCTTCAGGCGCGGATCGTGGAAGGTGAGCGCACGGGCCTCGACGAGGATCTTGAAGCCGCGCTGCTCACCTCGACAGCGTTGAGCATCGTCAATGACACCTTGCTCGAAGGCATGCGGACCGTGGGCGAGCTCTTCGGTAGCGGGCAGATGCAGCTGCCGTTCGTGCTCCAGTCCGCTGAGGTCATGAAGGCGGCCGTCGCCTACCTGGAACCGCATATGGAACGCACCGACGACGCGGGCAAGGGCACTATCGTGCTGGCCACGGTGAAGGGCGATGTTCATGACATCGGCAAGAACCTGGTCGACATCATCCTGACCAACAATGGCTACTCCGTGGTCAACCTCGGGATCAAACAACCAGTCAATGCCATCTTGGAAGCCGCTGATCAGCACGACGCCGACGCGATCGGAATGTCCGGACTCTTGGTGAAGTCGACAGTCGTGATGCGCGAAAACCTTCTCGAAATGAACCAACGCAAAGTTGCAGAACGCTGGCCTGTCCTGTTGGGAGGCGCAGCGCTCACACGATCCTTCGTTGAACACGACTTGGCCGACATGTTTGATGGCCATGTCCGCTATGCCCGTGATGCCTTTGAGGGTTTGGCGTTGATGGAAGCAGTGATGGCGGTCAAGCGCGGGGATCCCGGGGCCGTACTGCCGGCTCCACGCGATCGTCGAGTGAGGGCCCGCAGCGCGAGCGCCGACCCGTCGACGCTCGACACAGTGGCAGTGTCGACCGAACGATCCGACGTGGCCACCGACAATCCCGTCCCCACGCCACCCTTCTGGGGTGACCGCGTCGTGCGAGGAATCGCTCTGGCGGACTATGCGTCCTATCTCGATGAACGGGCAACGTTCCTCGGACAGTGGGGGCTACGTGCCAGTCGCGGCGATGAGGGTCCGAGTTATGAAGAGCTGGTCGAAACAGAAGGTCGGCCGCGACTTCGTCAGTGGTTGGATCGGATCCACACTGATTCGTTGCTCGAAGCCGCCGTCGCTTACGGCTACTTCCCCTGTGTGAGTGAAGGCAACGATTTGGT
>Ga0105047_10007440_pt1 | contig 18441 bp, 16 predicted proteins | sample MAT04_FD_78384 | JGI IMG/M metagenome (GOLD analysis project Ga0105047, IMG submission 78384) | Freshwater microbial communities from Lake Fryxell liftoff mats and glacier meltwater in Antarctica - MAT-04 (megahit assembly) | ecosystem: Environmental > Aquatic > Freshwater > Ice > Liftoff... | reverse complement strand
CACCGCCACCGCGACGCCGGCCAAGCCGACCACGACCAAGCCCGCAGCCGGCACACCAACCAAGCCGGTCGCCGCCAAGCCGGTCGCCACCAAGCCAGTCGCCGCCGTCGCGCCGACGAAGCACCAGGAGCAGTCGCAGACGATCATCCGCGCGAAGAAGTTCCACTCGGTAGAGTTCCGCGACGCGCGCCTCTTCCGCGAGAAGTTCACCCCGAAAGGGCGCATCCCCGAGCAGCCACAGCTCGACGAGGTGAGCTCCGCCGCACTGGTGGACGCGGCGAAGGGCACGAAAACGCCCGTCGCGATGCTCACCGCGCTCGCGTGGATGGAGTCGCGTTGGGGCGACCCGAGCGCCGGCTCGCTCCTGGGTACGCACCTGACCGCAGCCGACTGGTCCGCGTACGGCACCGATGGCGATGGCACCGGCTTCGTCACGAAAAAGAGCCCTGCCGACCAGGCCGCCACGCTCGCCCGCTACCTCGACGAATCAGCGAAGACGCCGAAGGCCGCACTCGCCGCCTACTTCGGCGGCGCGAAGGGTGCGAAGTCGACCAAAGAGGCGCTCTTCCTCGCCGACTACTTCGACGCGCTCGGGCCTGATGCCCTCGTAAAGGGCCTGGACGATTCGACCGTCCGCGCAGAGCTCGAGGAGCGCATCCTCGCCGACAAAGACGTCACCATCTACGACGGCGGCCGCAGCGACATCAAGGCGGGTCTGGTCGATCCGCGGGTGCTCGTGACGATCGTGTTCCTCGCGAACCGCTACGGTGAAGCCACGATCTCGGCGCTCATCAGCGGGCACGGTGTCTACACGTCAGGCGGGAACATCTCACTGCACTCCTACGGCCAGGCGGTGGACATCGCGACACTCGGCGGCGAGCCGATCGTTGGGCACCAGGGGCGCGGGAGCAAGACGCAGCACGCCGTACAGGACATTCTGCTCCTGCCGGAGACGATGCAGCCGTTCGAGCTCATCTCGCTGTGGGATATGGGCGGGGCGTCGTTCGCGCTCTCCGATCATGACGACCACATCCACGTGGGCTTCAAGACGGAGACCGAGACCGAAACTGCACTGTCCGGCACTGCGGAGCACGAGGACACGCACAAGTAGGACGCGGGCCGAAGGCCACGCCACCGCATCGGGCGGTGCAGGTCGGGTACCATCGCGCGGATGGATCTCGACGTCGTCTTCGTAGGCACCGCCGCTTCCGTGCCCTCAGCGGGGCGCGGTCTCTCGAGCGCGCTCGTGCGTCGAGGCGGGTCACGCATCCTCATCGACTGTGGGGAGGGCACACAACGCCAGCTGATGCGCTCAACGGGGCTTGCCGAGCTCGATCTCGTGCTCATCACGCACCTACACGCAGATCACGTGCTCGGGCTGCCCGGCATGCTCAAGACGTTCGGCCTGCGCGACCGCGAGCATCCGCTGGTCGTGGCGGGACCGCCCGGGATCGCGCAGTTCTTCAACACCATGCGCTCGGTCATCGGTCGACTTCCCTACGAGGTCGACGTACGTGAGGTCACATCCGGACCCGTGTGGGACGACACCGGGCTCGACGTCTACGCGGTCCCAACCAAGCACGGCGTGCCAAGCGTCGGCTGGCTACTTGAGGAGGAAGACCGTCCCGGGAGATTCGACGTCGACGTTGCGACGGCGCTTGGCGTGCAGCCTGGGGCGGATTTCGGCGTGCTCCAGCGCGGTGGCGAGGTGACCACGGCGGACGGGCGCACCGTGCGCTCGGACGAGGTCGTGGGCGGGCATCGCTACGGGCGGCGCATCGTCTACACGGGCGACACCGCCGCATGCGACACGGTACGTGATGCGGCGCGCGATGCGACGCTGCTCATCCATGAGGCGACGTTCCTGCAGGAGGATGTCGAGCGCGCGCGGGCAACACGCCACTCGACGGCGCTCGACGCCGCACTCACCGCAGCAGCCGCCAACGTGACGATGCTCGCACTCACGCACATCTCCACACGCTACATCCCCCGGACGCTCGGGGAGGAGGCCGCCACGGTGTTCGACAACACCGTCGTCGCCCGCGATTTCGACCTCATCGAACTGCCGTTTCCTGAGCGCGGTGAGCCCCGCCACGTCGTGCGCGGTGCCCGCCAGCGCGACGCGGCGCACGGCGCGACGCTCGGCACAACTACACCCTGAGTCACCAATCACTCGCTCCCACCCGCCGCACGCCCGCCGCCAACCGCCGCCAACCGCCGAGATCGACGTTTGTTCGCATACTGCATACAAACGTCAAGGTCACGGATCAGGGAAGAGCGGGAAGAGCGAGTTGAGAGGGAGGGGAGGGGGACGAAGATCTGGTGGCCGGACACGTTGCGATTCGTGCGGTGTGGGTGGGTTCGGTCAGCCCCGAGCGAACGCGCGCCGATGAGGTCCGCATGACACCGCTGACGAGCATCGTCATTCTCACGCGCAACCAGCTCGAGTACACGCGTCAGTGCGTGGACAGCATCCGTGCGCGCACGCCCGAACCCATCGAGCTCATCTTCGTTGACAACGGTTCGACCGACGGCACGCTCGAGTATCTCCGTGCGTTGCCTGAGTCGTTCGTCATCGAGAACGGGCGCAATCTCGGGTTCGGCGGCGGTTGCAACCAGGGAATGGGCGTCGCACGCGGCGAGCGTATCCTGCTCCTGAATAACGACGTGATCGTCACCGACGGCTGGCTCGCTGCACTGCACCGCGAGCTGGACCTGCATCCTGCGACCGGTATCACCGGCCCACGCTCCAACCGCATCATCGGCAGCCAGCAAGTCGACGACGTGTGCTATGACGAGGAGCATCCCGGCGAAGACCTCGTCGCATGGTCACGGTCGTGGTGCGCTGAACATGCTGGCCAGTCGCGCACCATCATGCGCGCCGTCGGATTCTGCATGCTCATCGAGCGTGCGGTCATCGAGCAGATCGGCGGATTCGATCTGCGCTTCGGCCTGGGGAACTTCGAAGACGATGACATCTGTCTGCGCGCGCAGGTCGCGGGGTTCGAGATCCGCATCGTGGAAGATTCCTTCGTGCACCACTTCGGGAGCCGGACCTTCGCGGGCGAGCAGATCGACTACCGCGTGAGCATGGGGGAGAATCACGCCCGCTTTGCCGCCAAATGGCAGATGCGCGAGAGCGAGGTGGATGCCGCGACCGGTGGTTACCGCGCTGGACAGATCGTGGCGCGTACAACGTTCGATCCCGCGCGTCATTACGCGCCACTGGTGGGCGCGCCCGATGACGATGCGATCGCACAGATCGACGGTCATCGAAGCACCGTGCTGCTTGCATGTTGTGACCGATCTGATGCAACGACGACGGCGACTACCCTACACACGCTGCTCGTGGCGCTCGGACCGACCGACGACATCACGCTCGTTATCCGGGTCGACCCGCGTGACGAACTCGCGTACTCCCTGCTCGACGATGTCGCCGAACACGTGGGGGAACACGCGCTGCCAGACGTGGTGATCATCGAAAGCCCCGACGAGAACGACACTGCCGTGCTTCGTGCCGCCGACGCCGTGTTCATCGCAGGCCGCCACGGTGCGGCGCGAGCCGGACTCGGCCGACACGTCGATGTGCTGCCGGTCGACGCGGTGTCACTCGACGACTTTCTCACGCGCATCCGCACACTCGCCTGACACCGCCAGCAGGAAGACACCAACGGCCCCATCTGCGCAAGCAGATGAGGCCTCAGAGCTCGGCGCGTGCGCATTGTAGGGATGCGGGCGGCGCCAGTGGCTCGTTTCAGGTGTCGAGGTGTCAGCGGACCGTCGTGTGTCCGCCGCCACCACCACCCGAGAGAGCGGCTTCCTCGGTGACGTCGACCGTCTGCGTGAGCGGCATGTTCATCAAGGCCACCAGGTCGGCGATGCTGCGACCGGGAAGGATGAGCTGCTCGCTCGGATGGATAAGCGTCGGATGTGCACCGCGCTGCAAGCGCTGCGAGTTGGTGTCGATCATGGCCTGAAACAGCGGCGCCTCGAACGCGGCGGGTGACGCCTGGTCTGCGATGCGCCAGTAGGAGTCGTTGGGCTGTACGGTGTAGACCGCCTCGCCACCCTCGTTGAACACCGTGTTCGCTGGGATGAAGCCACCGGCGGTGGCGGCCCATAGCACGTTGGTGCGCTGCTCGGGCGTGTTGTAGTCGATCGTCACCTCGCGCGTCACCGTTGGCGGTGTGGTGGTCTCCGCCGGCGGATTCGTCTGGGTCGGAGTCGTCGTGCTCGGCGTGGACGGTGCGCCCTTGTTCGTCGACCCCGTGCTCGTGGGCGTGGCGGCTTGCTCGGCGGCCTCTGCCTCGTCACGATCGGACGGCGAGCCGGGCGACGGGGTGGACGGTGCGCCCTTGTTCGTCGACCCCGTGCTCGTGGGTGTGGTCGGCCGGTACTTCGGTCGCTCGTGCTCGGTGTCGACCGTGGAAGGCGCCGGTGCAACGTCTGTTCCGTTGGACTTGTCGAGCGCGGCGAGCGTCTCTGCCGAGAGCGCCGTCTTGTCGGTGGCGATAGATTCGTTGAGCGATGCGACCTGACCGTCGATCTGCTCGAAGGAATCCTTGGCCGAATCGGCCGCTTCCTTCGCGGCGAGGTAGCCATCGGCGCGAGACATGATGTCCGCGAGCGTGTTCGCGGCGTCGTAGCGGAGCTGAATCGCGTCTGCCTTGTAGATCTCCTGCTCGATCTCGTTGCCCTGGGCGTCCTTCACCTTGACGGTGTACTTGTCGCCCTTCTCGCGCAGGTCGGCGATGTAGTTCGCCATCTGCTCGGGGTTGCGACCGTCGTTGCCGTCGCCCTGGTGCGCGGCCCAGTTGTCGATGAAATCCTTGTCCTCGCCGTCCTCACCACTGAAGCTCTTGACCATCGAATCGAAGTCGAGATCGTGCGTGGTGTTCCAGTCGTCGCCAAAGGTGCCGCCCTCGTACTTCTGGCCACCGTAGAGGTTGAACTGCTCGAGCGCCGCGGACGCCTCGGTGCGCAGAGCCTGGAAGTCATCACGAGCGTTGGCGGGCAGGCGCTCCTCGATGTTGACGCGCTGCGCGGTGAGCACGCCGACGAGGGCGGTCTTGTCCTCGATGACGTCGACGACCTTCGTTTCCTCGGCCACGCGGGTCTCGCGAGCGAGCTTGGCGGTTGCCACCCCCGGCGAATCACCGAGCGACTTGATGGAAGCGTCGATGTCTTCGAGCGTCTGGCCCTTGGCGAGGTTCTCGACGCGCTTGTCGTGGTCAGACTTCACGTCGTCGTTGGCGTCGCGCTTGCTGCCCTCGGAAGCCTTGTCACCGGTGGACTTGTCCTTGGCACCGTTCGCCGTGCGGACCGCGTCCTGCAGGCTCGTGCGCTGCTTGACGAGAATCTCGTTGTTGGCATCACCCGAGAACGTCGTGCGCTCATCTTTGGAGATGCGACCGTTGCTGACTGCCTTGGTGACCTCCTCGGCCTGGACCGCCTGCTGGTGGCTCGAGTAGGTCGGTCGGGCGTTCCCGACACCGTCGACACCGGTCTTGGCGAGCTCCGTGAAACGGGCGCCGAACTCGATAGCGTTGAAGTTGTTGTCGAACTGGTTGTGCATGATGTCTTCCCCCTTGGAAGCGGCACTTGGCATCCCTACGCAATGAACGTATGACGGACCACCTAGGTACGTACTGGGCAGAACTACCTAGGTTAAGGACATGAGGGCACAAACCGACGTCGAATCGGCTCGGATTGCGGTATTTCCAGCCTGATGTGGTCGTTCAAGCGCGGGTGCCGCACAGCCGAATCCCACCGTATGAGCACTGAACCTGGACGAACGTCCTCCCGATTCCGCAGCGGCAGCGTCAATGCGCCGACCACCGACGTCGAGCGTCTCGAGCGCATGCTGGGGGATGGTGAGCGGCTGTACGAGCTGTACCGCGAGCTCGCAGTGGCCGCCATCACGGGCGGAGACATCCGTCAGGTGCTCGAACTCGCGAGCGTCGCCGCGCGCGCCGAGGACCCCGATCGCGCCTACGGCGTGCGCAAGTTCACCGCGCAGCTGTTTCTCGGCGCTGTTCGCGCACAGACGAGCGCCGACCCAGCCGATTGGGCTCCGCTGCTGGACGCCACCGTCGAGCTGCTCACACCAGCGCTCGATGCCAATCCGCACGAGCCGGAGCTACTCAACCTGCTTGGGCTCGCCGTCTACGAGCTCGGCCACGTCTCACTTGCCCGACGTCTGTTTGAGGCAATCCGCGAGATCGAGCCATCACACCAGCAGGCCCGTGCGCACCTGCGCGCATGTAAGGACCGTGCACAACGCGGAGGAGTGCGGCCGGTCGCCGAGGCGCTCACCCCCTTCCTCACACATGCGCGTACGCACGTGAAGACGATTGCCGATCGCGCCACCCGGCTCGCGCCGAAGTCGATCTCGCTCTGCATGATCGTCAAGGACGAGGAGGAGATGCTGCCTGGCTGCCTTGCCGCCGTGGCCGAGCACGTCGACCAGCTCGTCATCGTCGACACCGGCTCCACCGACCGCACCCGCGAGATCGCGCTGGAGTACGGCGCGGAGGTCCATGAGTTCCCGTGGAACGGCTCCTTTGCCGACGCGCGCAACGAGAGCCTGCGTCACGCGACCGGCGACTGGGTGCTCTATCTCGACGCGGATGAGCACCTGGTGGAGGAGGACGCAGGGCGCCTGCACGAGCTGGCTCGCAAGACGTGGATCGAGGGCTTCCACCTCGTTGAGACCCACTACACGGGTCTCGAGGATCACGGCGCCGAATCCACGCACGCACCGATGCGCATGTTCCAGCGCCGCGACAAGCACCAGTGGCGCGGACGCGTGCACGAGCAGATCATGACCAACTTTCCGGCGTTCCTGGAGGAGCGTCTACAGCACACAACCGTGCGCGTGAACCACTATGGCTACCTGGCCGTGGTCATCGCCGATCGTGACAAGCGCTCACGCAACCTCGAGCTGCTCATGACGCAGCTCGACGAGCGACGCGACGCGTTCACCTGCTTCAACATCGGCACCGAGTACGCCGCAATGGGCGACCACACAGCAGCCCGTCCCTGGTTCGAAGAGGCCTATGCCGGCACGAGCGCTGAGCCGGGCTGGCAGGACCGCCAGTTTGCACCGATGCTCGTGCAGCGCACCATCACCTCACGCCGCGAGAATGCCGATCTGATCGGCTCCATCCAGCTCGCCAACGAGGCGCTCACCTGGTGGCCGGCTTTTACCGACCTGGTCTATGAGCGTGCACTGGCGCACTCCTACGCAGCGGACTGGCCCCAGACGATCGAGCAGGCACGCCGAGCTATCGCCATGGGTGATGCGCCTGCGCGCTTCGTGTCGACCGCTGGCAAGGGATCGTTCCAGGCGCGCGCGCTGCTTGCCAAGGCACACATCGAGCTCGGCGAACTCGCAGCCGCACGTGACGAGCTCACGACCGCAGTCCGCGAGGCACCGCATTTTCTGACCACCACGACGGCCCTCGCCGACCTGCTCGTGCGCACCACTCCGCACCAAGCGGCTGCGGATACCATCGACGAGCTCATCGGCGACGCTGCCACCTCAGCCAGTGCAAGCATGCTGCTGGGTGCTGTGTTCCATGAGGCGGGAGCCTTCCCACAGGCGCAGGAGCGCTATGAGCGAGTCTTGACCGCGCATCCCGACCATGCGGGAGCACTCATCGCCAGGGCAGAGCTGCGCCTCGCACTCGGCGAGATCCGCAGCGCCTACGATTCAGCGATTGCGGTCGATCCGCTGCATCCTATGGCGGGTCGCAGCGGTCGAACGGCGTTCCTCGCAGCCGTCGTGCTGGCTGAGCTGGGCGGCGAGTTGCTCGACGAGCCGGGTCGGCGCATCGCCGACGACGAGAGCCTCGCAGCATCCGAGCGCGCGACCTACGTCGCGTGGCGTGCGCGCCTGAACGACGGCAGTGACAACGTGTCGGTGCTCGTGCCGGCCGACGCGCACTCCGCAGCGACCGTGTTCACCAATCTCGAGGCGCTGGCGAAGCTCGAAGCCACCGACGCGTTCGAACGTTTGTATCCGCTCACCTCGGTGGTGCTGCCGGATGCGCGGTCGCGCCGCATCGCGCTGGCCGAGCTCTATCTGCGCCAGCACTTCGCGGACTTGGCGGCTGAGCAGCTCATGCTCTTCGCCCAGGAGTTTGGTCCAACGCCTGCAGTGCTCACCATGCTGGGCAAGGTGGCGACGATCAAAGAGCTGTGGGACGAGGCATCGACGTTCCTGGAGGAATCGCTCCAGCTGGATCCGGCTCAACCACAGGCAGAACGCCTGCTCGCGGCCGTCCGTGACCGCGTCGCCGGTTGAGACGCAAGGGGACACCGCGACCGCAGTGTTCTTGCAGGGTGCGCCGTTTGGGGGATTCTCCTCAAGCAGACGCGAATCATCACCGATGCATTGATTAGTTCGCACGACGGGGAGACCATGAGTTCTATTGGGCATGACGCATATCGGGCCAACGCGGTGGAGACCGCATCGCCAGAACAGCTCACTCTCATGTGCTACGACGGGGCACTGCGCTTCATGCGCCGCGCCGCGAAGTCGCTCGAGGATGGGGACCTCTCCACGGCGAGCAACGCCATCGGTCGCGCACAGGCGATCATCAACGAGCTCAACGTCACGCTCGACATGGTTGCGGGTGGGGAAATCGCGGGCAACCTGCGCGAGATCTACGTCTTCGTCAATCGGCACTTGAGCTCATCGCTCGGCAGCCGCAACGTGCTTGCCATCCGCGAGTGCATGAACCTCATCGGCGAGCTGCGCTCAGCGTGGTCTGAGGCGATGAACGTCGGGGTAGCAGCCGCGTGAGCGCCGCACAGCCCCGCCTCGATTTCCTGCTGCGCCGGCTCATCCTGCTGGCCGGCGATGTTCGCGACACCCTCGCGACGGGTGATTGGGAAGCAGCACGCGTCACCCAGGACGAGTACGACGTTGCCTTCGCAGCGATGCACAGCCTCGTCGATGCCGGAACAACGTTCCAGCCTGAGCTCCGCAACGATCTCGCGCGACTGCGCGCTGTCCACGACGAGAACCAGTTGTTCATCGCCGAGCTACGCGCGAGCGCGGGGCGCGAACGTGGGCAGGTGAGCAACGTGCGCAAGCTCTCCGCATACGCACCACTCGGCACGAACCACCAGCACGCGCCACAGTTCCTCGACGGCTCCGCCTAGTAGGTCGTGGCAACAATCTCTGTGCCGGTGATGGTGGCGGCACACCTTCGCATTTCCGCGTCGGTCGGAATCGACGTGGCTACGGCCACGCCTCATCCGCCCTCCTTGCCCTGCTCGGTTTTCGCCGGCTCGGACAGCCGCGACATAACGAGAAGCGACACGAGCGGTCAGCGCGCGCGCTCGGCCTGGAGCTGGGTGCGCTGTACGTCGAACACCTGTTTGACGAGGCGCTCGCGCTCTTCCGAGGTGAGCTCGTCGAACTGCACGCCGAGCTGGGTGCCCGCAAGGATGGGCTTCACGAAGCGGATGATGAACGCTTTGGTGAACCGCCAGCCATCGAACTCGACCGTCACCTCGCCCCGCTGATCCAGCTCGACGGGGATACGCGTGGAGAACCCGATACCCGTGGCGGACATGTCGCGCGTGCGGCCCGGGGCTTCGCGGCCCGCAATGCGAATGGTGATCGGAAGCTGGACGTCCACACGGACGTTCTGCCGACGCTGACGTCCGAGCGTGTCGTCTTCCTCTTCGAGCTCCGCGCGGATCTCGTCCAGACGCGCCTGCTCTGAGTCCCGGTCTGTGCCGAGCGGGTCAACGGGGTCGCCGAAGGGAGTGGGCTGCTCGCCCTCCGCATCGAGGAACTCGTCCTCGGCCGCGGCGCCATCACTTGTCGTCAACTCGACCACGAACGAACGATTCCCGCTTGCCCTGTCACATCAAACGCGTGGCGTTGCAACTGGTGGCACCGGCGCATCGATGGATGGGAGGACGACGGGACGAGACCATGGCAATTCGAACGAGCTGGATCGACGACGTGCGCATCGCGGATGCGGTAGCGCGCCTGCGTGAGGTGCCGTCTGGAGCGCGCTTGCTCGATGAGCTTCGCGTCCTGCCGACGAAGCTGGCGTTCGAGCGCGCGCCGACTGCTGGACCCGTCATCGCGTCGTACACGCCCGCGCGCAACCGGCTGCTCATGCCGTTCGAGTCGACCCTGACGGCCGATGTGGTGCTCGACGGCGCGCTGGTGCATCGGATGCCGCTCGATGAGGAGGCGATCACGCTCGCGCACGAGGGAACCCATCGGGCCCAGTTTCGCAACCGCCTGACTGGGGGGGCGCGTGCGATCACCGAGCCGTTTGCGGCGGTGCTTGCCGGAGTGCGAGAGCTGGCGCGGCGCTCCGAGTCGCCCGAGCTCTCGGCAGGTCAACGCGCAGCGCGAGCCTTCGATCGCCGGATGTTCGCACCCGAGACTGAGGCATTCGCCATGGAGCAGCGCATCACGCGTGAGCTGGCAGGCGACCGCACGTGGGTCTCGATGGACGAGGATCGAGCGACCGCGTTCACCGAACACGGACCGGACTACCGCAAGCTCCTGCGGATCCAGGCCGGCGTGAGCGTGACGGCTGTGACCGTCGGCGGTGGCTACCTCGCCTATCGCCAGATTGACTCAGCGCTCGACTGACACAATGCGACGCGAAACTGACGCCTGCCGATCAAGCGCCTCGAAGCGCTCGCGGAGGAGAGCTCGTGGTCGATGCACCAGAGGCGCCTGGATCGGTCGAACCGGATGATGCAGCATCGTATGCGCTGGCCCGAAACTGCGCACCACAGCGACGTCCGGGCGCGACGCGGATGGCGTATCCCGAAGTAGGCGGGCGCAGGAACGCGTCACTGCATGTGCATGGCCACATAACGCGCCCATGCGGGTTTCTCCCACCGCAAATGTAAGATAACATCAATTATCTTACATCGCACATAGGCGGTTTCGCTCTCCTCTTGTGTACTCTTACGGCGGTGACGGAGCGGTTTGCTGGTCGTCTCCTCGTCCCGACGATCGTGCTCTTCGAGGTCGACCGGTGGATGCGTCGCAACGATGTCAAGCACGAGGTTCGCATGTCCATCCTCAACCGGATGACGCGCGAGCCTTCCATTCCCGTCGACCACCGCGTCGCGATTCGCGCCGGAGTGTTCGCTCGAACGCATCAACTCGCGACCGCCGATGCGCTCATCGCCGGGTCCGCGAGCATCATGGGGTGCGCGTTGGCGACATTCGACCTTGATTTCGCGACGATCCCTGGTGCGGTCATCCTCGCTCCCTGAGGGAGGATTCCTCGTGGTTCGCGCCGAATCCCTGAATGTGCGCGATCGTGATTTCACCCTGGCCCGAGCGATCGACCGATACATCGGATCCATCGATGGCGCCGGCTACTCACCCAACACGCTCAAGGCATACGCCACGCGGCTCAACGACTACCTGCGCTGGGTCATCGAAGATGCCGGCGGCGACATGGCCGATCCAGCGCACACACCTCCGAGCGCGCTGCAGGAGCCGGAGACCGTGCAGGCCTACCTCGCATCGCTGCGCAGGCGCCGCATCGGCCGACGTGTGGGCGTCTCGTCGCAGACGCTCTCCCACGCGTTCGCGGTGCTGAGCGGCTTCCATCGTTGGATGGAGCGCACCCTGCGGCTTGAGCCCAATCCGATGCGCGACGTGCTGCGTCCACGTGCTGATACGAGCATCGACGACGAGTTCAAGTCGCTCACTGCTGAACAGCTCGAGCAACTGCTCACCACCGCGCGTGATGGGTGGCCCCGGGAATCAGGCGCTGCTCCCGACCTTCGCACCGCCAACCGGCGTATCGAGGACTGGCTGCTGGTGGCGTTCATGGGTCTGGCCGGCCTCCGTGTGAGCGAACTTTGTGCACTCGATTGCGGTGACGTAGTCGAGGACGTTGTCACCGTGCTCGGCAAGGGCCGCAAGCGTCGCTCGATCCCGCTCGTGCCCGACATCCTCGAGGTGTTGGAACTGTACGTGCCGCCCTCCTCCGGGCGCCATCTCTTCGGGCGCCCGCGCGAGGCTGACCGTCGTCTCGCGCCGTACTCTGTCGAGCAGCGGATCCCGCGACTCGCACGCGCGGCCGGCATCCTCGAGCTGCGCGTCACGCCGCACGTGCTGCGGCACACATTCGGCTCGCTCATGCTGGCGGCCGACCCCAACGCGCTCATCCCTACGCGTGACCTCATGGGTCACGAAAGCGTCGAGACGACCAACAAGTACGCACACACACGCGATGAGGATCGCCGCCTGGCCCTCGCCTCCATGGCTGAGCTCCGCGGGCGTGCGCGGCGCTCGTGAATCAGATGGCCCAGCTCTGCGTCTCGCGCAGATGATCGATGTACATCTGGATGGCACGGAGATCGTGAAACGAGCCGTTCGCATCGAACTCCACGCCGATGTCCCACGACCGCTTCGGGGTGCACTCAACTCGCACCACTCGCGCAGCGACGCGGACGAGATGCGTGTGCATCGGCCCATCGATGACGAGCGAGTCTGCATCGAAGCCGAGGTGCACACGCAGCGGGAGCTCGCACTCCAGGTCGACCTCCAAGGGCTGACCCAATGCCATCCGTCGGCGCACGAGCAGCCGCGCCCCGTGATCGCAGATGTCGAGCACCTTGGCGCGAGTGGGTGATGAGCTCCCTGTGGCTTCGTCGAGCCCGCGAACGACGGCGCGTATCACCGTGTCGATGCGCTCCACGCGTCTACGCTCGGAGGGCGCGCGTCCAGCAACGTCGAGCGCCGCCCCATCTCCTCCCGCACGACGAACCACCATTCCCACAGATCCTTCCACCAGTTGTCCAGCGACGACCCACGCCACTGGTCGCCACCACGCTCCACACAACAGGTGATCCCCGATCGGGCGTTCACGTACGCCCGCAGAAACCACTTGGCCGTCAGGATCGCGCGGAATCGAAACGAATGGAACGCCGCGCAGGCGTCAGACGAGGAAATCGTGCAGGTGTGGTGCGTGCTCGGCGAGCTGTTGCAGCGCACGGTGCTCGAGCTGGCGCACGCGCTCACGCGTCACACCCAGCACCGCTCCGACCTCATCGAGGTACTGCGGCTGCCGGCCGTTCAAGCCGTATCGCATCTCGATGACGAGGCGTGAGCGCTCCGAGAGTGTCCGCATGGCGTCGCCCACGGCGTCGGTGCGCAAGCCCACGACCGTCTGCTGGAACGGGTCCAGCACGCGATCATCCTCAAGCATGTCGGCGAGATCGTTCTCACCCTCGCCCACCGGAACGTCGAGGGACATCGTGTCGTCCACCAGCCGCTGGAGCTCCTCCACCTCGGCCGGCTTGATCTTGAGCTTGTCCGCGAGCTCCTCGAGCGACGGGTCTCGGCCGAGCCGCTGGAACAGCTGGCGCTGCTCGCGCTGCATCTTGCGAATGATGTCGACGACGTGCAGCGGCAAACGGATGGTGCGGCCCTGCGAGGCGATCGCGCGACTCACGGCCTGGCGGATCCACCACGTTGCGTAGGTCGAGAGCTTGAAGCCCTTCTCCGGGTCGAATTTCTCGACCGCACGGATCAGGCCGATGTTGCCCTCTTGGATGAGATCCAGCAAGGGCACGCCATTACCCTGGTAGCGGCGCGCGATGGAGATGACGAGACGCAGGTTGCATTCAACCAAGCGATCCTTGGCCGCCATGTCACCGAGGTCCTTGCGCCGAGCGAGCTCGAGCTCCTCGGGATGAGTCAGCAGCGGGCCGTCGTCGAGCTGGCCGACGTAGGTGCGCAGCAGGTCGAGGCTCGGACCATCACTGCCCCATGAGGCGTCTGACTTCGTACTGCGAAGCGGACGCAGCACAGCGGTCGTCTCTTCCGCTGGCTCGTCGTCGGCCTCAGGGCGCACGTCGACCTCGTCGAACGATGCATCGTTCGGCTCGTCGGGCACGCCGGCCTGGGGGTCGTTGTCGTCGAGGGGGGAAGTCATGTGGTTCGCTTGAGAACGCATCAGCTGCGTTCGTTGTCTCCGTTGGCGAGCGCTTTCACACCCGCAGACAAGGGCTACGCGAATCGCTGCGAATCACGCGCTGGCATCGAGGTGTGGTCGAGCCGCCGGCGCCTCGTCGTCGTGGCTGGTGGGTCGGCCATGATCGTCGTAGGAGCGTGTGTCGAGCGATCCTTCCGGCGGTCCGCCTGCAGCGGTCGTTGGCGTGTCGAACTGGGCGCGACGACGCTGGCGCCGACGCTCATCGTCATCTTCCTCGTGCTCGCGTTTGCGCTTGACCCGTTGGACTGGATCGGTGCGCGTCACGAACATATCGCTCTCTGCGTCGGAGAGCGGCAAGATTGGATCGATGGGTGGCGGGCACATGCGCAGCGGTCCTCAGCTATGCGGCGCGTCGCTCGGAATCGGCACCACGGGAGAAGGTGCTCGGGAGCGGCGTGGGTACGGGTGCCACGCTCGCTCCGACAGATGGGATCACTCCACCGTCGATGGTTGCGACCTCCTCGCCCATGAGTCCCTGCGCGCGCAGGCGCTCACGGTAGTACTCCTCGATGCGGCGAGCACGGTCGCGCTCGCGCTCTTCCAATTCGACACGCGCCTTCTTGACCTCGATGTTGTAGAGCTCGCCGAAGACGAAAAGGCCTGCGGCCCACGCGAAGAAGTGGAAGACCAGCGCGGCAATGATGCCTCGTACGGTGGCGCCTTCCCAGCCCTGGCCACCACTGTAGGTGACGAGCCAGACGAGCATGAACGCACCCATGGAGGTCATCGTGCGGAGCATCTGCAGTCGGCCGAGCCAGCGCTCGAACGACGGCGGTGTGAACTCGAGCTCATCGTCGCGCTGGATGATGCGCTGGACATGTTCGGGGATCTCGTACTGGGGGTGCAGGCTCACTTCATCACCTTCTTGCGACCGGCTAGCTCACGCTGGCGGAAGAACAGGAAGCGGATGATGCGCTCGCGATCGGTGATCGCCATGCGCTCGAACATGCACGCGACGATGTGCTGGTCGGGACGCTCCGGATCGGGATGCGAGTGCACGACCTTGGCGCGGCTCGTGATGTCACCACCGTGCTCGGGCAGGTAGAACGTGACCACGATGCGATCACCGTCCACGAGCTCGGCGGGCGTGCGGAAGTTGATGCCACCACCGCTGATGTTGCGGGTGACCGCCTTGATGCGCTCGCCGGTGATGCGCGGCGAATCGCTGCCCTCGTTCTCGACCTTGCCGGCGTGCTGTTCAACGCGCGCGTGCAGCAGCAGCGAGACATCGACGCGGACGTGGTTTCGGCGCTGGGCACGGTGCACGTCGCCCTGGCGCTCGAGTTCGAGCATCGTCTCGCCGTCGCGCTGGTAGACGGTGCGCACGGCGGTCTTGAGGCACCAGTAGCCGCCACCCTGCGTGTACCACAGGCGCAGCGGGCTTCCCTCGCTCAAGTCCATCGTTGTGCCCTCGAACTCGGGGACGGAGATACGCAGCGTGTCGGCGGTCTCCTCCACGAGTCGGGAGAAGTATTGGGCCGACCCTCCGCGCTCGCCGATGGCGACCTCGAGTCGCTGGTTGAGACGGGGCAACGGGATGGCGGTACTGGTGGCAGTCATCGTGCGGTGTTCTCCTCGATCGCGAACGCGTCTTCACGTGTCTCAGCGGGGGGCAAAATCAGATCCGCGATTTCACGCGCGCTGGCAGCGCGCAGATCTCGCGGGATGCGTGGTCCATCGGATAGGAACGTCATCGGCACGCCGAGCCGGAAACCAAAGTTCAGGAGCTGGCCAATGTGTCGGCTCTCGTCCAGTCGGCTCACGATGAGGCGGTTTGCGCCGAGCGGTCGGAACGCATCGACGAGCGAGCGGGCCTCACGGCTCGAGGTCGCGAGCGGTACCACCACGTGTACGTCATCCACACCGAGCGCCGCCAGACACGCCGCAACCTGGGCGTAGGTGCCGCGATCGAGGTAGGTCGTGCCCGGGGTGTCGACGAGCACGAGATCGTGACGCTCGAACGTCTCAGCGCTCTGCGCCGCCTGCTCAGGCGTCGCGGCGTACCGTACGTCGATGTCGAGATGCTGGAACCGCGCATCGCCGGCAACAGCACTGGAAGGATCGGCCGCAAGAATCGAGACCAGACCCACGCGGAGGCCGATCGCGGTGTACGCCTGCGCGATCTTGGCGGCAACGGTGGACTTGCCACTGCTCGAGCCACCGACGAGTGCGATGCGATACGGACGTCCAAGTGTCGGGAAACCGCTGCGGACCTCGATCGTCTCCTCCACGATCGAGCGCATGAGCTGCTCGATGCCCTGCTCACCGCCGAACGGACGGCGGTGCTTGAGTGCGGTGTCGAGCAGCGCTTGCACAACGTCGTCGTCCACACCTGAATGCGAGAGTCGTTGGCTGATGCGGCCCACAGCGAGCTCGATCGACGGATCGATCGCGGTCGTGCGGTCCTGCTCAAGGCGACGTGTCACGTGCATCGCGTTGCGCAGCGCGGCCATGGCCTTGAGATCGATCATGTCCACGGCGGCCGAGATGGCGTCGTTGATCTGGTCGCCCGTTGCCGGCCCGGGACCAGTCGGCGCGTATCCGAGGTCCTCGCGGAGGGAATCCTCCACGTGACCGGCATTCGCAGCGTGGCGCTGGCCATGACCGATATGTGCAGGAGCTCCGCCACCAGGCGCGTCGATGACGGATGCGGCAAACGTGCGAGCACGCTCTTGCACGGGCGTGGTGCGCGGAAGCGCGGCGGGCGGCGCGTACGTCTGACTGGGCATGGCAGGAGCTGCTGGCTCGGGTGGCAAACCGTAGCTCTCCTCCACGCGGTAGGTAGCTGCACGCATGTGGTCGTGCGCACGCTCGGTGAGGGCACGAGCCTGTGCGAGCGGATCACTCACAGGTGCGGTCGCGGGCTCCACGACGGGCACGTCCAGCTCGGAAAAGCCGGCAGACGCCGCATGCCCGAGCACCTTGCCGTACTCCTGGGCGAGCTCTGCATCCTGCGCAGGATCCCAGTCATCGACCAGATCGAGACCGCCCTGGCGACCCATGCGCATGGCACCGGCGAAGCGGTCGGCGAGCGCTGCTTCCTCCGGGTCCACGTCGCGGCCGCTAGGCATGGTGGCAAACTCATCACCGGGCGAGCCGGCGTCAGCGGTGTCCGCACCGACGCCCGACATGATGCGATCCTCGAGCTCCACGAGTTGTTGATCGTCGGGCATGCGGTCGGCGGCGGTCACTTCGACCACCTTGGTGCCGAAAAACCCCGCCACGCCGCCTTGCACCTTGGTGCGCTGGCCCAGCACGACAGCGCTCGGACCGAGCTCCTCGCGGATCTGCGGCAGCACGTCCTCCAGGCTACGTCCTTGGAAGGTCTTGATCCTCACGCGCTCACCATCCCGCCATCAGCGGCCATCGAAGCGGTTCCCCCATCGAGGGAAACGCGTGCGACCATCTGGATATCCACATCACGCTGGATCTCGTTGTACGAGACCACCACCAGCCTGGGCACTACCGGTTCACTGACCTGCTTGAGATGCCGACGCACCTTCGCTGAGCACAGAACCACCGGTGCCATACCAAGTGCAGATACCCGTTCGTATTCACCCTTTAACGCGGTGAGTACCGCGTTTACTGTGCCAGGGTCAAGATTGAGATACGAACCGTCACCAGTCTGCACAACCGCGTCGCCCAACATGGCCTCGAGCGGGCCGTCGAGCGTGATGGCGCTGAGCGTGTCGCCCGGCCCCAGATGCGGCCTGAGGATGGATCGTGCGAGCGTCTGCCGACAGTAGTCGGCGAGCAGGCCAATGTCCTTGGTGATGCGTCCCTTGTCCGAGAGCGTCTCGACGATGGACGCGAGATCGCGGATCGAGACGTTCTCCAGCAACAGGGCCTGGAGCACGCGATGCACCTCACCGAGCGCGAGCACGTCGGGGACGAGCTCGTCGACGGCGGCTGGGTAGCGCTCCTTGAGCGCGTCGAGCAGGCCGCGCACGTCCTGGCGGGTGAGCAGGTCGGCGGCGTGCTGGCGGATGGTCTCGGTGAGGTGAGTGACGATGATCGATGCTGGATCCACGACGGTGTAGCCCATCGTCTCTGCGCGTTCCTTGACGGCGGCGGGGATCCACATGGCGGGCAGGCCAAATGCGGGCTCGGTGGTGGGTGTGCCCTCGAGGCCGGGCTCGGCGTCACCGGGATTCATGGCGAGCCAGCAGCCCGGCAGGAGCGAGCCGACGACGATCTGGGCGCCCTTCAGCTTGAAGGCGTACTCGTGGGAGGCGAGCTGCACGTTGTCGCGCAGGCGGATCGGGGCGAGCACCATGCCCAGGTCGAGCGCGACCTGGCGGCGGATCATCGAGACGCGCTTGAGCAGGTCGCCGCCCTGCTCCTCGTCAACGAGTGAGATGAGGCCGTAGCCGATCTCGAGCTCGAGGATGTCGAGCGGCAGCAGGTTCTTGACGTTCTCGATCGTCGGGGT
>Ga0105047_10007439_pt1 | contig 18441 bp, 16 predicted proteins | sample MAT04_FD_78384 | JGI IMG/M metagenome (GOLD analysis project Ga0105047, IMG submission 78384) | Freshwater microbial communities from Lake Fryxell liftoff mats and glacier meltwater in Antarctica - MAT-04 (megahit assembly) | ecosystem: Environmental > Aquatic > Freshwater > Ice > Liftoff... | reverse complement strand
GCCGATCGGCCAGTATCTGCTTGGCCCGCGGCCAGAGGCCCCGCTGCCACGAGATCGGTGCGTGGGCAGGCAGCTCGACACCGAGCAACGCCTTCACACGGGCCCGTTCGACCTGGCCCACCACGCGGCCACCGGCCACCGTCATCACCAGTAGGGGCAGCCCGACCAAGCTGAAGAGTGTGCCGGTGCTCACTGCGAGCATGGTGACCACGATCGTGAACAGGCCGATGCCGACGGGCAGGCCGAGGAGCAGGTGTGTCGACTCCAGCCAGACCCGAGGGCGCGCGTAGGCCCCGAACAGGCGCTTCATCACGGCGGCCATCATCGCACCCCCTCGAGGACTCGCTCGGCCACCGGGGCCGGCGATGTTGCCGAGTGGTTGCCTTCGACGGGCAACCGCGGGAGCACGCGCGCCAGACGACGCGGCAGCCACCAGTTCCGCGGGCCGAGCAACTCCATCGTTGCCGGCACCAAGATCATTCGCACGATCGTCGCGTCGAGAAGGACAGCAACAGCGAGACCGAGACCGATCAGCTTGATCGCGCGAAGGTCGCCGAGAACGAAGGTGCCGAACACGCACACCATGATGGCAGCGGCAGCTGTGATCACCCGCGCGGTCGAGGCCAAGCCCTCGACGACCGCAACGCTGTTCGGCTCGCCATGGTCGATTCGTTCCTTCACGGACGACAGCAGGAAGACCTCGTAGTCCATGGACAAACCGAACACGATGGCAAACAGCATCATCGGCGCCCACGGCTCGATCGGCGCTCCTTCGTTCACACCGATCAGCCAGCCGAGCCAGCCCCACTGGAACACGGCGACGAGAACGCCATACGCCGCTCCGATCGACAACAGGTTGAGCAACACTGCCTTCAGCGGCACCAGGATCGAGCGGAACACGAGCATCAGTAGCAGGAAACTCAGCACCAGGACGGCGCCGATGAAGATCGGCAGTCGTGCCGACATCTGCTCGGAGAAGTCGACGTCGCCCGCGGTCTGCCCGCCGATGTAGCCAGTGATGCCGCTCGTCGCGATGACGTCGCGAAGGGTGTGTACCAGGTCGGCGGTTCGCTCATCCTGGGGGCCGGTGATCGGGATGACGGTGATCACCGCAACCGTGCCGGAGTCGGCCACATCGACACCCGCAATGGCGAGGACCCCTGGCTGCTCGGCAATGACTGCTGCGAGGCGGTCGGCCGCTGTCGGACTGCCGACCAGCGGGGTCACCACCAGCAGCGGCCCGTTGTAGCCGGGGCCAAAGCCGTCTGCGAGCGTGTCGTACGCTGCGCGGGTCGTCGTACCCTGTGGGTCGTTGCCGGCATCGGCCGACGCCAACCGCATCGCGAACGTGGGGATAACAAGCGCCCCGAGAACGCCCAGACCCGCCAACGCGCAGGCCGCCGGGTGTCGCTGCACGAAGCGGCTCCATCGGTGCCAGCCCGTTTCATCAAGCTTGCGGTCGCGACGGTGGATCGACAGCCGGTCGATTCGGTGCCCGACAAAGCCCAGCGACGCCGGCAACAGAGTGAGCGCGGCGAGCACCGCCACCAGCACTGCGGTCGATGTGCCCAAGGCGAGCCCGTTGAGGAAGGACATGCCCATCAGCAGCATGCCGAGCAGCGAGATCATCACCGTGACCCCGGCGAACACCACTGCGCGACCGGCGGTGTCGATCGCCTCGAGCGTCGCCTGCAGCGGATCCGCGGTGCGCCGAAGCGCCTCGCGGTAGCGGGTCACGATGAACAACGCGTAATCGATCCCGACGCCGATGCCGACCATCGAGGCAACCTGCACCGTGAATTCAGGCGTGTCGACGAGAGCCGCCCAGAGCTCGACCCCGGCGAGGCCCACGACGATGCCGAACAGGGCGGTGAGGATGGGCAGCCCCATCGCGACGAGGGAGCCGAAGGAGATGAGCAGGATGACCACGGCAGCCAGCAAGCCGAACAACTCGGTGGTGGGCACGCCGCCGTCCTGGAAGCGATATCCGCCGAAGTCCACCGCAAGCCCTGCGCCCTGCCGCGCCGCACGCTGGTCGAGTAGGCGGTCCGTCACCTTCGCGTCGTCCTTGTCAACGGTGATGGTGGCAGTTGCCACTGTGCCGTCTGGCGAGACCGTGAGCTCGGCGGACGAAGACGGGCTGTAGATGACGCCCAGAGTCGTGGCAAGTTCTTGCAGGTAGGCATCGACCTGCGACGCGACACCGGGGCTGCTCACGCCACCCGGTGCGGTGAGTACCAGCTGTGCCGCATCGCCGGCGATGTTCGCGTCGTCGGGTGCCTCGTCCACCAAGAGCTCGTACGCCCGGTCGCTGTCGGTGCCGTGCAGACGTCCGCCCTGAGCATACTCGCCACCCGCGGCGCCAGCAGCAAGGGAGACACCGACCACCGCCATCAGCCACAACAGCACGGTGAGGCGTCGGTGTCGAAAACAGAATGTTGCAAGTCGTCGGAGCATGCCTACAGCTTGAAGCGCGGCGCGCTTCCCCACCATTGGGCGTGCTGGCATTCGCGAGGTAGGGGTGGCCCTACCTCGGAAGCACGTCCATCTCGAGGAAGCCTTGGGTTTGATACCGGAGACTGCGGGGAACAGGGCAGACATGCCCCACTACTCGGTCTTCTCCCTATGACGGGTGCACCACGCAACCCGCTCCGGCGTCTCAGCACCGACCACCCAACAGTGGTCAAGGTTGGACGAATCGGCTGGTTCGCCAAGGGCCTGGTGTACGTCGTCGCTGGCCTCCTCGCACTGTCTGTTGCTGCCAAGGCATCCGGTTGGACCAACGCGCCGGTCAGTGGTCAAGGGGAGGCAAGCCCGACCGGCGCAATCAAAACCGTTGCATCGTCGGCCGGTGGCACAGCGCTACTTTGGCTCCTCGCCGCAGGCATGCTGATCTACGCAGCATGGCGTGTGGTGTCTGCGCTACTGCCGGGCGGCACCGACGGTGAGGCCATGGTGCACCGCATTGGCTACCTCGTCAGCGCAATTGTGTACAGCACGTTCGCCGCGAGCGCTCTTGCCCTGGCGCGAGACTCGTCCGTCGACCAGAACGGCAACGCGAAGGTGACCGACATCTCGGCGTCGATCATGTCGCACACCGCCGGGCGGCTCGTCATCGGCGTAGTCGGAGTGATCGTCATCTGCGTCGGCCTCTATCGAATGAAGAAGGGCTTCTCGATGGACGTCAACGACGAACTGAACCTCGGGGGCCTTTCCCCAGCGCGGCTGCGTTGGACCAAACGAATCGGCGCAGCCGGCGAGATCGGTCGCGGTATCGGGTTCGGCTTGGTGGGGTTCTTCCTCGTTCGCTCCGCGATCACGTATGTCGCCAGCGAAGCAACGGGACTCGATGGAGCACTGCGACGTGTCGCCACCGAATCATGGGGAGTGATCGTGGTGGTCATAGTGGGCGCTGGCTTTGTGGCCTACGGCGCTTTCTGCCTGTTGACGTTCACCCGCCGTCGGTTGCAGGCACCGTGATGAAGGCCAGCACGCAACTCGACCCGACCCATCCGCGACTGCGCGGCACCTGGGTGCTTGGACGTCACGAAGCTGGGCTACTCGGCTGTGCCTTCCTTCTCTTCGCTGTTGCGTGGAGTGCACTGGGATGGCTGCTGACCCGTCGACTGTCCGACACGTGGCTATTGCACCTCGACCAGTCAATCGCCACCTGGTTCGTCGATCAACGAACTCCGACACTCAACTCGCTGAGTTTCATCGGCTCGATGCTGGCCGACACCGTGGTCAAGGTCGTCGTGACAGCGATCGTTGCAATTGCCATGCTGATTCGGTGGCGGCGTTGGTTGGAACCATTGATGGTCGTAGTGCCGCTGGTGCTCGAGGCCATGTCCTTCATCACCATCACCACCATCGTCGACCGGCCACGACCCGATGTGCTGCGCCTCGACTCCTCGCCTGTTGGCTCGAGCTTTCCCTCCGGGCACATGGCAGCCGCTGCCGCGTACAGTGCGATCGTCGTCGTCATCTTCTGGCGGACACGCTCACACTGGCTGCGGTATACGGCCGTTGCAGTCGCGGCGTTACTGCCGATTCTCGTAGGCCTTGCCCGGATGTATCGCGGTATGCATTACTTCACCGACATCATCATGGGGGCTTTGCTCGGCGGCGCCTCTGTACTGGTCACGGCGCTCGTTCTGCGGCATGCGGCCGATCAACTATCGCAACTCCATCAACCTGACGACACGATGAAGCCGACGACACGATGAACCTGACGCTGGTGGTGTTTCTCTGCGGCATGACCGCGGCGCTGCTGGCCTTCGGCTTGTCAGTTTCGCGACGAGTGCAGGCCGATCCAGTGGACACCGCCGCCAAAGAGCGGGCGGTGCGCCGGGGAATTATCGGACGCCCCAAGGTGGCCCGCTTTCTGCGCCAACGTATGGACCGCAAGACGGCCGGCGGCTTTCTGCTCACGGCCAGCTTCCTGGTGCTGTTCGTGGTTGCGCTCATCGTCGGTGCGCTGCTGAGCCTGATCGACAACAACAACTGGCTCGCGCATGCGGACGGGTGGGTCGCCGAGTGGGGTTCGCATCACAGCAGTTCGAGCGCAATTGTCGTGCTGCGGTGGACAACCCAATTGGGCAGCTCAGTGTTCGTGATCGCTGCGCTCGCGACGGTTGCGGCTGCGGACTATCTCCGTCGGCGCAGCCGCGAGGTGTTTGCCTTTCTGGCAACGGTCGGCCTTGGTCAGCTCGCTCTCAGCAACGCGTTGAAGGCACTCGTCCAGCGTGAGCGGCCGTCAGTACTGCGGTTGGTTGCCGCCCACGGATACTCATTTCCATCAGGTCACACAGTCGCCGCCTCCGCGTCGTTCTCCGCCATCGCGTTGGTGCTGGGAAGAGATCGGAGCCGTCGTACGCGAGCAGCGCTTGCTGGCGGCGCGGCGCTGATTGCAGTCTCCGTTGCGGCCAGCCGCGCCCTGCTGGGCGTTCACTGGCTGACCGACGTGCTCGCTGGTCTGGCAATTGGTTGGGGTTGGTTCACGATTGTCGCAATCGCGTTCGGTGGCCGTGCACAGCGTTTGGGTGACCCCCTGAGCGAACACCCTCAGGGTCATGTCCTGCCGGCTACGCCTCTTCCGCAGGTGCAACAACGTGCAGCGAAAGCGGATGGACCTTGAACTCGAGGCGCTTGGCACGTGTCTTCACACCGCCGTCCAGCTCGAAGTGACGCTTCTTCGTGAACTCCACTGTGATCGCTGTGCCTTCGCTCACGAGAGCATTGCGGGACCACTCCGGCTGACGCACGACTGCCGCGGCCAAGATTCCGCCCCATTGGCGAAGCCCGGTGGCGGTCACGATCGCGACATGCACCACTCCATCTGTCGTTGAGGCGCCGGGGAAGGCTTCGATACCTGCCTTCAGCCGGCCGGCGTTGCCGACGAGCACACAGCTGGCTTCGCCTTGGAAGAACTCTTCCCCGTCGACCTTGACCGTCGCGGCGAACAGAGTCCGATGACGCGCAGCGCGCACTCCCGAGGCAACGTAGGCGAGGGTTCCTATTCGCTCCTTGCCGTCCTCCGCACCGTCCAGCATGCGAACGTCGAACCCCACGCCAGCCATCACGCAGAAGGTGTCGCCGTTGCACGTTGCTGTGTCGATCGTGCGCCGTTCGTGGCGGACGATCAGCCCCACCACGTCATCGATTTCGTTGGGCAGACCAAGCCCTGACGCGAACAAATTCGCCGTACCGCGCGGGACGACGGCCAAGGCGGCGCGGGTACCCACAAGTGCCTCGGCCGCGGCACGCACGGTTCCGTCGCCGCCGCATACGACAACGGTGTCGACACCGTGTTTCACGGCTTTAGCAGCCGCAGCCTTGGCGTCGCTTCCATGCTCCACCACAACGATCTTCACCTTGGCGAAGCCCGCGGCGGCCAGCGACTCTTCGAGCTCGCGCACCTCCTTCTTCGGGATCTTCTCGGTGTTGGCCACCACGACCACGTCTGTCATCAAATTGCTCCTCTTCCCAGTCGGCAGAGTGCGAACGCCCGTCGCATCGTGCGCCTATTCCCTCATCCGTGATCGCTCAAACGGATTTCGGCTGACCTCGACAAAGGCAGACAATTGATGTGTACGTTCCGCCCGTGTGGGGAAGTGTTCTCCCAGACGTGCCTCCCGCATGTTGCAAACAGGATTTGGGGCGGCGCACTGTGCCCGCAGCGCCGCCCCATTTCTGGCTCGCTCGCGTCGCTCGTGGGCGTCTCTACCGTCGGCGTCTCAAGCGGATCGTGGGTTGACGCGGACGGCCAGTTCGACTTGGAAGGGGATGTGGTCGCTACCGCATGCCTCCAGGTTCGTCACCGACACACCGTGAACATCCGCGTTGGTCAGTGCGTGATCCAAGCGCACGACTCCACCCAGTCCGCTTCGTGCCGCGATCTTGAACGACGCACTCAGCCCTTTGCCAAGAGCGTCAATGGCATCGGTGTACCCAAGCGCCATGACCTGCTCGAACTCTGGTCGATAGCGGGTGCTGTTCAGATCGCCAGCGATGACGACTGGACCGTCCAGGGTGGGCAGAAACTCTTCCAACGCCTGCAGCTGCTCCTTCCAGGTTTCGTGGCCCCCCGAATCCAAAGTGGCCATCGGGTTGAGAGCCACGATGATCAGGCTGGTGCCGTCCATTGCGATCTCCGCCACCACGACTCTCAGGGGTCCAACGGCGAGGAACCGCGAGCGCGGTCCCAGTTCCCGGTTAGTCACGATCGCAACTGCATAGTCGCTCGTGTCGTCGGGGTCGACGACACGATTCGGGTAGACATCGGCGCCACCCTGTGCGTCGAAGATCGCCATGAAGTCCGCCGTGCTCTCCACGATCACCACGACATCACCCCCCGTACCCACCAGTTGCTGCGCCGCTTCCGCAGGTGTCTGATTGTCGACGAACACGTTCGCCACGACAAGGCTGACCACTGGCGCACCTGGCACCCAGCTAGGCGTCGGAGCAGTGGTCAAACGAGGGACGAGCAGGATGATGTGGTACAAGCACAGCAACCCCGCGCCCGTCATCAACAGCAGATGCCCGCTCCATGCGGCGAGCGCGGCGACCAACCACGGGATCAGCAGCAACACCGGCAGTGCGTCGTACGCGAGCGCCAAACCTGAGCCAACCTGCACACTTCTCCGCATGGCGATTTGCAGGTGGCGGGTGCAAATCACTGCGGCCAGCGCCGCGCACACCGCCCAGCCGGCAGCTGGCAGGAAAGCGAAATGCTGGTCACTGAACTCGTCAGCCGAGCCATCAACCCGCTGAGCGACGAGCGGTAACGCCACCACCAGCGCCCCAGCCAACAGAGCAGCCACATAACCCGGTATTCCGCTGGGGGGTGGAGACTGTCGCGCGGGCATCACGAACTGTTACCCCACCAGCCAGCCCTCGAAACCAAGCTGGACAGCTGGTTTCGAAAGGTTGGTGGCTGGGTAACAGCCCACGCATGCCCGAACCCATGGACCACGCCAACGAACCACGACACCACGACATCGACAAGCCGGATCGGTGGGCAACGGGAGCGCCCGCAATCGCCAACACGGTGAATCGCAGTCTCACCAAGATGGGCCTTCGCCGTACCGTCTCGACCTTGTCGGTGATCAACCAGCCCGGCGGTTTCGACTGCCCGGGCTGCGCGTGGCCAGAGGCCGCACCGGGAGAACGGCACCGCATCGAGTTCTGCGAGAGCGGTGCAAAGGCAGTTGCCGAGGAGGCGACCACCGCACGGGTTGATCGCGAGTTCTTCGGACGTCACTCCCTCGCTGATCTGCGCAGCCGTTCCGACTTTTGGTTGGGCGAGGCGGGCCGGTTGACGTCACCGATGATCAAGCGGCCCGGTGCCACGCATTACGAGCCGATCGAGTGGGCGGATGCGTTCACCGAAATTGCGACGCAGCTCCGCGGCCTCGACGACCCGAACGGCGCCATCTTCTATACGTCCGGAAGAACCGGCAACGAGGCCGCGTTCCTCTACCAGTTGATGGCGCGCAGTTTCGGCACCAACAATCTGCCGGACTGTTCCAACATGTGCCACGAGCCGACCTCTTTCGCGCTCGAACGCTCCATTGGCATCGGAAAGGGCTCGGTCCAGATGTGCGACTTCGCACTCGCCGATGTCATCCTCGTTGTCGGACAGAACCCTGGTAGCAACCATCCGCGCATGCTGACCACGCTGGAAGAAGCCCGTCGTGGCGGCACAAAGATCATCGCCATCAATCCGCTGCCCGAGGCAGGTTTGCTGCGCTACAAGAACCCCCAAACGGTTCGAGGTTTGATCGGGCACGGAACGGAGCTGGCCAACATCCATCTTCCTATTCGTCTCGGCGGAGATCAAGCGCTCTTTCAGCTGTGGAACCGTCGGCTGACGCTCGCAGCTACGGCGCGGCCCGGCACTGTCGACCAGGCGTTCATTGCCGAACACACCAACGGCTTCGAAGCCTTGGCCGCCCACCTTGCAACTCTCGACGAGGCTGCACTGTTGGAGGCCACCGGTCTCGAGGCATCGGCGGTCGACGAGGCATTCGAGATGATTGCCGGTGCCTCGCGACTCATAATCTGTTGGGCGATGGGAATCACACAACACATCGGTGCTGTGGACACCATCGACGAGATCACCAACTTGGCCCTACTCGGTGGCCACATCGGCCGGGCAGGCGCTGGTGTGAGCCCAATTCGCGGTCACAGCAACGTGCAGGGCGACCGCACCATGGGTATCTTCGACCGGCCGGAGCCCTCACTACTCGATGCGCTCGAGCGCGAGTTCGATGTGCCGATGCCACGCGCAGCTGGCTACGACACCCTTGCGGCTGTGCGGGCGCTTGCGACCGGTGACGCTCAGATCATGATCGGCCTCGGTGGCAACTTTGTGAGGTCAACGCCCGACAGCAACCTCACGGAGAAGGCTCTCACCGGTGCCCGGCTAACCGTCCAGATCTCCACGAAACTGAACCGCTCGCATCTGATGTGTGGCGAGACGGCCATCATCCTGCCCACCTTCGGGCGGACAGACGTCGACACCAACGACAGCGGTGAGAACCAGTTCGTCACAGTGGAGGATTCGATGGGAATGGTCCACTCTTCGACCGGCGTGCTCACGCCCCCCTCGCCAGAAGTCCGCAGTGAGGTCGCCATTGTCAGCGCTCTCGCGCTTGCACTTCTTGGCCACGACCACCTTGTCGGCTGGGCGGCTCTGGGCCAGAGCAACGACCTCATCAGAGACCACATCGCCAACGTCATTCCCGGCTTCGCCAGCTTCAACACCCGCGTGCGTGTACCCGGTGGTTTCGCACTGCCGCACCCACCTCGCGATTCCAGAACGTTCCCCACCCACGATGGCAAGGCGCAGTTCACCGCCACTACGGTCGCTCCACCAGCCGCTGTCGACGGGCAACTCATGCTGCAGACACTTCGCTCACACGATCAGTACAACACGACCGTCTACGGCCACCACGACCGCTACCGAGGCATCGCCGGCGACCGGCACATCATCATGGTCAACCCTGCCGACATTGCTCGGCTGGGTCTCGCCGATGGACAAACGGTCGACCTCGTGAGCTTGCTCGTCGGGCCCGACCGCCGTGCCGGGGGATACCGCATCGTCGCCTACCCCACCCCGCTGGGCTGCGCGGCTGCCTACTACCCAGAAACCAACGTGCTCATCGCGCTCGACCACCATGGCCCGCACGTCCGCACCCCTGCCGCCAAGGCTGTTCCCATTCGCCTCCAACCCACGAGTTGACGCTGAACGAACGGAACGGCGTTTCGGATCGGGCGAGGAGGGGTACGGGCAAGGTGCCGCCGCGCTCAGCTGAGCTCGGTGTGTGACTACTCACCAACGCAGGAGAAGAGACCATGACACTCGCAGTTCCCACGCATCTCGTGGACACGATGGGTACCGCTACGGCAAGCGGAGTGGAAGCCGCCAGCCACCTGCTGCAGGAGGTCTCGCACGCGGTCAGCGCGGCCGCCGCCACCACCTCTGGCCGCGCCCGTCGAATGGCGCGCGCCGCTCGCGGCGGCAGGTCGGGCTCCAACGCCGGTCGCGCCTTGTTGGTGATGGGCGGTATCGGTGCCGTCGCTGTGCTTGCGGTTCTGGTGCAGCGAAAGATGTTTGACCGCCAAAAGGGCGGGGTACTGGAAGGCAGCGATGGCAACCCCCCGCCATCGTCAGCAATGACACCCGAAAGGAACGGAACCATGGCATCAGCTCAGCCAGACGAAGTCAAGGGTCGCATCAAGGAAGCCGCCGGTGCCCTCACGGACAACGACGATCTCAAGCGCGAAGGCAAGAACGACAGGGCCGCCGCAAGTGCCAAGGACGGCCTGGACAAGGTTCGCGACAAGATCGAAGACGGCATCGATGCCGTCAAGGACCGGGTCAACAAGCACTGACCTGCTTCGTGCCCTGCACGTGAATCAGCCGGCGACCTTTCGGACGCCGGCTGATTCGCGTTACCGGAGACATTCCTAGCGGCGGCGGCGGCAGACGATGACCAGCCGGCCGTCGTTGACGGCCACTGAAATGTCGTCAGCAAGGGAGTGGACAATGCCCAATCCCCGCCCAGACCGCATCTCAGCATCAGCCACCGTCCACGAGGTTGGGTCGAGCGGCGGTAATGCCCCATCGACCCCGCTGGAAATGGAGACCGTGTACCAATCGCCCGTCACAGCGTCTACCCCGACCACAATCTCTGCGCCGTTGCCGTACTGCACCGAGTTGGTGACCAGTTCGCTGACAATCAGTTCGAAGTCAGCAACGGCGTCTTCGCTCGCGGCCGCGCGGCGCAGTTGAGCAACGACGAAGTTTCTCGCAGCTCGCGCGGTGGGGGGCGTCGAGGGATAGGACCGCAGCAGCAGGTCAACCGGAGCGTTCATCGTGGTCGCACGCATTCGAGGTGGGCCGCACCTTCGCAGCCACCCACGTCAGTCATGTGGCGGGTGTACCCCTCGAGCCGATCGCTGAGACACGTCATCAGTTCACCTCCGCTGTCCCGGCGCTGAGATGTGCGCGCAGCAACGTCAAACTGCTGGCAATCAGTCGGCCAACGTGCACCTGACTTGTGCCGATGCGCTCGGCGATCTGCGCTTGCGTCAGCTCCTCGAAGAAGCGCAGCTGAATGATTTCCCGCTCGCGAGGGCGCAGGTGCACGAGGGCCTGACTGACCAGTTCACGATCCAGTACCGCGTCGACCTCTGAGTCGGCCTCGCTGGCACGGGCCTGTCGCTCGGTGACGTTGTCGAGCTGTGCGGTTCGATAAGCGCTGTTGGCTTCGACCACTTGCAGGACCAAGTCCTCGTCGATGTTCAGCTGTGCCGCGACTTCGCGAGCGGTAGGCGAGCGCCCGAGCGTCCTGGTCAATTCGTCGGTCACAGCGTTGACGGCTGGGCGTAGATCTTTCGCTCGCCGCGGCACGTGCAGCCGCCACGTTCGATCGCGAAAGTGCCGTTTGATCTCGCCAACGATTGTGGGGGTCGCGTATGCCCCGAAGGGAACTCCCAGCGACGGCTGAAAGCGGTCGACTGCATGCATCAGCGCAACACTGGCCACCTGGAAGATGTCGTCGAACGGCTCACCGCGTTCGGCGAACCGGCGCGCCGAACGATGTGCCAGCCACAACGACCGCTCGACGATCTCGGCCCGCAAGACAGGGTCGCGGGTGACGGCAAAGGTCGCGAGCGCGTCAGCAACCAGCGCAGCGTCTGTCTCGTCCGGAGGTTGAACCGGCGTCACGTGTGCGACTGCTGCAGCGTCGCCCATATCTCCGCTCGCGTGCCGTCTCGCTCGATGCCGTGGTGGGTGCTCACAGCCGCAAGTACGGTTCGGCACAGCGCTAGGTCCGGGTGATCGAGGTCGAAGTCAGCCATTTCGGTGGCGCCGCGGACAGTGAAGCACCCATTCGTCACGTCGAAGGTCACCGCGATGGTGTCGTGCGCCCCATGCTCCACCAACGCCACCATCACCTCACTGACAATGACGTTGATGTCGTCGATCTCGTCGATGGTGAAACCGGCCATCGAGGCCACACCCGTGGCCGTGAGTCGGGCAACGCGCGACATCATCGACGCTGGTGGCAGTTCCACACGTACCGGGCCGATGGAGGTCAGCGCTTCAGTCACGAAGACTCACGATACTGAATTGGTCGAGCGTGCCCGTGATTTCGAAGAGGCGAATGACTTCGGGCCCAACCGCTCGCAGCTCGAGCCTGGCGCTGCGCGCGACAGCCCGACGGGCGGCCGCCAGCAGGCTGCGCAACCCCGACGAATCGATGAATTCTACGTCCTCGACGTCAACGACGAGATCCCTGCTGACGCCGAGCTGCTCCTCTCGCTGCAGCATGACCTCTTCCAGGATCGGACCGCCTGCCATGTCGATGTCGCCGGCCACGGTGATTGTGCCGTCCTCGGCCACTGTCGCGGTCAAAAGATTTCTGTTCGAGTCCATTGAGAGCCTCCGGTTGGTGCGAGCAAGGCGCGTGGGGTCGGTGTACCCCAGGTTCGCCGAACGTAAACCACGAACTTCTCGACGACCACACGCTGCTGAAACCATAGGCTCCTGAACGACGAAAGGAAGTACGTGACCGGACGTAACGATGACGAGGCGCTGGGCCATGCGACGCGGGCGCTGCTGGCGTTGCGCGGCAAGTTGGGGCCCGACGACATCTTGGGCGTCGTCGAGGCGGTGCGCACGCTGGTCAACGCCGACCGTGTAGTGCTGCACATTGCGGACTATGCGCTGAACTCCGCCCGCGTACTGCGACCGTCGGGCGAGTTGGGCGATATGTACGTTTTGGAAGGAACCGTTGCAGGGCGGGCATTCAGCACTGGTGAGCCAGTGCTTGCCAATGCCGCGTGGTGGTTGCCGCTGGTCGACGGTGCCGAGCGGTTGGGCGTGATCGAGCTGGAGTACGCCGCAACACCCCCGACGTCCGTCGAACTCTTGAAACTGCTCGCCGGCCTGCTGGCGTTGGTCATCATCAGTGTCCGCCGATACACGGATGTGTGGCTGCGCACCCGTCGCGCTCAACCGCTCTCTGCAGCGGCTGAAGCGCAGTGGGATCTGCTGCCGCCGCTCGCCACCATCAGCACCGAGGTCGCAGTCAGCGGCATTCTGGAGCCGGCCTACGAGATTGGTGGCGACTCGTTCGACTATGCATTGAATCCAGGCCGGCTCGATCTCGCAATCATCGACGCGATGGGCCACGGTATGTCGGCGGTGTTGATGTCGACCGCCGTGATCAACAGTTTGCGCAACACTCGCCGTGAGCGCAGCACGCTCGACAGTGCCTACCGCCAGGCCGACGAGATCATTGATCGACACTTCGGCAACTCGAGTTACGTGACCGGACAGTTTGGCTCACTCGACCTGTCCAGTGGCGTGCTCACATGGGTGAATGCAGGCCACCCCCTGCCAATGCTGGTGCGCGACGGCAGCTATATCGGCGAGCTGAAGTGTGCGCCCTCCATGCCGCTGGGGCTGAGTGGCCCGGTGGTGGAGATCGCGCAAGAGACGCTGCAGCGTGGGGATCGCGTGCTCTTCTACACCGACGGCATCTCAGAGTCGCTCTCGCCCGACGGTAGTCGCTTCGGGCAGGAACGCCTGGCCGACTACCTTGTGCGCGCCACACTGGACGGGCTGCCCGGCTCGGAAACGGTCCGTCGACTGTCCGCCGCTGTTGGCACACACGTGGGCAAGGGTCTGAATGATGACGCAACGATGCTGCTCATCGAATACCGCAGCAAAGACCTTCACGACAACTAGTCCATCGGGGTGAGGGTCGGCCAGGGGAGCGTCGGTCAGGCCAGCGTCCGCACTGATGGCTCCCGCGAGTAAAAGCGCTCGCAGGCGGCATCGAGAAAGGCCGCACCAACCGGCATCACACCGTCGCCGGGTGCCACCCCCGCCTTTGCCAAGAGCGCAGCCGCACCCGGCGTGTGCGCAATGGCCTTGAGGTGTGCGAAGGCGTCCATCACGAACTGAACTGCGGCGCCGTCACGGCACAGTTCCTTGGCCGCAGCCTCGGTGACCATCACGGCAACAGCATCGACGGTCACAGACGGGGTGCCGGCCAGCTGTCCATCGGCGTCGAGCGCGCCGCCCTTGCAGCGCACGCCGACCAAGTGGGGCGCGATCAGCACGGCTGTGCCGCCCGCGGCGTGGATCTTCGATCTCAGCTCGACGATGTCGGCTTTCGTGGAACCTTGCGCAAAGAGAATTCCCACCTTGCGACCCTGCAAGGTGTGCTTGGCCTTCAGAACGATCGAGAGCGCAGGCGAGAGATCGAGGTCGACCGGTTGCACCGCCGCCGGACTCGCTGCCGGCAGCGCGACGCCCAGGCCAGCTGCGACCCGTGCCGCAAGATCGCCGTCCACATTACGAAGATTGGCCAGAACGCGGGTGCGGATGTGCGCCATCGTCACCTTGGAGAGCTCGAAGACCAAGGCCGAGGCAAGGTGGGCCTGCTCGATCTCGGTCTGGCTGCGGAAGAACAACCGAGCCTGGCTGTAGTGATCGCCAAAGGATTTCGCGCGCTGACGCACCTTGCCCACTTCGGCACCGGTGGCCTCCGCCGCGTCGCCGGGGAACGTGACGAAGCCATCGGTCTGCGCACGGGGACCGGTCGGCTCACCAGCCACGTCGAGGCTGTTAGGTTCGTAGTTGGCGCGGCCCGTAGGCACTGTCATCTGCATCATGCCGTCACGCTGGAAGTTGGCGAACGGGCACTTCGGCGCATTGATCGGCAGCAGATGAAAGTTGGTCGTGCCCAGGCGGGACTTCTGCGTGTCGAGGTAGCTGAACAGCCGTCCCTGCAGCAGCGGGTCATTGCTGAACTCGATGCCGGGCACGATGTTGGTCGGCATGAACGCCACCTGCTCGGTTTCGGCGAAGAAGTTGGCGGGGTTCCGATCCAACACCATGCGACCAACCACCTTCAGCGGCACGACCTCCTCTGGAATCAGTTTCGTGGCGTCCAGCACGTCGTAGGGAAGGCTGTCGGCCAGCGTCTGGTCGAAGACCTGCACGGCGAGATCCCACTCGGGGAAGTCGCCAGCGTCGATGGCCTCGTGGAGGTCGCGGCGATGGAAGTCGGGGTCGGCGCCCGCGATCTTTACGGCTTCATCCCACAGCGTCGACTGAATGCCGAGACGCGGTCGCCAGTGGAACTTGACGAAGGTTGAGGCGCCCTTGGCATTGACGAATCGGAACGTGTGAACCCCGAAGCCCTCCATCATTCGCAGCGAACGCGGAATGCCCCTGTCCGACATCGCCCACATGATCATGTGGGTTGCTTCGGGCATCAGCGACACGAAGTCCCAGAAGGTGTCGTGCGCCGAGGCCGCCTGTGGGTAGCCGCGGTCAGATTCCATTTTCACGGAGTGGATGAGATCGGGAAACTTGATCGCGTCTTGGATGAAGAACACCGGCATGTTGTTGCCCACCAGGTCCCAGTTGCCTTGCTGCGTATAGAACTTGACGGCGAAGCCGCGCACATCGCGGGGAGTGTCCACCGAGCCCGCGCCACCAGCAACCGTCGAGAAGCGAGCGAACACCGGCACGCGCTCGCCCTTCTTCTGCAGGAGTCCGGCCTTGGTCAGCGCGGGGATTGGCGCGGTGCATTCGAAGTAGCCGTGAGCACCTGAACCGCGAGCGTGCACGATGCGCTCTGGAATCCGTTCGTGGTCGAAGTGAAAGATCTTCTCGCGCAGCGCGAAATCTTCGAGCAGGGTCGGACCACGGTCGCCCGCGCGCAACGAGTTCTGATTGTCAGACAGCAGCACGCCGTGATTGGTGGTGAGTGGCTGTTCGCTGCGCTGATGCAGCTCGTCACCGGCCCCACGACGTTCGCTGCGCTCGGAAGCTGCGCGCTTGCTCTTGCTGATCTTGCTGGCGGTCACGATGGCCTCCTTGGGCGGACAGTTGATCGGCCGGCTGCGCGAACGATCGGTGGTGAAGTGCGGCTGAGATACCCACCGCGTGTCCATTGCAAACCAGGTTTACATGGAGACGAATTCGGGCATACTCGGCGCATGACGAGCAACCCTTCCGACAACACCACCCTCACCAAAGTGTTGACTGGCTACGAGGGCAGCGGATTCGACGCGGCCTTCTCCCCACGCGATGCGTCGCTGATCGAGTGCCTCACGTGTGGCACGACACTCCCTGCAGCTCGGTTCACCATCGCCAGTCTGCGCCGACTGGAGGGTGCATCCGACCCTGACGACATGATCGCAGTGGTTGCGATCACGTGCCCGACGTGCAAGGCGCAGGGAGTGCTCGTCCTCGGCTACGGGCCGATGGCGTCAGCACAGGACAGCGACATTCTCGTCGCGCTGCACGACGGTCGCGGGGAGGACACGCTCGCCGCAGACGCCAGTCCGTCGGACGCACAACACGCGACCGTCAAGAGTGCTCAGATGGTCTCCGCCGACATCAGCAACGGCGAGAAGCCCTAAAAGGCTGGACTCACCGTGCTCAGCGATTCGGTGAGATCGACGAGCTGGCGCTGACAGCCAGTGCGGCTATACGCTCGGCAGTGAACTTGTAGAAGTTCCGCTACTCCGGACCCTGGTAGCGCATCAGTGAAGGCTCAGCGATGGGAACCTGAATGCTGCGTCCTGCCCGGAACAACGTCGCCACCCGTGGCTCCAACGCGGGCGATGCGATCACCGGTGTTGCTCTGACTGACTTCGAGCGACTGTTCGAGGAAGCACCCTGCGGCCTTCTGATCATGACTCTCGATGGCCTGATCGAGCAGGCCAATTTGCGATTCGCCACATGGACGGGTTACACAGCTAACGAGCTGGTCGGACGGCGGACCTTTCAGGGGCTGCTCAGCGTCGGTGGCCAGATCCACTACGACACCCACTTCGCCCCGGCGTTGGGTCTCCGGCGTGCTGTGCGCGACGTTGCCCTTGAGCTGGCTGGCACCAACGGTCAGCCCATCCTCGCGGTCACAAGTGCTGAACTACATGACGCCACGGCTACCGAGCCCGCTCGTGTGTGGCTGGTACTCACAGACGCGACGGCCCGCCGATCGTTCGAACAGGAGTTGCAGCGCGCACAGCAGCGCTTGGCGCGGCTGCAACGGCTCACCGCGGCGTTCGCAGTTGCGTTGACTCGTCAAGAGGTGGTGTCGGTCACCGTCGCTGAGATTCTCGACGGCCCTGAAGGGGACCACGGATTCCTGGCTGACGTCGTCGGTGACAATCTCCGAATATTGGAAGCGCTTCCAGACGATGAAGTTGCGCTCGCAGCGTGGGAGGCGTCCGACATCCCCAACATCGCGCTGCTCGCCCAGTCGATGCGGTCGAACACTGCGGTCTTCGTCGAGAACAGCGATGGGGTTGCAACGCACCTTCCCCCGCTGTGCATCGACGGCGTGAGTAGTCGACGAGTGGCACTGTTGCCAATGGCAACAGTGGGGCAGGTGCGCGGCGTGCTGTGTGTTGCTTCGTCCAAGGAGGCAACCTTTCAACCCGACGAGCGTGCGTTTCTCGTGTCGTTCGCCGAACTCACCGCTCAGGCGATCGAACGTGCCCGGCTGCACGACGATGCGATCGTTGGAGCGAAGCAGATGGTTGCGATGTACGACCACGAACGTCAGGTCGCCGCGCTCTTTCAGCAACACCTTCTGAACCGAACGATGCCGCTCGACGAGCGAGTCGACCTCGACGCCAGCTACCAGGCTGGTGGCGAACTGGTCGAAATCGGAGGCGACTTCTTCGATGCCTTCTTCGTCACGAAAGACCGGCTCGCGGTTGCTGTTGGCGATGTCGTCGGTCGCGGAATTCCGGCCGCTACCGTTATGGGCCAGGTGAGGACCGCGTTGCGTGCCTACGCCTTGGAGGGCCATGGTCCGGCCTGGACTCTGGAGCGTCTCGACGCGTTCGCGGAATCCATCGACGGCGCGTTCTGTACCAGCGTGGCGTATTCGGAACTGGACCTCGAGACCGGCGAGCTGCGCTACTCGTGTGCTGGCCACCCACCGCCGGTCCTCGTGATGCCCCAGGGCGGGACCGAGGTGTTGTGGCAGGGTCGGTCGCCATTGCTCGGTGTCGACCCATCTGCACCAAAGTCCGAGGCTGCCGTGCACATGCCGGCCGGAGCTCGACTGCTGCTCTACTCCGATGGACTGGTCGAGACACGCACACGCGCGATCGACGAGGGCATCGCCGAACTGGTGAGCCAACTCGACGCCAACCGCGATATCGGGCTCGATCGACTTGCCGGACTGGTCGACGGGCACGGCGCCTACAGCGACGACGTGTGTGTGCTCAGCCTCACCCGCAAAAGCCGGTAACCAGAAGAACTCAGTGGAGACGAGGGGAATCGAACCCCTGACATCTACCTTGCAAACGCGAAGGGGCCGGTTTCATCGTCGCAGGTAGGAGGGAAATATAGCCATCTACCAGGGCTTTCGCGTCCGGCCGCTTTCG
>Ga0105047_10007435_pt1 | contig 18449 bp, 14 predicted proteins | sample MAT04_FD_78384 | JGI IMG/M metagenome (GOLD analysis project Ga0105047, IMG submission 78384) | Freshwater microbial communities from Lake Fryxell liftoff mats and glacier meltwater in Antarctica - MAT-04 (megahit assembly) | ecosystem: Environmental > Aquatic > Freshwater > Ice > Liftoff... | reverse complement strand
TTGGCTGTTGTTGTTTGGCAGCCAGTCAATTGGCTGTTGTTGTTTGGCAGTCAGTCAATTGGCTGTTGTTGTTTGGCAGTCAGTCAATTGGCTGTTGTTGTTTGGCAGCCAGTCAATTGGCGGTTGTTGTTTGGCAGTTAGTCCTTTACAAGGTGTCTCGCCGCACGTCGGCGTTCGCGGCCCCGCACCGCAGCGTGCTCAGAGCGGCGTCCGCACAGTCCCGTGCAAGAGTTCCGACACCGCATGCTGCAACGCCGGTACCGTAAACGGCTTCTGCAGGAATTTCGTCCGCCGGTCAGCGGGCGCGTCGCCCAATGCCGCGTTGCGCACAAAACCCGACATAAAGAGCACGGGCACATCCGCACGCTCGCCACGCAGTCGTGTCACGAGTTCGCTTCCACCCAGTCGCGGCATCATGATGTCTGTCACCACCACATCTATCTGCGCCGGATTGTCCTCCCAAATCGCAAGCGCCTCAACACCATCTGCCGCCACCAGCACGCGATATCCCGCACGCAGCAAGACCCGCGACGCGAGTTCACGCACGCCGCGTTCGTCCTCCACCAGCAAGATTGTCTGTTCGGAGTTGATTGTCGGCGATACAGTTGGAGTTGGCCGCGCGCGACGCGTGTTCCCCTCAAATCGAGGGAAACACACATGCACGGTTGTGCCCTTCCCCAATGCGCTCTCAATCCACACGTAACCGTCGCTCTGCTTCACTATACCGTAGACCGTAGACAAACCAAGTCCGGTGCCAAGTCCAACAGATTTCGTTGTGAAAAACGGTTCGAACGCGTGCGCGCGTGTGTCGGAATCCATTCCCGTTCCACTGTCCGTTACAGACAAATGCACATAAGGCCCGGGACGAATTGGAATATCTGAAGGCGGCACGAACGTTGCGGCGCTATCGCCAACCGTGAACTCGTTCGTGCGCACTACGAGGGATCCACCATTGGGCATGGCGTCGCGTGCGTTGCTGACGAGATTCACAATCACTTGCTCCAACTGACTGCGATCGGTCTTGATCATCCCGGATTCCGCCGATGGCGTCAGTTGCACCTTGATCGACGGTGGCAACAAGCGATCCAGTAATCGCGTGAGCTGCGCAACAATCGCGTTGATATCCAGCGGTTGCGGGATCAACACCTGCTTTCGACTGAACGCCAATAGTTGTCGCGTCAAATCCGTGGCGCGCGCGGCGGCTTGTTCGATGTTCGTGAGCTCCGCGTGCAACGAATGCGCCGCAGCAACACCTTCCATGGCGAGCGACGTATTACCGCGAATGATCGTGAGCAGATTGTTGAAGTCGTGCGCAATCCCACCCGCGAGTCGGCCAACCGCATCCATCTTTTGCGCTTGTCGCAATTGCTCCTGCAGCGCATGCCGCTCGGAAGCATCCAGCATCACGCCGATGGCGCGCACGGCTTTTCCATCACCGTCACGAATCACGTGAAAGTGATCGTGGACCATTGCGTACTCCCCGTTGGCGCGACGAAATCGGTAGGCATGCGTCGCCGATCGCACGCTGTTGCCGTGGACCTCCTCGGCACGCGCCAACATCGCACCGATATCTTCCGGATGAATGCGCTGCTGAAACCATGAGAGCGGCACCGCGACATCATCAAGGTCCCAACCGAATCGCTCCATCGTGCCGGCGCCCAGTGTGATGGAGCCGCCCTGGATGGCCCATTCCCACAAAACACCGCCGGCCGCCTGCATCACCAACCGGTACCGCGCTTCACTGGCGCGCAACTCGGCCCCATCCATCGCGGCGGTATGCGCGTCCTGAATTCGGTCGGTCGGCGAATCGTCGACGGGATCCAGTGGCGGCGGGGGCGGCAGCATCACTGGAACGTGATGGCTTTGCAAGAAGTTCGCTATAGCGAGCACGGCCGTGCTTTAGGATCAAATTGGCTGTTAGCGCACGTCCGCGGTGCAATGGACAGCGTTAGTTTTGCCCGGCGGTTCAGCAATCTGTCCCAAATCGCTGCAAGCCTCGCTACGTGGGTTTATTGTGCGGGACTCCGCGAGTTTCGCCCCCTACTGCTCCCATACAATGCGCTTAGTACCACTCCTGCTGGTTTCAGCCGCAGCGTTGTCGTTCAATGCCTGCCGCCCACCCGTCAAGCCCGAACCGGCTCCTGCTCCGGCACGCCCCGCCAACGGCGCCCCTACACCCACGCCCGGCGCGCCAACGCCCAACACCCCGACGCCCGGTACCCCTGGTGGACCTGGTGCTGGTGGCGCACAACCGGGTGGCGGCGCCCCCGGTGGCGGCGCGAATGCAGGCGGCGCGACGCCCGCTCCACGTGCCTACGCGACGGTGATTACGCCACGCGCCAAGTCGAAGACGGGCATTTTTGGCGTGCACATGGTGGGCAATTCGCTGTACTTCGAAATTCCGACGTCAGAAATGGGCAAGGATTTCGTCGCCGTCAGTACGCTCGCTGCGACACCCGCAGGCATCGGCGGCAACGGGACGCTGCTGGATGACCGCCTCGTGCGTTTTGAGCGCCGCGAAAATCGCGTGTACATGAAGCTCATCAACTACAACACCGTGGCGACCGACAGCATGCGCACCGGCGCACGCGCGATGTCGTTGATTGAGTTCTATCCGATCATCGCCGTATTCAATGTCGAAACCTACGGCAAGGACAGCGCGGCCGTGATTGACGTCTCGCGCATGTTTACCGGCGGCATTCAGGAATTCGCATCGGGTGGACGTCGCGCGACGGTTGACGCGACCCGCTCGTACATCGACAAATTCTCGGCGTTCTCACGCAACGTGAATGTCACGGCAGTACAAACGTTTACGCCGCAAGCCGCGGGTGCGGCTCCCGGTGGTGCCGCTCCTGCACCCACGACCGAAGCCTACACGTATTCATTCGTGAAGTTGCCCGACAATCCCATGATCCCGCGTTTCATGGATGCGCGCGTTGGATTTTTTGGCGAAACCAAACAGGATTTCGGTTCGGCCGAGAATCGCGTGGTGCAGCGTCGCTACATCTCGCGCTGGCGTTTGGAATGCTCCGACAAACCGCGCGTGAACGGATTGTGCGTGCCGATCAAGCCCATCACCTATTACGTCGATCCCGCAACACCCGCGTGGCTCAAGCCGTGGATCAAGAAGGCGATTGAAGAATGGCAACCCGCGTTTGAAGGGGCGGGTTTCTACAAAGGCATTGTGCCCGCCGATGCACCAAACGATCCTGACTTCTCGGGCGAAGACGCTTCGGTCGCAATGATCCGGTGGTTGCCAAGCCCGGTGGCAAACGCTGTTGGACCAAGCACCGTCGACCCGCGCAGCGGCGAAATCATCGATGCCGACGTGCAGATGTATTTCAACGTGCAGGATTTGCAGCGCACGTGGTACTTCTCGCAGGTTGGACATCTTGATCCGCGCGTGCAGAAGTTCCCAATGCCCGATTCGCTCATGGGCCGCTTGATTCAGTTCGTCGCCGCGCACGAAGTTGGCCACACGTTGGGCTTCCCGCACAACTTCAAGGCCAGCTCGATGTATCCGGTCGACTCGATTCGTTCGAAAACGTGGGTCGCGAAGATGGGACATTCGCCGTCTATCATGGACTACGCGCGTTTCAACTACATCGCGCAACCGGAAGACAACATTCCGTTGGCCAACCTGGTGCCGACCGTTGGACCGTACGACAAGTTTGCAGTGAAATGGGGCTACACGCCAATCGCCAACGCGAAACGTCCGGAAGACGAAGTCGCGGCGCTGGACAGCTGGGCGCGCATGCAGGACAGCTTGCCGTGGTTACGTTTTGCCGGTGATGGCGGCGCAGGTGGTGCGGATCCGGGCGAACAATCCGAAGCCATCGGCGACGCCGACGCGGTCAAGGCCACGACGCTTGGTTTCAAGAACATCGCGCGCATCATGAAACTGGTTGAACCAGCCGCGACGACCGACAAGACCGCCGATTTCTCATTGCTGCGCGCGACGTACACGGGTGTGATTGGTCAGTGGGCGACCGAAGCCAACCACGTCACGAAGATTGTCGGTGGCATGAACAAGCAGGAAAAGAACGTCGGACAGAAGGGCGAAGTGTGGACGCCGGTTTCGCGTCAGCGTCAGGCCGAAGCGGTAAAGTTCCTGAACGAGAAAGTGTTCACGACGCCTGAGTACCTGATCATTCCGTCTATCCTGCGCAAGCTCGAGTCGGACGGCAACATCAATCGTGTTTCCAATGCGCAGGCGCGCGCGCTCGGCGGCCTGCTGAGCAACGCGAAACTGCAACGCATGGTCGAATACGAGGTAATGGCCGAGAAGAAGTCGGATGTCTACACGATTTCCGACATGCTGGTGGATTTGCGCAAAGGTTTGTGGTCGGAGATGTACGCGGGCAAGCCGATTGACGCGTATCGTCGTCACTTGCAGAACACGTACATCGAATCCATGGCGGCGAAGATCAATCCGCCCGCATTGCCGGCCGCTGCAGCGGCGGCCGCGTTTGGTGGTGCGGGTGCGGCCAACACCGACGACATCCGACCTATTCTGAAGGACGAGATGCGCGTGCTGGATCGCGACATTGCCGCGGCAATTGGCAAAGCGACGGATCGCATGACGCGTGCGCACTTGCAGGACACGCGCGATCAGATCAAGCAGATGCTGGATCCGAAGTAAGCCAACGTTTTTCCTGATTGATGAAAAGGCGGGGCGCTCCGGCGCTCCGCTTTTTTATTTGTCGAACATACGATCTGAAATGTGTCCGATTACTTCTGCCTGTTTCCAGGCCTCCTCGAGCGCACCCAGCTCACCCTCGAGCGCGGCGCGTTCGGCGTCTTCATGCATCGCCATCTCGACGGCCAGTCGCTCGTCATAGCGCAGCCCGAATGAGTCGAGTGATTCGTCGCGCGCCAACTGCCCCGACCGACGCCGCTTGTCGCGTAGCTTGATCGAATTGCGAATGAATTGTTGCGCATCACCGGCGTCGGAAATCTGGTGGGCCGCCCGTTGCACCACCGACTTGGGCGCTCCTCTCTGATTCATGTGCGCGAGCACTTGCCCGGCCGTCAGTTTCGCCTGAATTCCGGTCAGGTTGAGCAACCCGGATTCGTGATTGAGCGCCAGTCGCCAGCCTGCTTCCCCGTCGTCAGGTTCGAGTGAGACCAGACGCAGATGTTTCCGCCTCAGCGTGTAGCGGTGCCCATTCATTCCTGTGACAGTCGTAACTTCGCGTTCGTATTCGCCGTACTCGAGAAGCTTGTCCATTCCCATGAGTCCGAGCTGCAAAATTCCAATTCCACCCCCCACGGTCGCGACAATAGCCCCGGCACTGACGGCTGCACCAACGGCCACCACCGTCACGGCCGCCGTCATGGCCGCGCCACCAACCGCCACGAGTGCCGCCTTCTTCCGCCTCGCGAAAATTCGCGAACCGTACCGCCACGCTGAAAATTCAGGACGTAACGGTTTGCCTATGCGAATCAGATCAAGCCCTTCCCTGAGCGTCGTCAGCCCGATGTTGTCAGTGGCGGCCTTGACACGCGATTCCCGATACAGACGCTCGCAGGACTCAATGGCTTCCCAGCGTTCCTCGATCGGCGAAAGATTCCAGTGGCCGCACGACTGGCACACCACCCACAGCCGCCCAGTGCGTTCATCGAACGCCAATCGACGGCCGACCGGAAACGTTTCAACGATTCCGTTGGAACCCAGACTGCGATGACAAATCAAACACGTTGAGAACATTGTACCGAGAACATTAGCGCGCTGCGGCTGCCGGAATCAAGCAGTGGCGCGCTTCCAAACATTTCGTGCCGTAACCCCGCACACCGTTCACGGAACCTCCGCGCACCGACACCGTACAAAACCCATGCTCCTCCGCGTGACCGACAAGGGCCTCTATTGCGAGGCCGCCGACTGCTACATCGACCCATGGTCACCGGTTGATCGTGCGATTGTCACACACGCGCATGGCGATCATCTCACATGGGGTTGCGGCTCGTATCTCGTCTCAACCGATGGATTGGGCGTCACCCGCGAACGACTCAACCAGGATGCTCCAAAGGTTGCAGGCCTTGCGTACGGAGAATCACGAACGATCAATGGCGTAAACTTTTCGCTGCACCCCGCCGGGCATATTCTGGGGTCAGCACAAATTCGCGTTGAGCACCACGGTGAAGTGTGGGTCGTTTCGGGCGACTACAAAACCGACGCCGACGCGACGTGTGCACCATGGGAGCCCGTCCGCTGCCACACCTTTGTCACCGAAAGCACGTTTGGCCTGCCGCTCTATCGCTGGCCCACGCAACAATCGGTGTTCGACAGCATCAACAGCTGGTGGCGCAGCAATGCTGCCGTGGGACGCGCGTCGCTCCTGTTTGGATACGCGTTGGGAAAAGCGCAGCGATTGCTTTCGGGGCTTGATGCGTCCATCGGCCCCGTGCTCACGCACGGTTCGGTCGAACGCATGACGCAGTGTTATCGCACAGCTGGTATTGCCCTGCCGCCAACCTCGAATGCGACACTGTCTACGCGTGAAGAGAATTGGTCGCGCGCAATGATTGTTGCACCGCCCAGCGCGGGCGGTTCAACGTGGACGCGACGTTTCGGCAATGCATCAACCGCCTTTGCCAGCGGATGGATGCATGTGCGCGGCGCACGACGACGACGCAGTGTCGATCGTGGGTTTACGCTGTCCGACCACGTCGATTGGCCACAGCTGCTGTCGGCCATTGATGCCACCGGCGCAGAACGCGTGTTTGTCACGCACGGGTTCAGTGAAATTGTAGTGCGGTGGTTACAGGAACGCGGGCTCGAGGCGCACGTACTCAAAACGCGTTACGAAGGTGAACGTGATGATGCGCCGGCCGAAGTGGCGGACCCTGGTGCGAATACAACGTCGATGACCGATGATATCACACGCGACACTTCGAGTGAGAGTACCAAAGCTGCCGAAAGCGCTGACGCCGCAGACGGTAACGCCCCAGGTGGTGACGTATTCAACGATGGCGCATTGGACGATGGCGCTGCCAACGAACGCCACCAGTGAAACGGTTCGCCGACTTGTACGATGCGATTGACGCGACCACCGCGACCTCGGGAAAAGTGGCCGCACTCGTCGCGTATTTTCGCGACGCATCACCCGCCGACGCGGCGTGGGCGATTGCATTTCTGGTCGGTCGTCGACCCAAGCGATTAGTGAAAGCTCCCGACCTGCGACGTTGGGGTGCTGAAGCTGCCAACATTCCCGATTGGTTGTTTGACGCGTCATACGCGCAGGCGGGCGATCTCGCCGAAACGCTGGCGCTCATCGTGCCGGAAGTTGGCGCGGCCGACGAAGGCTCGCTTGCCGAATGGGTGGAGCAACGCTTGTTGCCGCTGCGCGAGATGACGCCGGATCAACAACGACACACGCTACGAAAGGCGTGGAGTCAACTCACCGGCAGTACACGATTCGTGTACAACAAATTGTTGACGGGAGCATTTCGTGTTGGCGTATCCGATGGTTTGGTGGTGCGCGCATTGAGTGAAACGAGCGGCGTTGACGCTGACGTGGTCGCACACCGCATGATGGGGCAGTGGGATGTCTCGCCCGAATGGTATTCGCGGCTCGTCCAGACAGAAACGAACGACGCGAACTGGAGCCAGCCGTATCCGTTTTTTCTCGCGCATGCACTCGCAGGCGATGTCGCAGCGCTTGGCAGCGAATCCGAATGGCAGGCAGAGTGGAAATGGGACGGCATTCGTGCGCAGCTGGTACGGCGGCGCGGTCGCACATTTTTGTGGAGTCGCGGCGAGGAATTGTTGGCGGGACGTTTTCCCGAAGTGGAAGCGTGGGCCGAGTTCTTGCCCGATGGCACGGTGCTCGACGGCGAACTGCTGGCGTGGCGCGACGGACATCCATTGCCGTTCAGCGCGTTGCAGCGCCGCATTGCGCGCAAAACGGTAGGCAAGACGTTGTTGGCCGAGGTGCCGTGTCATTTGCTGGTGTATGATTGTCTGGAAGTCGGCGGCGAGGACTTGCGTGCGCAGCCGCTATCGACGCGCCGAGCGGCAGTAGAATGTGCTGTCAACGCGCTGCCGACTGGTTCCGCCGCGGGAATATCGCCGACGCTCGATTTTACGTCGTGGGAAGATCTCACGCAGATTCGCGAACGCTCGCGTGATGAAGGCGCGGAAGGTTTGATGTTGAAGAAGTTGGCGTCGCCGTATGGCGTTGGCCGACGCGGCAACGATTGGTGGAAGTGGAAAGTTGCGCCGCTTACGGTTGATGCCGTATTGGTGTACGGGCAATCCGGATCGGGGCGTCGCGCGGGGCTGTACACCGACTACACGTTTGCGGTGTGGGACAATGGCGCACTCGTGCCGTTCGCCAAAGCGTATTCCGGACTGACGGACGCCGAAATTCGCGAGGTCGATCGATTCATTCGCGCGAACACGCTGGAGCAGTTCGGTCCCGTGCGCACCGTAAAACCGGAACTCGTATTTGAGTTGGCGTTTGAGGGCATCAATCTCAGCAAGCGACACAAGAGTGGCGTAGCGGTGCGGTTCCCGCGCATTCTGCGCTGGCGGAAGGACAAACCCGTAGGTGAAGCCGACACACTGGAGATTGTGCGGGCGCTACTCACATGAGCGAGAACGCTTTATCGCAAAACGAATCGCGCGCTCCGTTCGACAAACGTCTCACGCGTTGGTTCAATGCGAAGAAATGGAAACCGTTCGCCTTTCAGCGCGAAGTATGGGACGCGTACGCGCGTGGCGAATCCGGACTGATTCACGCAGCCACTGGCACGGGCAAAACGTACGCCGCCTGGTTGGGTCCAGTACTAGAAGCGCTCGCAACGCCGCCGGCGAAACCCAAACGTGCACCAACGAAGCAGGTCGCAGCCGCAGTCACGAAAACCCCGCGGCCAACCAAAGCCGCCGCTCGCGCACAATCCGAACCGCTGCGCGTCTTGTGGATCACGCCCCTGCGCGCGCTCGCGAACGACACTGAGCAGGCGCTGCGCGCGCCCATCGAAGACCTCAGCCTGCCCTGGTCTGTCGAATCACGCACGGGCGATACGTCGGCATCACTACGCCGCAAGCAGAAACAGCGACTTCCCACAGCGCTCATCACCACACCAGAGTCACTGTCGCTGCTGCTGTGTCGGACCGACCACGAAGAACTGTTCGCGCATCTCAGGTGCGTCGTTGTTGACGAATGGCACGAACTCATGTCCACTAAACGTGGTGTGCAAGTGGAATTGGGGCTCGCGCGGTTGCGACGTATCTGCCCAGGTCTGCGCACCTGGGGACTCTCCGCTACACTCGGCAACCTCAATGAATCCGCGGCGACGCTGCTCGGCATGAACGGATCCGGGCAACCAAACGCCGCGCGACTCGTGCGCGGTTTCGTACCAAAGTCAGTCGAAGTGGAAGCGCTGCTTCCGCCAACGATGGATCGTTTTCCGTGGGCAGGACATCTCAACACGAAACTGTTGCCGGAAGTGATGAAGCGGTTACGCGAAGCCGAGAGTGCCATTGTTTTTACGAACACGCGTTCGCAATGCGAACTTTGGTTTCAATCCATCATCGCGGCCGATCCGTCGTGGTTCGAATTCACTGCCATTCATCACGGCTCACTCGATCGCGCGCGACGGCAGGATGTTGAAGATGGTCTCAAGACCGGTCGCTACCGCGTAGTTGTTGCAACATCATCACTCGACCTCGGAGTTGATTTCGCGCCGGTCGACCTCGTGATGCAAGTGGGCAGCCCTAAAGGCGTCGCGCGTTTGCTGCAGCGTGCCGGTCGGTCGGGACACTCGCCGGGACGCGTTTCGCGTATTGTGTGTGTCCCCACGCACGCGTTCGAACTCGTGGAAGTGGCGGCGGCGCGTGATGCAATTGCGGCCGGAAACATCGAATCGCGCGAGCCTATCGATCGTCCACTTGACCTCCTCACGCAGCATCTGCTCACACTCGCGGTCGGCGGCGGTTTCACGCGAGACGCCGTGCTACGTGAATTACGATCGACACGCGCATATTCGCAATTGACCGAGCGCGAGCTCGATTGGGCATTGGACTTCGTGACGCGCGGCGGTGACGCACTGAAAGCCTATCCCGAATACGCGCGCGTTCAGCTGGTCGATGGTCGGTATGTCGTTACCAGCGATCAGGTCGCGCGACGCCACCTGATGAGCATCGGCACCATCGTGAGCGACGCGTCCATCGCCGTGCGATACCTGAAAGGTGGACGGATTGGTACCGTTGAAGAGAGTTTCATCGCACGACTTTCCCCGGGAGACAAATTCATATTCTCCGGCACACCCCTCGAATTTGTCCGCGTGCGTGATCTCACGGCGTGGGTGCGTCGCTCAAAAACGTTGGCCGGCGCGATACCCCGATGGATGGGTGCGCGCATGCCACTCTCCACCGAACTTTCACTCGCCGTCCGCGCGCGGCTTGAATGCGCGCGCCTTGGCGATTTCTCCGGCGCCGACATGGCGGCGGTCCGCCCGATCCTCGAACTGCAAGCGGCGCGCTCCGCCATTCCGAAAATTGATGAACTCCTCATTGAGCGATGCGAAACGCGCGATGGACATCATCTCTGGATCTACCCGTTTGAAGGACGACTGGTACACGAAGGCCTCTCGGCACTACTCGCGTACCGTCTGTCGCAAATTGCGCCGATCTCCTTCACGTTTTCGAGCAACGACTACGGCTTTGAACTCCTGTCGCCAACCGCGGCTCCGCTTGTCGAAGCGTTGGAGAACGGCCTGCTCTCTTCAACGCACCTGTTGGCCGATGTTGTGCAGAGCTTGAACGCGGCCGAATTGGCGCGTCGGCAATTTCGCGAGATTGCGCGCGTCGCGGGATTGGTGTTCAGCGGATATCCGAGCCAATCGAAATCTCTCAAACAGGTGCAGGCGTCCAGCGGCTTGCTGTACGATGTGCTGGTTCGCTACGACCCCGGCAATTTGCTCATTGCGCAGGCGAATCGCGAAGTGCTCGAACGACAACTCGAAGTGAGTCGGATCGGTCGCGTGTTGCAACGGCTGGCGCATAGCACGGTGCGCATTATGCATGTCGACCGTCCAACGCCGCTGGCCTTCCCCCTGTTGGTAGATTCCACCCGAGCCAAAGTCAGCAGCGAAAAGCTCGCTGACCGCGTGCGTCGCATGACCGCGCAAGCTGAACGCGCAACTGCCCCCGGCGCTGCGACCATTCTGCGCCCGTTCGAATCACGCTGAACCAATACATGTTCGATCTCGAAGTCGCCGGCGAATCGCTGCAACTCTCACCCCATCGTGCACTATTCCTGCCACGTCTTTCAACGCTGGTTGTCGCCGATTTGCACTGGGGCAAAGCCGCCACGTTTCGCGCGAAAGGTGTTCCGCTTCCGCCCGGCGTGACCACGAGTGACCTCGAACGCCTCTCGGCAGTGCTCGACGAAACAACCGCTGCCCGACTCGTGATTGTAGGCGACCTGCTGCATGCACGCGCGGGGCGTCACGAACGCACGCTCGATGCTATTGCAGAGTGGCGCGCCGCACGCGCGGCTCTTGAAATAGTGTTGGTGCGTGGCAATCACGACACACACGCGGGCGATCCGCCCGCTGCGCTCCACATTGAATGTGTCGACGGGCCCCTCATTGTTGGACCGTTTGCGTGTCAACACCACCCAACCGCGCACGCATCACACTATGTGCTCGCCGGGCACTTGCATCCGCATGTCAATCTGCGCGGACGCGGGCGACAATCATTGCGCCTTCCCTGCTTCGCCTTCTGCGAACGCGGCGCAATTCTCCCGGCGTTTACGTCGTTCACCGGCGGGGGAGCGTACACACCTGGCGAGGGTGACCGCGTGTTCGCGATCGTGGAGCATGAAATAATGCAGACCATACCAGCGCGGAGCCACCGCTGATGGCACTTACTCCGGCTGTGGATCCTTCGCTTGTATGCGAATCAACAAGCTGTCGCTGATCGCCGCGATTTCTTCCGCATCCCGCCAGGCGGCTTCCAACCCAACCAACTCCGTTTGGATCATCTGACGCTCCGCATCCTCGTGCACCGCAATTTCCAGCGCGATTCGTTCCGTTTGCGTGAGCCCCAGCACCCCTACGTCGTCGTTCCAGAAAATTGAGCGCGAGTAGCGACGAATCTCGCACAATTCGCTCGTGTGACGGATGTATCGCTGCGGATCTCCGAGCGCGGTAATGCGACGCGCCGCGTCATTCAATTGTGTTGCCGTTCCTCCAGATCGATTCACGTGCGCCAGAATGTGTCCGGCAATACGTGTGGCCTCGGCCCCTTCCAATTCCATCATTCCCGATTCGTGCGCGACACGAAATTTCCAGCCAGCTTCGTTGTTCGACATCGCCACTTCAAGTCGCGCCAGGTGTCGCAACTTCAAGGAGCGCTGTTGCCCCGTTTCGTCGCGCACGCGCATCAGCACGCGTTCGTGCGTGTTTTGCTCGTGCAGCCAGGCGAGACTGTTGAACGCTGTGGGCACCACGACCAATCCCACTACAGCAACAGCCGCCGCTAAAACTACGGTTCCGCCAATCATCGCCGCACCGGTAACCGCACCACCGGCCACTGAGAGTCCGGCCGCACGCCAACGACGGCTCTTGATGCGTGACCCATATCGCCACGCCGCGAACTCCGGCAGAAGTGGCTTGCCAACCCTCACCAAATCCAACCCTTCACCAAGCGTCGCCAATCCAATGTTTTCGGTCGAAACACGCACGGCGGTGCCGCGGTAGATGCGTTCGCAGGCTTCGACCGCCTCCCAGCGATGTTCGATTGGCGAAAGATTCCAATTGTGACACCTCTTGCACACAACCCACAGCCGCCCCCGTTCCGAATCGAACGCAATGCGCCGACCAACCGGAAACTCTTCGACTATTTCATTCTTGCCCAGCGAAGTGTGACAAAACAGGCGCGTTGAATACATGGCGGTAGCGGTGCGGCTGAACCAAGACAGTAACGACGGGAGTTTCACTTCTCATCATTCAGCCTGGTCAACGGGCTGTCGAGAGCACCAATCAGGGTTTAATCGTCGCTGAATGATTCCGGCTTGGCCGCACTGCGGCTTGCCATACCAGCCAGATCAGCAAAGGTTGCAGTGGCAGTCGCATCCAGAGAATGAGCTGATACGCCGCCGACGCGTTCGATTCGCGCGCTAACTGCAGCATGTGAATGTTGGCGGGAAAAACGGCTATGAGTAGTGCGATCAAGCCAAATCCCGCATACGCTCGCAGCGACGGAACAAGCAAGCCAATCGCGCCCGCCAATTCCGCCAGGCCGCTGACGTATACCATCAATCGAGGTACCGGCACCCACGCAGGCACGATGCGTTCAAATGCATCGGGTACCACGAAATGCGAGATACCAGCCAGCAGGAACACAGCGACCAACAGCAGCAATCGGCGCGACAATCCGCGTGTCGCACCAATCGTATCAGGCATACCGTAACACCGCTACGAAGTGACACGCACTCCCGCCCATCACAAACAAGTGCCACACGGCGTGATGATACCGTCGATGATCACGCACGAAAAACAAAACACCACCGGTATAACACAACCCGCCGGCGGCGATGAGCCAGAGGCCCGCGCTCTCCATGTTCAGCATCATGGGACGCGCCGCGACAACAATCAGCCAACCCATCGCCAGGTAGAAGACCGTGGATGCGTTCTGATAACGAGTACCCAACAGCACTTTGCAAAAAATTCCACACGCCGCGAGTGTCCACACAATTCCAAACAGCGTCCATCCCCACGCACCACGCAACACACCCAAGGTGAATGGCGTGTACGTTCCGGCAATAAGCAGGAAGATTGCCACGTGATCGAGTTTGCGCAGCACATTCTTGACGCGCGTTGGCGGTGCGGCATGATACAGCGTGGACGCCGCATACAGCGCCACCAGGGTTCCACCAAACACACTGGCGCCCACCACATTCATGACGTCGCCGCGCGCCATCGTTGCCAGAATCAACACTGGCAAACCAATCAGGCTGAGGAGAAGTCCAACACCGTGTGTGACCGAGTTCGCAATCTCATCGGCCAATCGGACCTTCAACGGGAACTCGGCTGTAGTAGGCACAAGTGGATGGTACACGTTGGTTCAAACTGCGTTCAACCTCGCCCAGGATCCTACATCTATGCACGCAACACCACGTTTTGTCCGAATCGTGAGCGGTTTGTCCCTGCTCGCCTTAACAGCCGCGCCTCTCCGCGCCCAACGCTTCGGGATTATTGCGGGCGGCACCTACTCGAATCTGCGCAGTTCGGACGATCTCGACTTCAAGCGCCGCAGTGGGACGATCTTTGGCGGATCGGTGCAGCTCCCGCTTGGTTCGGTCATCACGCTGCAGCCGGAATTTCTTTTCCTGAACAAGGGTACGAAATTCAAGGAGCCGGGTTCGGCAGGTACATCAAATGTCCGCCTGGACTATCTCGAACTGCCGGTGTTGCTGCGCTACGATTTCTCGAGGGAGACCATTGGACCGCACGTGTACGCCGGTCCGTCAGTTGGCTTTAACCTTCGATGCAGACTCGAATTGAATGGCGCGACCAACTTGCCGACTACCGACTGCAAGGACGTCGATTTCAAACCGAAGAGGCTGGACTACGGAATAACGATTGGCACGGGTGTCGACTTTAATTTGGGTGGGATCGCCGCAACCGGCGGATTACGTTATGGCGTTGGCCTCGCCGACATCCGCAACGACAACAGCGACGAGTTCAAGAGCCGAGTGAACAATGGCGTCCTTTCACTGTACCTGGGGCTGTTGTTCGGATCGCTCAAGAAATAGTCCGGCACTACCTCGTAAACACTTCGCGCCAATCCGACCTGAGTCTGATTGGCGCGAAGTGTTAGTAATCGCCGCGTGTGCTACCGGCCGCTACGATCCTTGCGCACGTTCACGCGACGACCCTTGATGGTCGTGTTGCGCAACGCCTCGATGATATCGTCAGCAATTTCCTCCGGCACTTCAACCGTGGAATAGCCGTCGGCAATCTGGATGGAGCCAATCACGCCGGCATCGATGCCGACTTCGTTGGCAATGGCGCCCACGAGATCGCCTGGACGCAACTTTGCTTTGCGACCAGCGCCAACCCACAACCGAGTAATAGGCCATTCAGGCGCGCTGCCGCGATTCTTTTTCGAAACGCTGCCTCGTGACGTGGCCGGTTCGCCACGACGTGGAGCCCGTTCTTCGGCGCCGCCACTTTCGCGACGCACCTCGCCACGACCATCGGTGCGCGATGAACGCGTGCGTTCGCTCTTTGGCGCGGCTGACGGAATGTCCTCCGCTTCCTCTGTTTCGTCGCGCGCTTCGACCAGCTTCACGGCCGCGGCCGCAATGTCCATGATGTGAAATTCTTCGGACAACGACTCAACCACGCTGCGAAACGAATCGAGATCTCCCGCCAGTACCGCTTCGCGCAGTGACGCGCGCGTGAGCTCGAGCTTGCGTGCGCGCAGGTCGGCAACCGTTGGTACGGTCAGAATTTCGATCGTCTGCTTGGTCGCGAATTCGATATTACGCAGCAGTCGGTGTTCGCGCGGCTCGGCCAGCGTGATCGCCACACCGACACGTCCGGCGCGACCCGTGCGACCAATGCGATGGACGTAGGCTTCGGCATCGGCCGGCACATCGTAGTTCACCACGTGCGAAACGTGCTGCACGTCCAGTCCGCGCGCGGCCACGTCCGTCGCAATGAGCAGATCGGTTTTCTTCGCGCGGAATTTCTTCATCACACGATCGCGCTGATCCTGCGACAAGCCGCCGTGTAATGACTCCGAGCGATAGCCGCGAGCGCCCAGCGTTTCGTTCAGCTGGTCGACTTCGCCGCGCGTGCGACAGAAGACAATGGCCGAGGTGGGATGTTCGATGTCGAGCACGCGACCGAGTGCGGCCATTTTGTGGGCGCGCGGAACGATGTAGGCGACCTGACGAACACGAGCGGCCTCACCATCGGGTACCGTCTCGCGATCGATTTTGATCGTGACCGGATCACGCAACTGCTTGCGCGCAATCGCCATGATCTTGGCGGGTAAAGTGGCGCTGAACAGCGCGGTTTGCCGTTCTTTTGGGGTCGCGGCCAGAATTGCCTCGAGATCTTCGGCGAAACCCATGTCCAGCATTTCGTCGGCTTCATCGAGCACGACCACACGAACACTCTTGAGATTGAGCGTGCCGCGATTGATATGATCGAGGGCGCGTCCTGGGGTGGCAACCACCACATCGACGCCGCGCTTCATTGCGCGAATCTGCGTTTCCATGCTGGCACCGCCGTACACGGGTAATACGCTCACACCGAGCGCTTTTCCGTACTTGTGCACGGCCTCGGCCACCTGCATGGCGAGTTCACGCGTAGGACAGAGGATGAGCCCTGTCGTCCGGTCACGTGCGGCTGCGCCGGTGGTGACGCGGTGCAGCATCGGCAGAGCGAACGCTGCCGTTTTGCCGGTGCCGGTTGCGGCTTGTGCTAACACGTCGCGTTCCGCCAGGAGTGGCGGAATAGCGGCGCGTTGAATTGGAGTTGGCTCTTCGTAGCCAAGAGAGGTCAGCGCAGCCATAAGGCGCGAATCTAGACCTAAGCCAGCAAAGCCGGCGATTGTCGTCGTTTCTTCAGTTTGTGTGTTCACCGGAGAAATATAACCCGACACCCACCCTTGACGCCCACTCTCAGAACTTCTGGTACCTCGCGAGGCTCACGAGGTACCAGAAAGCAGTTCTAGTGCACCTTGTCCAGCAGATCGTTCATCAGCTTGAAGATGGCATCGCGCGAGGCGGGGCTTTTCATGGCACTAAAGCCGATGCGCAACTTGTCGTCGCCTTCCAGCACTTCGCGTGAAAGGGCGTTGAGCGCTTCGCGAGCTTCACCGCGATGTTCGTCGGTGAGGATGCTCGTGGCACGAGGCAAGAGTTCGATTTGCGGACAATCGCTCCGCATGGGGCGAACGCTCCAGAAGACGACGTTTGATCCCACACGCAGGAAACTCAGCACACCCCGGGCAGATTCATCCGAGCGGAAGGCCAGTTGCTCGGGGCGAGCCAAACTCCAATCGATCAGGGCATCCAGTACGGCCATATAGCGGGGCCGGTCGCTTCCACCTGTGTCGCGATTCATTGCTGTGATGAATGCTTCGCGGGCCACGGGTAACGTTGTGCTCATGGTTCACTCCTTTTCCTAAAACTAATCACCTGCGGTCTATATTCACCCTCTTGTACCTGAATCAAATTACCAGAGCCAGCATCGCGACACCATGGTTCCGAAGATACTTCCGTTCGAAATTCGGCCTTCACCCATGCAGGGCCTCGGTGCATTTGCGCGATATCCGATTCCTGAAGGCATGCGATTGATTGAATATGCAGGCGAACGGCTCACGCCTGAGCAAGCGGAAGCCCGCTATCCGGATGTGCCCGGTGAGACCCATCACACGATGTTGTTCGCGATCGATGACGCCGTGGTTGTGGACGCAGCCGTTGACGGAAACGAAGCGCGATTCATCAATCATTCGTGCGAGCCGAATTGTGACGCCGTCATCGATGATGGACGCATCTGGATTGAGGCACTGCGCGATATCGAAGTTGGGGAGGAGCTGGCGTACGATTACGCGTATCAATTGAAGGAGCGACATACGCCGGCGCTCAAGCGCCAGTACCCGTGTTCCTGCGGGTCGTTGAAGTGTCGCGGATCGATTCTCAAACCGAAGCGTTCGTAGCAGCCGAACAGCAGCCGCCTCGACGCTGAGCAACGCTGAGAACTGCAACTGCCGGGACGCTGAGCAGCGCCGAGCGCCGAGAATGCTAAGCAACGCTGAAAACTGCAACTACCGGGACGCTGAGCAGCGCCGGGAATGCCGAGAAAGGCTGAGAACTACACCGGCTGTTTTTAATAAAGAAACGCGATGTCGCCGGATGCCCCGCCGAAATCGCGTTCTACTGCAGAATGGATTTTTGCTGTTCTCAGCCTTTCTCAGCTGTCTCAGTTTTCTCAGCGTCCCGGCAGTTCGCTGTCAGCGCTTCACGCCGCGATTTTAAGATCCTTGAACCGAATCAGCCGCTTCGCGTCTTCGTCGTACAGCGCAAGGCGCAGCGCACGAAATCCCATCCCGAACGTCATGACCGGCGCCTTCTCGAAGATCGGATTTTCGTCATGCGCCTTCTGCAACCGATAATTCGGAATTTTCGGTCCGAGATGATGCACGTGATGCAATCCAATACTGCCCGTAAACCAACGCAGGAACGGATTCAGGCGCAGGTATGAACTCCCGGTGATCGCAGCCGTTGCGTAGTCCCACTCCTCGTGTGTTTCCCAGTACGCATCTTCAAATTGATGCTGCACATAAAACAACCAGATACCGATGGCGGCGGCAATGTACATCGACGGCAAGTACACCACCCAGAACGCCTTGTAGCTCCAGACGTACGTCGTCAGCGCAACGATCGTCACGATCGCGAGATTTGTATACCACACGCTGT
>Ga0105047_10007434_pt1 | contig 18449 bp, 15 predicted proteins | sample MAT04_FD_78384 | JGI IMG/M metagenome (GOLD analysis project Ga0105047, IMG submission 78384) | Freshwater microbial communities from Lake Fryxell liftoff mats and glacier meltwater in Antarctica - MAT-04 (megahit assembly) | ecosystem: Environmental > Aquatic > Freshwater > Ice > Liftoff... | reverse complement strand
CAAGTCCCTTTGATCGATCCGGGTTCACCGACGGCAAGTCCGCCAAGCAAACCTGATGTTGGATGGCTCAGCAACCATCTCCCCCAAGCACAGGCCCACCCGTCCGCATCGGTGTTCAACTTCGGTATACAATGGGCGCTGATTGAACAAATTCCGCGTCCGAGCGCCGTATACACGATCCTGCAAGCGCCAGGTGCCCATCCAGTCCCGTGGCCATTGCTTACAACGCCACGGGTGCCACCCGCCGTTCCTGGTATCTTAGTCTCTCCACCAGCTTTTCCTACGCTGGAGTTACGGCCGGCACAATTCCAGCCGACAGTAGTCCCGATGGAATCGCTCCAGAAGTCGATTGGCATGGCTGCGTCGATATTTATCACGTTATTCCCGTTGTTAACAGTAGCGGGCGCTGTGTTTGGACTGCTGGGAGTCGGCAGGCCGCTTCTGAACGCAGTTATCGCTGGAACGGGCTTTTTCTTCGGCGCTATTCTATTTGGAACGTGGTGGGTTGTTCTTGAATTGAAGCGACGCAATAAAGAAAAAGAACGCAACAACGGATATAAACAAGAACGTGAGCAACGAAAGGCTCTTCAGCGGGAACACGTTCAACGCTGTAAGAAGCGTTTGCAGGAACAACAGGATAAGGCGCGTCTGAGATATGACGAGGCAATGGCGCAATGGAAGGTTGAGATCTTGCCATATAAGCAAGAGGCGACGGGGCGACGTGAAGCCGTTCCCGCAGCCAAATCAAATTTACAGCGTGCAGAGCAGCAATGGAAAGACGCGTACGACGCTGCGATTTGTCAATTCGAACAAAAGAAGGCTGACTTGCTGCGCCTCAAGAGCGATTTCAATGATGTTGAGATCCAACGCGAAGCCGAATTGAAACAGATGCTTGCCAGGGCGCGCGAAGACCAGTTTGCAGAGCATCTCAGTCAACATCTGGTTGATGTGGCTGCCATTTCCGACATCGGCCCTGCCCGCAAGAGAACGCTCCAGGAAAACGGTGTGAGAACTGCGTGGGATGTAGCCGAAGATCGCATCTTGCGGATTCCAAGATTTGGTCCAGCACTCACGGAAAACCTGATGGAATGGCGTCGCAATGTCGAAGCAACATTTATTTTCAAAACTGCAAAGGCAATCCCGCTACACGAAATGCAGGTCTTTGAATCAAAGTATGACGACAATCGCAAGCCCATTCAACGACGGCTGCTTGCGGGAGCGAATGAGTTGAGGAAGATATCCCAGGACGCGGAAAAGCGCTTGGGACAATTAAGCCAACAGATCAAGGCGTGTATGACGCAACTATACCGAGCGGAGGCTGATTTGACGGTTATTCCCAAAGGACTTTAACTGGTCTTTCCATACAGCCAGTCCGGTTGTTTCGTCGGCTCTCCTTGGGCTAGGAGCTTTGGATAGGCTAGGCCTTTGTGTTTCTGTAGGACCGCGCTCTGCAAGATCATCATAAGAAACGGCACCCATGCCACAATTCCAAGCACAGTCCCTATTGCAGCCAATCCCAAAGTGGGCGTGGAGGCAATATCCGAAACACCATGAAGAAAAAAGACCAGCGTTATCAGGGCTGCCAAAGCGATCAGTGTAAATGTCGCTAACCCGAATAGGCAATGGCCCAGCCACCGCGCCCCGAGGGGACGGCCTCCCGTGCCACACTTCGTGCAAGCAAACGCCTTACCAATACGAACGGTGTGGTTCCTGCAAGCAACGCTGCCACACTTTTCGCATTGAAAGGAGTCGGGACAAAACAGACCCCACCGATGGGCGGGGCGGAAGCAAATCGAACATAGAATCTGGTTGTCCGCTGTTGTCGCGGTTCCACAAACAGTACATTCCGAAAGGGAGGGACATGTCACCTGAAACTGAGGCGGAGACCCCCGCTCGTCTACCTCGCCCTCGTGGCGAACGCCTCCCACCTCAAGCACGAACTCTTGAAAGGGAACATAGCATAACGTCAAGGAATCGATCACGATCATGTTCGGGGAGGGCTGAATCGTGGCTGAATAGGTTACATTGTTTCGCCCGCGATACGAGATGGGTTTGACGCAATGGTCTACGATAAAGGTCTTCATTCCGGCAAGGGCTTTATATGGTTGTAGCTTCGGCGGCGTGGTTTGGCCGGGCACTGTTCTTAGAGCTTCAGCAAGTGGAACGAGCGGCTCTAGTTTGCGCCCGTGAGAACGTGGTGAGCCGAACCCCGCCTTGTCGCCGTTGGCACTGATCCAGACAGAGCCATCCCAGGTTTGGGAGTATTCCCCTACAGCGGTATTCACGCTTCCATCGGCGTGATAGTTCGCGATAAAAAAAGTCTCGTAGTGCGTGACCCTTGTTGCCCCGACATGGGGTTTTGACCCCGTGCCGCATTGATACCGGCTCTTCGAGAAAATGCTTTGGGCGAAGATTTGTGGGAAATCTGCGTCAGGCGTGGTCCTGATGGCAGCAGAGAGGTTTGTTGGGAGCGTGCCCTGCGGAAATGCAACCTGAACTATGTAGTCGAGTTTCGCAGCATCAACTAACTCAATCTTCACGTCATTAAGGCTCTGGGCATAGATTTCTGCCTCACCAGAAAACCGTCCAGTGGTGATAATTGTACCCCGTATTGAATTTGCAGTTAGGACGGCGCTATGCAGCTTTTGAACCACGGGCCTACCAACCGTTCCGTTGGGCCAATGCTTACATTCAACGACCTCCAGGCCGTTTGGATGGTGAACCAACAAATCTCGGCCTTCGTCTCCGGTTTGTTTGGTAAGCTCCACTTTGCATCGGTAATGGCACGTCAGCAATACCTGGCAGTATTCTTCAAATTGACGCGGTGACAGATCTTCAAGCATGGCCGCACACTTTCCTCAAATCCTACACGGGGGGTCCGCCCCTCCGATAAACGGTGCAACTCTCAATGACTCGCACGCGCCGGATTGTTCCCCGACCCAAGGCCAGCGAGAGCCTCTTCAAGCAACTGAGCCGCCACTTGCATGGGGCTTACCCGTCGCCCGGTCTGGCTGGCTTGCTCCGCTAGCCGCGCAACGACTCCCTTTCGCTGAAAAAGGTAGTCGAATGCTGGGCCTGAATCGAGCAAGTATCGGCGCGTCATGGCTTGCTTTCTCGCATCTGCTGCCGCATTGCTTCCAAGTTGAATTCCTTCGCCTTCCTTCGCCACGCCATCATCTCGGCTTCTTGCTCGGCGGTCATCGTTACGGGCGGCAATGCTTCGAGTTCCTGGATCCAGGATTCGATTGCGTCCGGGTCGTCCGATTGTTCGGCTTCCGTCATGAAGTCGATGTCTGAAAGGCAATCATCCGCAACCACCAAGCGATGGCCTTCGGGCCAGGCGGCGGGTTCGTCCAGCTTGACCTGACCGTCTTTCCAAGTTGCCTTGATCACGCTCATGATGGTCCCTCGTTACCCAGGAAAAACAAAAAGGTCGGGAGTCTTTTCGAAAAGTAAACGACTCCCTCCCGACCCCTTTTTGTCCGCGTATTTGTCGCTAAATCACCCGATAAACCGCCATGATTTCCTACTCCTCTTCGTACACGACGGGAAACCCAATTTCAAAATAGTCCGACGAATCGGGCTCCGCGCTTTTCGGCGGCTCGGAAGCTCGCAAGGCAGACCCTAGTTCGAGGCGAAGCCCCCCATGAATCTCTACGGTGGATCCAAGTTCAGGTCGTAGGCGCCGGATGGGGGATTTTCTACCACTTCAATTTGCAAGTTCGTTGATTCTTTGGTCGTGTATTTGGTCGCCACCAACCACGCGATCGGTTTTAGTTGTCCGTTGGCATCGTAGGAGGGCGTCGCCGGCATCGGTTCGACGGAAGCCCAGACGACCACCTTGTACCAGCCGGGGCGAACACCGTTCTTGTCGTTTGTTACCAGCTTGAATGTACCGTCTGATTGCATCTCACCGATGGAATACTCCGGATGCGTGGCTCCGCGCGACTCATCCGGGATGAATCCTATTTGACCGGAAGTAAGCGGCTTGCCTGCTACCAGCACACGCCCTTCCACCGTCACGAATTTAACTTCTTGCTTACTTTTGCAGCCTGCCGCGTAACAAGTCATCGACACAAGCAGCATGGTCGCGAAACGAACGCTCATTTCAGGGATTCCTGGGGCAGTCTGCGAATGTTCAAGATTAGGGGACTTGGACGCTCTGTCCGTCGTCCCGGATGCAGAGCCATTTAAAGGTGTCAAAAGTGCTGGTGGCATTGATGTAAACGACACCGCCATCGCAGCGGATCATATTCGAGCCACGGCTGCCGTGCGGCGACTGAATGGGCCGGTTCCATCCCCAGTTGCCCATGCCGTCGTCGAAGTTCACGCGGGTAAATTGTCCCAACGGCCAGCGCACCGTGGTCACCGAACAGGGCACGCCGCCGCTGAGCGGATTCGCCTGCGTGTGAGGTCTGCCGTTCGTGTCGCCCGCCCACGAACCTTGTTTCAATCCCGTGCGGATGTCGTACTGTTCGTTCTGCGTGGAGCATCCGCCGGGCAGTCCGGGGTCGCGGCCGAATCCCGATTGTTCCCCGATCGCTAACGTGTTGCTGGTCCCGTCGGCAATGGCCTGCGGGTCAATGCGTGAGCCGGGATACATCACCCCATTGGACGCCTTGAAGCCGCCATGATGGCATTGCACGGGACCGGCCGTGGCGGTCACCCCCACGCGCTGCAGACCCGTCGGGTCAGTGAAATCGGATGAACTATTGCTGGCCCCCATGATGCCAACGTAGGAACTGGCCATGATCTGACTGCCGGTGGGATAGGCCGCGTCGGTCGAAACGAGAGGCATGTAAGGAGTGGACGGGCAAAGCAACACTTTGGGAGTGAATTCCGCCAAGGCCACAACATTCGCTGGGTACGGCGGACCATACCCAAACATGTTCCCATTCGGATTCAATTTTTCGTACATCACGTGTTGATCGAGGTGCGGAAACAACTGGACGGTCCAGCCAGCCCCGTAGTTGCCGATGGGTTCACCACCGCTCGGAAAGCGGCCGTTCGCCGTAAGGTAATCGTGCATCGCCAGGCCGATCTGCCTCATCTGACTCTGGCAGCGCACTCGGTTCGCACTCTCGCGAACCTTCTGCACGGCCGGGATCAATAGGCCGATCAGGGTCGCAATGATGGCGATTACGACCAGCAATTCGATTAGCGTGAACGCCCGGCGAGAAACTTTGCCCATGAATACAACCCAAAACTTTATTCACGGAGAGGTGATGTAATGGCGGAAAAGAAATTGTATCACGGACGGGGACGAAACGCAACCTGTGAAAGCGAAAAAAAAAGGGGTCGGGAGTTGTTTCCGCCGCGGGGGAAGAAGCCTGACCCCTTTATCGCTCTGTGATTCTCTGATTGCGTATACTGATCGAAGCGGCGTACCAGGTCTGCGTAGTTGTTGGTCAATGGTTCACTTGCTTTCTTGAGGTTGTCCATGCAAAAATTCATCCTTGCTTCGTCGGCAGTCTTGCTTCTTTCCGGCGACGCCTCGCTAAGCGCTGATCCGCCCAAGGAACCGGTGGTGTGGAATGTCGACAACCTGGAATCGATCGGCGGACACAAGGTGACCGTGGTCGGCAAGCCGCGGGTGATCGAAACGGACAATGGCAAGGCTGTCGAGTTTGATGGCAAGGCAGACGGCCTGATCGTCGCCGGCAATCCGCTAGAGGGGCTTAAGGAGTTCACGGTCGAGGTGGTCTTTCGCCCAACTGCGAACGGCCCCAAGGAGCAACGCTTCTTGCACTTTCAGCCCAACGACAGCGAAGACCGGGTGCTTTTCGAGACGCGTCTGACGCCCGAGGGAAAATGGTTTCTTGACACGTACGTGCAATCGGGGAAGGAGAAAAAGACCCTTTTCGCCGAGAAGTTTCTACACCCGCTCGGGACGTGGCAGCATGCGGCAATCGTGATGGACGGCAAAACGATGAGGCATTACGTGGGCGGTAAAGAGGAACTGACGGCCGAGTTGCAAATCACCCCGCTGGCTGCCGGCCAGACTTCGATCGGCATGCGGTTCAACCAGGTCTTCTGGTATCAAGGGGCCATCCGGCAAATTCGCGTGACACCGGGAGTGCTCAAGCCTGAGGCATTTCTGAAGCCGTGAGCGGGTTCTTCGTTTCGTGGCTATATACGTGAATTTCAATCAAGCCAGCACGTCGCGAATGACCTTACCGTGCACGTCAGTCAGGCGATAGTCACGGCCCTGGTAGCGATGCGTGAGTTGCGTGTGGTCCATGCCGAGCAGATGCAGAATGGTCGCCTGCAGGTCGTGCGGATGGACCTTGTTCTCCGTCACCGTGAAGCCGAGTTCATCAGTATCGCCCATCGAGAAACCTTGTTTCACGCCGGCGCCGGCCATCCAGACACAGTACGCGTCGGGGTAGTGGTCGCGGCCCAGGACCATGCTGCCGGCCGTGCGGCCTTCGCGGAAGGGGGTGCGGCCGAACTCACCGCTCCAGACGACCAGCGTGTCGTCGAACATGCCGAGCTTCTTCAGATCCCGAATGAGCGCGGCAATCGGCTTGTCCATGGTCGAGCACTTGCGGGTGAGTCCATCGCGGATATCTTCGCCCGGATTGGTGCCGTGGAAGTCCCAACCCCAGTCGAAGAGTTGCACGAAACGAACGCCCTGCTGCAACAGCCGGCGGGCCAGCAGACAGTTGTTGGCGAAACTCGCCGCGCCGCTGACGGCCCCGTAGGCGTCGAGCGTCTGCTTGGTTTCGCGATTGATATCCATGACTTCCGGCACCGCAGTCTGCATGCGGAAGGCCAGTTCGTACTGTTGAATGCGTGTTGCCGTCTCCGAATGGCCCAGATCGCCTGACTGGATTTCATTCAGGTCGCGCAAGGCGTCAATCGTCTTGCGGCGAACCTCGCGGTCCATCCCCACGGGGTCAGAGACATAGAGCACCGCGTCGCCGCGATTGCGGCATTGCACCCCCTGATAGACGCTGGGCAGGAACCCGCTGCCCCAGCAGTTGGCGCCGCCGCTGGGTTGAACGCCGCTCGAGATCAGCACCACAAACCCGGGGAGGTTTTCGTTCTCGCTGCCCAGGCCATAAGTCACCCAGGCGCCCATGCCCGGTCGGCCCTGACGATTTGAACCGGTGAAGAGCAGCAACTCGGCCGGGGCGTGGTTGAATTCGTCCGTCTTCATCGAACGAATCATGGTGATGTCGTCGGCCACGTCGTGCAAGCGCGGCACGGCATCTGACATCCAGATGCCGCCTTTGCCGTACTGCTTGAACGTTCGCGGCGTGCCCATCAGTTTGGGGACGCCGGAGGTGAAGGCGAATCGCCTGCCTTTCAGGAACGAATCGGGGACGTTCTCGCCCGTGTGCTTGACGAGTTCCGGCTTAAAGTCGAACAGATCGAGGTGCGGCGGCGAACCCGACATGTGCAGGTAGATCACCCGCTTGGCCTTGGCAGCGAAGTGAGGCTTCCGCGGCGCTAGCGGATTCTCGGCCGGCGCGGCAGAGGCCCAGTTCGCCATGGCGGCCGCGCCAAGACCGAGAGACCCGGCCCCAAGAAAATGCCGGCGGGTCACATTCAACAGATGTTGTTGTTTCAGGTTCATGACAAATCACTCGGTACTAATCCCAGAGGTTCGCAGAGCCTCGCCCCTGGGCTTGATGGTGCAACATCACCGCGGCATCATCATCTCATCCAGATTCAGCAACACATTACAAACAGTCGTCCAGGCCGCGAGGTCGACGGCGTCGGATCCCTTGGGTAGTGGGCCGATCGGGTTGGTGGCGAGGTCGGTCGCTTTCTTCGGGTCGGCGGCGAAGAGCGTTCGGGTTTCCTTGAACAGTGTCAATAGACGCTCCTGTTCGCGATCGGTCGAAGGCCGGCCCACGGCGGTGCGGAAGGCGAATGTGAGTTGTTCAGCCGGCGTACCGCCTGCCGCGACCGCCTTGCGGCTGAGCGCCTGGGCGGCTTCGATGTAGACCGGGTCGTTGAGTGTCACCAGTGCCTGCAACGGCGTATTGGTCCGGCTGCGACGCAGAGTGCAGGCCTCACGGCTTGGGGCATCGAACGTGGCCATGGACGGGTAGGGGCTGGTGCGCCGCCATTCGGTGTAGAGGCCCCGGCGGTGCCGGTCTTCGCCATCACTCGGCTGCCAGTCTAGGCCGCCACCGAAGGCGGCATTCAGGCCCATGCTCGGCCGCAACGGTCGCACCGACGGGCCATACATCTTGGCACTGAGCAAGCCGCTCACCGCCAAGGCCTGATCGCGGATCGCCTCGGCCGACAGCCGGTGGCGCGGGCCGCGAGCATAGAGCCGATTGTCCGGATCCTTCTCACTCGTCTCCGGGGTCACACGCGAATCTTGCTGATAGGCCTCCGACATCACCACGAGCTTTAGCATCCGCTTGACGTCCCACGGCGTTCCCGTTGTCGGCTCCATGAACTCGACAGCCAGCCAGTCGAGCAGATCGGGGTGAGAGGGGAGTTCGCCTTGCGAGCCGAAGTCTTCCGACGTGCGGACGATGCCAGTTCCAAAAACCTCTTCCCAGAGGCGATTGACAATCACGCGGGCGGTTAACGGATTGTCGCGCGAGACGAGCCACTTGGCCATGCCGAGCCGATTGTTCGCGACGCCCTTCGACAGCGGGTGAAAGGCAGCGGGCACACCTTCCGTGACTACATCGCCGAGGTCCATGAAGTTGCCGCGAAACTGAAGTTTGGTCACCCGGCGTTTTCCTTCGAGAAGTTCCTTCATGACCGGAACGGTGACGCCGGGCTTCATCGCGGTCAGCTTCTTACGCAGGACGGTCGCGTCCTCTTTGAGCTTCTTATCGTTTGGGGCCGCCTTCGCCGCGGCTTCGGCCGCGATGACCTTCTTCTCGAAATCGTCTCGCTGTGCTTTGGCTTCGGGATCACTACCGACTTCAAGGATGGGAACTTCGTTCTTCTTGTCCGAGTCCTCCGTGTTGTTCAGGTAGGCGAAGAACGCGAAGTATTCTGTCTGCGAGATGGGATCGTACTTGTGCGTGTGGCACTGGGCGCAGGCCATCGATGTTCCCATCCAGACGGCCAGGGTCGTATTGACGCGATCGACGACGGCGACATTGCGGAACTCCTCGTCGTTGGTTCCGCCTTCACTGTTAGTCATGGTGTTGCGGTGGAAGGCCGTGGCTACCAGTTGTCCCGGGGTGGCATTGGGCAGCATGTCGCCGGCGATTTGCTCGATCGTGAACTGATCGAACGGCTTGTTGGCGTTGAAACTGCGGATGACGTAATCGCGGTACGGCCAGATCGTTCGCGGCGGGTCATCGGCATAGCCGGCACTGTCCGCATAGCGGGCGAGATCGAGCCAGAGACGTGCCCAGTGCTCGCCGAACGCCGGTTTGGCCAGGACGCGATCGACCATCTTGGAATAGGCGTCGGCCGATTGATCGTTGACGAACTGTTCAATCTCGGGCCAGGTCGGCGGCAAACCGGTCAGGTCGAGCGTGGCGCGGCGGATCATGGTGTAGCGATTCGCCGGCGGCGACGGCTTCAGACCTTCCTTGGCCAGCCGTTCGCGCAGGAAGGCGTCAATCGGCTGGCTCGCGGTCTTGGGAACCGACGGCCGTTGGGGCTTCACGTACGACCAGTGTTGAGCGTATTCGGCCCCTTGCGTGACCCAGAGCTTGATGAGGTTGGTTTCCGTCGGCGTCAACTTCTTGCCGGTCTTTTTGGGCGGCATCATCTCGTCGTCGCTGGTGCTCAAAATCCGGCGAACGATCGCGCTCTCGTCCGGTTTGCCGGGAATGATGGCCGTCGCGCCGCCGTTCTTGCCGAGCGCGCCCTCGCGCGTGTCGAGGCGTAATTTCCCCTTGCGAACTTTCTCATCGGGACCGTGGCAGGCGTAACAATTGTTCGACAGAATCGGCCGAATGTCACGATTGAAATCGACAGCAGGCTCCGCGCTGCGGACACTGGCGGAACACACGACAGACATCAATACACACAAAACGAATCGATTCATCAGGGATCTCGATATTGCTCGAATCACACGACCCGCTTGAACGAAGTCAATTACAAGTGCTAATGAGTCGTTACACGACTTCTCGAATCGGTTTCATTCCATCATCCACCAGAAAATGCGGCCGGCCTTGCAGATCTCTCACCGTCGCACTGCTCAGGTCGATGCCAAGATTGTGGTAGAGCGTGGCGAACACTTCCTGGAAATGGACGGGCCGATCCTTGGGGGTCTCTCCGAGATGATTGGTGGAGCCGATAACTTGGCCGGTCTTCATACCGCCGCCGGCCAGCATGGCACAGGCGACTTGTGGCCAATGGTCACGGCCGCCTTCCTTATTGATCTTCGGTGTGCGCCCGAACTCGCCCCAGACAACGACCGACACGTCCTGATCCAGACCGCGTTGGCGCAGATCTTCGATCAATGTGGTCAGTCCCTGGTCGAGCACCGGTAGATGATGGCGAGCGTTGTCGAAATTGGTCCCGTGCGGTTTGCCATGCCAGTCCCATCGGCCGTATGCGAGGGTGACCACGCGCACGCCGGCTTCGACCAGCCGTCGAGCCGCCAGAAAATAATCGTTCATGAGCGGGCCGGCATCGCCATACCCCGCCGGTTCCGGCGAACCCCGGCCGTACTGATCGCGCAGCCGCGAGTCTTCACGTTCCAGATCAAGGGCGTCGGCCAGCTTGCTTGACGTCAAAATGTTCAGAGCCTGGCGCGTGTACTCGTCGGCCCCCTCCAGCACCCGGTTCGCGTCGGCTTCGCGGCGTAGTTTGTCGAAGGTCCGCATCAGCGATTGGCGATCGCCAAGTTGATCGACCGTCATGCCGTTGAGCACCATGCTGGCCATGCCGTCGGCGTTGGGTTTGAAGGGTGCATGCGCTTGACCCAGAAAACCTGGCTGCCCCGCATTGGCCCACGTCGTGGTCTTCATCTTGGGCGATAGGCCGACGAACGGCGGAATCGCATCGACGACAGGACCCTGCAACTTCGCGACAATCGAACCAAACGATGGCCATCCGCCGTTGGGTTGATTCGGGCCAGTTCGACCGGTGACGCATTGGTACGCCGAGTGCTTCCCCTCGGAACCGACGAGAGACCGAATGACGGCAAACCGATCCATCATTTTGGCTAGCCGTGGCAGATGTTCGCAGAGATCGAGGCCGGGCACGTTGGTCCGGATCGGCGAGAACTCTCCACGAATTTCGGCGGGGGCGTCCGGCTTTAGATCGACCATGTCCTGACGCGGCGGGCCGCCCGACAGGAAGACCATGATGACGGCCTTGTGCGAGCGCGTGACGCCAGAATGCGCTTCAGCGCGGAGCAATTGCGGCAGCGCTAGCCCGCCCATCGCCAGGCCGCCGAGTTGCAAGAACGATCGCCGCGAAACACCAATGCACGCTTGCCGAGGAGGAAGAGTCAACATCATGGCCCCTGTGGAATGGGGTAGGTGGGAGAAAAGTGTAGTCTACGCGTCCGGATCGAGTGGTGCAAGCGAATCTCCGTTCCCGATTCATCCTTGTGGAATCCCGTGAGCCTCGTTACCCTGGCGTCATCTCGAACACGATCAGGTTCAACCATGAAAACAACATCGATCATCGGAATTCTGTTGCTCGTCTTGTCAGCGCCGCTTCCAGGAGCCGAACCTCCGCAAGGATTATCGGCCAAGGAGCAGAAGCAATTCGAGGGCGAACTGAAAGATATCGAGCAACGGCTGGCCATGCTCCGACAGGCGCGCAACGCGAAGCCGGATCGGATCGCCGATGCGGAGATCTTCCGCAAGGGCGTCGTCTGGGCATTGCGCTACGAAACCAAGCTCGAACCGGCCGACGTGGCCTTGATCAAGAAGTCCCTGTTGCGCGGCGAGCAACGGCTGGAAGCACTCGAGTCCGGCAAAGCGGCCTGGCTTGAGAAAAAGGGCAAGCTGACACGCGGCTTCGTTTCCGCGGTGGATGGATCGACTCAGCCATTTGGGCTGATTATCCCCGCCAACTACGATCCCGCCAAACCGACTCGGCTCGACGTCGTGCTGCATGGCAGCAGCCGGCCGACCGGTCTCAGCGAACTGCGCTTTATGAATCGTTTCGACGAAGGGGATGAGCCCGCGAAGTCGGCCCCCGAGCAGGACTACATCGAACTGCATCCACTTGGCCGGGTCGAGAACTGCTACCGCTGGGCCGGCGAGACCGATGTTTTCGAGGCGATCGAGGCGGTCTGCCGAAACTACAAGATCGATCGCGATCGCATTGTTCTACGCGGCATGTCGATGGGCGCTTCCGGAACCTGGCACCTTGGCCTGAAACATCCCGATCGTTTCGTGGCACTCGGGCCCTACTGCGGTTATGTCGATACCCATCAATTCTCCGAGACACCGCTGAAGAACTTCATCAAGGTGGGGCCGTTGCCGGCATATCAGGAGAAGATGCTGCACATGCTCGATTCGGTCGACTACGCCGCCAACGCCGGCGTCGTGCCCGCGATCGCCTGCATGGGCGAAAAGGACATCTTCTTTCAAGCCCATGTGATCATGGGGCAGGCGATGGAGAAGGAAGGCCTGAAGATGGTCAACCTGATCTCGCCAGGCACCGGCCACACGGTCGATCCCGTCACGCACAGGGAACAGATGAAACGGATCGGTGGGTACGCGGCCAAGGGGCTCGACCATGCCCCGAAACAACTACGCTTCGTCACCTGGACGTTGAAGTACAGTCGTTGTCATTGGCTAGAAGTGTTGGGTTTGGAGGAACACTATCGCCGGGCGGAACTGGAGGCCAATGTCGCCACCGATGGCACGATCAACATCAAAGAACCGAAAAACATCACACGTTTCGCGATCCTCCAAGGGCCGATCGCTCGCCTTCTCGTGGGCGGTCAGGAGGTCGCCCTTCCCGCGCGACAGGCCATGAAGGCGGTCATGGGCCGGCGTGATGGCAAGTGGGTCTATCTCGACGATGTCACGTTGTCGGGAAAGCGACCGGGGTTGCAAGGGCCGATCGACGATGCATTCTCATCGCCTTTTCTTTGCGTACGCGGGACGGGCAAAGCCTGGAACCCGGCCGTGCACGACTGGTCGGAAGCGAACCTGAATCGCTTCGCCTACGAATGGAACCGCTATTTGCGGGGCGATCTGCCGATCAAGAACGATACGGACGTGACGGCGGAAGACATTCGTCAGTACAATCTGATCCTCTTCGGCGATCCCGGCAGCAACGGCTTGATCGCCAAAGCGTTGCCTCAGCTACCGCTTCAGTGGACCCGCGAAGAACTGACGCTCGGCGGCAAACGCAACGCCGCGACGCACATTCCCGCCTTCATCCAGCCGAGCCCCTGGGCCAAGGACCGCTATCTCGTCCTGAACAGCGGGCACACGTTTCACGAGAAGGAACTGGCCGCCCTCAATTACTTGCTCTTCCCCCGGCTCGGCGATTGGGCGGTCCTCAAATTGGGCGGTAAGATACCGCTGAATCCTTCGGAGCCGTTGGAACAAGAAGTAGCTGAGACCGGCTTCTTCAACGAAGAGTGGCAACTTCCCGCGTCGGGTAAGACGCCCTGACACCACACGCCTAACATGTCTCGGTCATCGCTTCTGGAGCAAATCCGAAAGCACGAGATTCTCGATCACCGTGCGTAGTTGATAGCCGTCCTTCTTGCTGGCCGCGGCGATCGCTTTAATCTGATCGGCATCGTCGATTGTCATCACGCGACGGAGCGCGTAGGTCGCCAGTTGCTCGACGAATGCCTCGGCAAAGCGGTCGAGATCCTGGATCAGCATCTTTTTGAACACGGCCGGCCCAGCGAACGCCAGGCCGTTGGGCAGCTTGCCGCTGGCGTCGATGAGCGGGTCATCGCCTTGGCCGCCCGCGACATGTTCGCGTGTTCGCCAACGGCCGATGGCATCGAAGTTGTCGAACGCGAAGCCGAGCGGATCGATCTTCTGGTGACACGCGGCGCAAGTGGCATGTGTGGCGTGGGCTTCAAGCTGCATGCGGATCGTCGCCTTCGGTTTGTTGCTCGGCGTCGGCGCGAGTGGTTCGACATTCGGCGGGGGTGGCGGCGGGGTGCGGCCACAAATGTCTTCCGAATCCCACACCCCCCGATGGACGGGTCGATGTCGTGTGCCGTCAGAGGTCAGCGACAAAATCGATGCCTGTGTGAGCAAGCCGCCGCGATGATCTTCAGGGCGGAGCGTCACCTTCTGAAACGTCGTCTCTTTTAGCGGGGGCATGCCGTAGTGCAACGCCAGCCGGGGGTTGAGCATCGTCCAGTCGGAATCGAGGAACTCGCGGAGAGGCCGATTCTCCTTGAACATCCGATCGAAATAGAGGGTCGATTCGAGCACCATGCTCTCTTCGAGCCATTTGTCATAATCCGGGTAGAGTTCCGCATCCGCCGGGAATTGACCGACACGGTGCAGTTGCAGCCACTGTTTGGGGAAGGCGTTCGTGAATCGGTCGATCTTCTTGTCGCCCAGCATGCGCGTGAGTTGGGCACGCAACACCTCGGGCTTGGTTAATGTGCCGGCTCGAGCAGCAGCGAAGAGTTCGTCGTCCGGCAGCGAACTCCAGAGAAAATACGACAGACGCGAGGCGAGTTCCCAGTCGTTGACCTTGGCCCGTTTCTCGCCGGGCGAGCCTTCTTCGAGATAATAGAAGTTCTTCGACGTGAGGATGCCGACCAGCGCCGACCGATATGCCGAACGAAAGATCTCTCCGGCCTTCAGTTCGCTTTCCAGCAGTTTGACGTAGCGATCCATCTCCGCATCAGTCGCGGGCCGACGCCAGGCTTGCGTGGCGAATCGCTGCAAGCTCTCACGAGCCGAGTTCAGGTCGCCGACCTTGGCGGGGATCAACCCGTCACGCTTCTTCTGGTCGGCCTCGGGAACGATCGGCCCTTCCGTTTCCACCCAGTCGACGATCAAGAGCGGATAGATCGGCTCCCCCGCGTCGTTGAAGAACTGATAGCCCGTGGGGCGATTCTGTGTCGTGGTCTTCGTGTTTCGGAAAACGAACTGCGTGTTACCGAGCGTGTGCCCGTCCGAGAAGCTACCCGGCGATTCGTTTTTGAGGGAATAGACCCCTTCCGGCAAAAAAGCCTCGATCTCGATGATCGTCGGTTTGTCTTCCGGCGTGAGCACGTCGCGACCCACCATCGACCGTTTCAGACCATGATGCCAGATCGCGAGGTGCGGCAGCCGGCCGCGGAACGAGGGAAGGCCGCTGAGTTGCATGCGGATGCGATACAGGCCGGGCGAAGCGACACTCAACAGTTGTTGACCGCGGTCGGGCCAGAGCAACCAGCGCACTGGCCCAGATTGGCCGTCGTCTTTCAATTTGCCGACGGGTGGATCTGCCGCATTGCGCGCCTTCAGAAGCTTGGGCGGCGACGCGGGCAACGCCCGTTCAAGCACCGTCTCCGCGGCACGGAAATAACGCTCGACATGCGACGGGGAAAGCGAGAGCAGCGAGCCGATGCGATCGAAACCGTGCCATCGTGGATCGTCGTTGAACGCTCCCGGCATGTTCACGTCGAAGTAGACTCCGAGCAGATCGTAGACCGTGTGGCCATACTCTTCCTTGCTCAAACGATAGTGCGCCACCGGCCCGCGTTTAGCCATGCGCGCCGCCTCTCCCTCCTTGAGACGAGACGAAAGCCAGTCGACGACTTTGCCTAGCTCTTCCGCCTTGGGCTGCGCTTCTTTCTTCGGCGGCATCTCTCCCGAGTTCAGGCGAAACACAACCTCCGCCCACCGCTGCGCGATCGCTTGATCGGCGAAGTCGCGAGAGAGCGAATCAAGCCGAAACTCGCCCTTCTGCAGCTTGTCGTCGTGACAGCGCAGGCAGTAGGTTTTGAAGAAGGGCAGAACCTGCTGGTCGTAGCCCGTTGGCGTTTCTGCGAACGCGCTTGATGTCATCAACAGAAAGGTCAGGCAAACGAGGGGTATTCGTGAGTTCATCGTCACAGTCCTTCACGCGAATATCGTCATGCTTAAGAAGTAATTGTATGTTACGATGGAGTCAGTGGACGCCAGATCGGAAGCTCGGTCTCGGAGGGAAAGATCGTCATGCCGTCACCTTTTCCTGGAATGAACCCCTATCTGGAACGCGAAACGGTCTGGGCCGATTTCCATTCCGAGTACTGCAAGGCCATCAAGAAAGCCTTGGTGCCCCAGGTGCAGCCGGAGTTCTACGTCAAGTTCAATGAGCATATCTACGTCCACGAGGAACCCCGCCGGTTGGTGGGTCAGGCTGATGTGAGCGTGACGCGCAAGAGTCAGCCAAGCCACAGCAACGGCGGCGTGAGCGTGTTGGACGCGCCGGTACACGTGCGTCTTACGGAGAACTTCGAGGAAAGGGTGCTGTTCGTGGAGATCTTCGACAAGGAAGACAATACCCTCGTCACGTTGATTGAATTACTCAGCCCCGCTAACAAGAAGAAAGGCGCGGATCGCGAACAGTTCATCGCAAAACGTCGGCAAATCTTGAAAAGCTCTGTCGATTATGTGGAGATCGATTTGCTTCGCGGCGGACCACGCCTGCCCATGGAAGGGATGCCGACGTGCGACTACTATGTGCTGGTGAGTAGGGCGACTGAGCGGCCAGACATGGGCCTGTGGCCGGTGACGTTGCGGAAAGCACTGCCGATCGTTCCCATTCCTCTGCCGGCGCCGAAGAAAGAGGCTCGCCTCAACCTTCAAGATTTGCTGCATCAAGCGTACGACGAGGCAGGCTACGCCAATTACGTCTATTCCGGCCCACCCACGCCACGTCTTCGCGCGGAGGATGCTCGCTGGGCTAAGCGATTTGCGCAGGGGTAGATCATGTCGAACTTTATGGTTTGAGGGGTCAGTCGTTCGAAGCAGGGCTTGGATGTCCCGGCGTCCATCAATAACTCGCATGACAAATATGCCGTCCGGGATCAGTCGATAGAAAATCAGGTGCTTCTTGAACCCACGAAGCTTCTGAAATCGCACCACGTGTATACGTATTTTTTCGTTTTCCAAGGCGAGCCAATCTCGGGAAACGCGGAGAGTAAATCCAGTGCCTTCGTGACCGCTTTGCCGAACTTGATCGCAACGCGCGGCGTTTGCTGTTCAAGAAGGTATTGGACGATACTTTCCACATCGCGAATGAACTGCGGTGAACGTATCAACGCGCTCATGACGCCTGTTTTTCTTGATGTTCTGCGACCATCCGATTTGCCATTTCTTCAAACTCGCCGGGCCGAACGGGAACGGCTTCGCCGCGATCGAATGAATCCGTGGATTCAAGCAGCAGTTGATCGATCCGTTCGATTTCCGTTTCCGAGAAATCGATTTCCTGTGACTCCATTGCCTCCGCGATGAGCCGTTGCACGTAGGCGCTGGCGTCCTTGAACCGCCCCGAGCCGATTTCGCGATCCACAAAATCTTTCATGGGTGCCGAAATGGTGATGTTGAGGGTAGCCACGGCGTTCTCCGTTAATGTCAAATGCACATTCAGTACACCCCGCGATTGTCGTGTTCTCACGGCAAAATCATCGTCGCCGACCGCTTCTGCTCTTCCACGGATTTGATCCGTTCTTCGAACGGCATGGTGACAAAAGCCCAGCGATCGCATTTGAGGCGAACGCAGCGGCCGGCCCGGTAGCCTTCCAGCACTTCCGTGAACTTCAACCGCAACTGAATACCGCTGCTCCCGGGCGGAGGGTTCTCGATCTCTTTCCAGTCGAGCACTTTGCCGACCTTGCGGTCCGCGCGGTGAAACCAGGTACGCAGCGTCTTCTCGGCCGCGGCGACCCAGTAGCCCGTTTCGCGGGTTGCTTTCATGTCTTCGTAGAGCGATGGATCCATGCCGCCGAACAGCGTGATCGTGATGATGGCGCCGCCAAAATCGAAATGCTCCACGTGATCGATCCAGCCGGGCAGCCAGTGTTGTTGTTGATAACGAACATGCCGACGCCGCTGGAGTTCCGTGGCGAATTTACGGCTCTCGTCGTCGAGCCAAAGGTCGGTGACATTGAACTCCTTGTTCACTGCGCCGGGCGCCCAGGAGAGGTTGAGTTGTACGGTCTGCTCCGCGGCGATGGCGTCGAGATCGACGAGCTTGCGTTCTTTCCAGATCCGTGCAACCGGGTCGATGTCGAACGTGTACTTGTCCTTGATGCCATCCTTCACGAGTTTGCCGTTCGCGGCCACTTGCAGCTTGCCTTTCTTGAGGTCGATCGACTCAATCGTCCACGCTTGCCCGCACCGCTGGTAATAACTGAAGTCGTCTTCCAGCGTGATCACGTGATTATGGGGACGCGAGCCCCGAGCCGGCGGGATGGTCGCCTCCTCGCCGACCGGCGGCAAATGGAAGTAGCCATGCAGGTGCGTGCCGAGCGGAACATCGCGCAATTCGGCCGGGGCGCCATGGTACCCAACCATCCCATAAGGAAGCATGGCGAAGTAATGGACGGGGCCGTCGCCATCAAGTCGGAGGCCGCCCCGGCGATT
>Ga0105047_10007433_pt1 | contig 18449 bp, 14 predicted proteins | sample MAT04_FD_78384 | JGI IMG/M metagenome (GOLD analysis project Ga0105047, IMG submission 78384) | Freshwater microbial communities from Lake Fryxell liftoff mats and glacier meltwater in Antarctica - MAT-04 (megahit assembly) | ecosystem: Environmental > Aquatic > Freshwater > Ice > Liftoff... | reverse complement strand
GGCGTCCACTGAGCGGCTCTCTGTGGCGGCCGCACCCACCCGCGCGGCGCTCCCACGCCCGCCGCCACAGAAAAGCCGCGAAGGGGATGACCCGCGCCCGGCCGCCGCGGCTCGCCGCACAACGGCCCACAACGGCCCACAGCCCCAAAGCAAGAACGGCCGTGAATGCCGAAGCACTCACGCCGTTCACACCAGCTTACTACACCGACCTTACGACGTCGCGTACGACTCGATCGGTGGACACGAGCAGACCAGGTTGCGATCCCCGAACGCGCTTTCGACGCGGCCGACGTACGGCCAGAACTTCCGCTCGCGCGTGAACGGCGTCGGATACGCCGCCTGCTGACGCGTGTACGGGCGATCCCACTCGTCACTCGTGACATGCGCCGCCGTGTGCGGCGCGCGCTTGAGCACGTTGTTCTCGCGATCCGCTTCACCGCGCTCGACCGCCGCGATCTCCTCGCGAATGCCGATCATCGCCTCGATGAACCGGTCGAGCTCCGCTTTCGACTCGCTCTCCGTGGGCTCCACCATCAGCGTGCCGGCCACCGGGAACGACAGCGTCGGCGCATGGAAGCCGTAGTCCATCAAACGCTTCGCGATGTCTTCCGCTTCCACACCCGACGCGCTCTTCACCCCGCGCGTGTCGAGAATGCACTCGTGCGCGACCAGGCCGTTTTGCCCGCGATAGAGCACCGGGTAGTGCGCTTCCAGCTGCTTCGCCACGTAGTTCGCGTTCAGGATCGCGACCTTCGTGGCCGTGGCCAGTCCTTCGCCGCCCATCAGCTTGATGTACACGTACGAGATCGGCAGGATGCTCGCGCTGCCCCACGGGGCCGCCGAGATCGGACCGATCGCGTGCGTCCCGCCGGTGGCGATCACCGGATGCGTGGGGAGGAACGGCACCAGCTGCGACGCCACGCCGATCGGGCCCATGCCCGGTCCACCACCGCCGTGCGGAATACAGAACGTCTTGTGCAGGTTCAAATGGCACACGTCGGCCCCGAGATCGCCCGGACGCGACACACCCACCATCGCATTCATGTTGGCGCCGTCCATGTAGACCTGGCCGCCGTGCGCATGGATGAGCGACGTGATCTCCTTGATGCGCGCTTCGAACACACCATGCGTGCTCGGATACGTCACCATCAACGCCCCGAGATCAGCTGTATGCTGCTCGGCCTTCGCACGCAGATCATCGACATCGATGTTGCCGTCGGCGTCCGTCTTCACCGCGATCACCGAGAAACCCGCCATCACGGCGCTTGCCGGATTCGTGCCGTGCGCCGACTGCGGAATGAGACACACCGTGCGGTGGGCGTCGCCGCGTGACTGGTGGTAGGCGCGGATCACCAGCAAACCGGCGTACTCGCCCTGCGAACCTGCGTTCGGCTGCAGCGACACACCGGCGAAACCAGTCACTTCCGCCAGATCGTGTTCGAGTTCATCGAACATCCGGGCGTAGCCCTGCGCCTGCTCGGTCGGCGCGAATGGATGCAGCTGACCGAACTCGGGCCAGGTGACCGGGATCATCTCGGCCGTGGCGTTCAGCTTCATCGTGCACGAACCGAGCGGAATCATGCCGTGCACCAGCGAAAAGTCACGTGCCTGCAACGCGTACATGTAGCGCAGCATGTCCGTCTCGCTGCGATAACGATGGAACGTGGGATGCGTGAGGAACGGCGAGACACGGCGGAAGCGCTCGTCGTAGCGCGTATCCACGCCGGCGCTCGCGTCGGCGTAGGAGAAGTCGATGGCGGCGTTGTTGTTGAACACCGTCCAAAGATCGGCGATATCGCGCTCCGTCGTCGTTTCGTCGAGCGCCACCGTGATCGTGCCCGGCTCGAGCACGCGCAGATTCATGCGATGGGCCGACGCGGCCGCGAGAATATCGTCCTGACCATGAGCACCCACTTCCACGCGCACGGTATCGAAGAAATTCTCGTGCGTGATCGCGAAGCCGAGCTTCTCGAAGCCTGCGGCCAACGTGGTGGCATGGCCATGCACACGCTCGGCGATCTTCACGAGACCATCCGGTCCGTGGTACACGGCGTACATCCCCGCCATCACCGACAACAGCACCTGCGCCGTACAGACGTTGCTCGTGGCCTTCTCGCGACGGATATGCTGCTCGCGGGTCTGCAGCGCCATGCGCAGCGCGGGCTTGCCGTCGGTATCGCGCGACAACCCGATGATGCGGCCCGGGAGCAGACGCTTGAATTCGTCGCGCGTCGCGAAGAACGCGGCGTGCGGTCCGCCGTAGCCCATCGGCACACCGAAGCGCTGCGTGTTGCCGACGACGATGTCAGCGCCCCATTCGCCCGGCGGTGCCAACAGGCACAACGCGAGGAGATCGCTGGCCACCGTGACCAGCGCGCCGGCGGTGTGGGCGGCTTCGCAGAGGCCGCGATAGTCGACCACGGCGCCGTCGGTGCCCGGATACTGCAGCAACGCGCCGAACACCGTGTCGTTGAACGCGAACGTGCGCGGATCACCGATCTGCACCTCGATACCGCGGGCCGATCCACGCGCCTCGACCACGGCAATCGTTTGCGGATGACAGTCACTGCCGATCAGGAACACGTTGCGCGTGGCACTGCCGCGCGACCCGAAGCAGAGCGCCATCGCTTCCGCCGCGGCGGTGCCTTCATCCAACAGGGACGCATTGGCGATCTCGAGCCCGGTCAAGTCGATCACCATCGTCTGATAGTTCAACAGCGCTTCGAGTCGTCCCTGCGCAATCTCGGCCTGATACGGCGTGTAGGCCGTGTACCATGCCGGATTCTCCATGATGTTGCGCAGGATCACGTTCGGCGTGTGCGTGCCGTAGTACCCCATGCCGATGAACGAGCGGTAGACGGCGTTGCGCGATGCCATCTCCTTCAGCGCGCCGAGCACATCGGCTTCGCTGCGCTCAGGACCGGTGTTGAGGATACCGCGGAAGCGGATACTTTCCGGAACGACCGCGTCGATGAAGGCATCCATGGAGTCGTAGCCGAGCGCGGCGAGCATCGCCTGCTGCTCGGCGGCACTCGGACCAAGATGGCGTGGAATGAACGAGTCGACCGCGACCGGCGCGGAAGAGATGGTGCGCGTGCTCATGACCAACCTCAAACGGGCCAAGCCCGTGCAAGCGTCGTGAAATCGTCGGGGCCACTGCGGCGCGTTTCGCCCGTGGCAATGTAAATTTAACTAAAGTGCGCATCTCCCGAGACGTTCCCCCGATCGCTGCGGCGGTACCCCGGTCTGGACCGCCCGCCGGCCGTGCGTCGGCCGACGTGATGCCCCGGCAGTGGGCGTTTCTGCGCTCGGACGCCGACGACGGGCTCACGAACATGGCAATCGACGCCGCGCTGCTGGAGTTGGCCGGCACCGAGGACCGAGCGGTGTGGCGATGCTATGCGTGGGAAACACCGACCGTTTCGTTCGGCCGGAACGAGCGGACGACGGGCCGCTTCTCGCCGACGCGGCTGCGCGAGGCGGGCCTTCGCGCCGTGCGTCGTCCCACTGGCGGGCGGGCGCTGCTGCATGCGCGGGAGGTCACGTACAGCGTAGCCATGCCGCTCGACGAACAGCACTCCTGGCGGGTGGCGTATACGGCGATCAACGACGTGTTGCTGCACGCCCTGCAGTCGCTGGGCGTGCCCGCGCAGCTGGTGGCGGATACGGAGGCACCGGCTCTGGCGCCCGATGGGCCAGTTTGCTTCGACCGACCGGCGGCCGGCGAGATCATGGTCGGCGGCCGGAAGCTCGTGGGGAGCGCGGTCTGGCGGCAGGGCGGTGCCTACTTGCAGCACGGCAGCATTCTGCTGGCCGACGATCAGGCGCTACTCGCCCACGCCGCCGACGTCCCGCTGCCGCTGCCACCACCGGCGGCCTCGCTCGGGGAGTGTGCGCCACGGCAGGCCCGTTGGGCGGTGGTGGTGGATGCCATCCAGGCGACGCTCACCGCGTCGATCGGTGAGGGGGCGATCGAGCCCTTCATCCCCTCGCGGGACTTTTCGCGGCGGGTGGCATCACAGAATGCTATCCTCGGTCATGACGACTGGCTCTGGCGCCGCTAGTGCGCGACGGGCATCGTACCCTCGTGTGATCACCTCGATGCTCCTGCGTTCTGTCTCTCACGGTCTTCCGTCTCACATGCGCCTCTCGCACACCCGTTGGCTGGCTAGTGTCCTCTGCTTCACGTTCGCCGCCTGCGCCGGCACAGAGCGCACGGCCGACGCCGGTGCGACCGATGAAACCGGCGGCACGCTGATCGTGACGGTACCGGCCGAGCCGTCCACACTCTTCCCCCCGTTACTCTCGGGAACGCAAGGTGCGCCCATCGTGGGCGTCATCTTCGATCGACTCGCCGAGATCGGCGACGGTCTCGAGACATATGGGGACCGGGGTTTTCAACCGCGACTGGCGTCGTCGTGGAGCTGGGCGAACGACTCACTGTCCATTGCCTTTGCACTCGATTCGCTGTCCCGTTGGCATGACGGTGAACCCGTCACCGCCGAAGACGTGCGCTACACGTTCACCGTGTATACGAGCGATTCGTTGGTGAACGACACGAAACCACTGCTCGGCAACATCGACTCGGTGTCGGTCCGTGATCCGCACACCGCCGTCTTCTGGTTCAAGCGGCGTATGCCGCGACAGTTCTACGACGCCACGTACCACATGTATGTGCTGCCGTCGCATCTGCTCGACACCATCCCCATGACCAAGCTCGAGCGCGCGTCGTTCGGCCGGAATCCCGTCGGCACGGGACGCTTCCGGTTCGTGCGGTGGGAGCCCGGTCAGCGCATCGAGATCATCGCGGACACGGCGAACTCGCGCGGGCGGGCGCTGCTCGATCGGGTGATCTGGAGTATCGCGCCCGACTTCGGATCATCGACGATCAAACTCTTTGCCGGCGAGGCGGACTTCCTCGAGCAGCTTCGCCCCGAGAATCTGGCGCAGGTCGGGCGCACCCCGTCGCTACGCCTGATCGACAACCGCGCGCTCAGCTACGGATTCCTCGGATTCAACCTCCGCGACCAAAAGAGCCCGTCGCGCCCCAACGCCATCTTCGGCGATGCACGCGTACGACGCGCCCTGCACATGGCAGTCGATCGCGAGCGACTGGTGCGCAACGTGTTCGATTCGCTGGGCATGGTCGCGCTGGCGCCGGCGCCGCGCGCACTGATCCCCGATACGTCGGCCTTCACGCAACTTCCGTACGATGTCGCGACCGCAAGAGCGCTGCTGGATTCCGCGGGGTGGCGTGACAGCGACGGCGACAACGTGCGCGATCGCGACGGGGTGCCGCTCGCTTTCGACATCCTCATCCCCAGCAGCAGCACGTCTCGGCAGCGCTATGCCGTGCTGCTGCAGGAGCAGTATCGGGCGATCGGCGTGAAGGCGACGCCGACGGTGCTCGAGAACAACGCGTGGAACGAAGCCGTGTATGAACGTCATGCCTTCGATGCCTATCTCGGAGCATTTCAGCCGAGCCCCGGGCTGGTCGGACTGCTACAGACGTGGGCCTCGCGCGGGAGCTCCAACGCCGGCCGCTACGAGAGTCCTGCGTTCGATGCGCTCCTCGACAGCGCGCTCACGACGTTCGATCCGACCACGAGTCGCCGCTACTGGGCACGGGCGTTTCAGCAGATCGACAACGACGTGCCGGCCGTCTGGTTGTATGAACAGCGCTCGCCGGTGGCGATCCACCGTCGCTTCATCACCACACCGCTGCGGGCCGATGGCTGGTTCGTCGGTCTCGCCGATTGGCGCGTGGATCCCGCCCAGCGCATCGACCGGGATCGCATTAGACTGGGGACGCCTCCCTGACCAGCCTTGCCCGTCGCGTCATCCTGCGCGCCGCGCAGGGTGTGGCGGTCGTGTTCGCGGCGGCCACCCTCGCCTTCGTGCTGCTGCAGCTCGCGCCCGGTGACGCCGCTACCGCCCTCGGCGAAGGCACTTCGCCGGAACTGCGGGCCATCATCCGCGCGCAGTACGGCCTCGATGAGTCGCTGGCCACGCAGTACGGTCGGTGGCTCTGGTCGCTCCTGCGTGGCGATCTGGGCTGGTCGCATGATCAACACCGTCCCGTGGCGGCGGTGATCGCCGACGCGCTGCCGCGGTCGCTCTTTCTCATGGGATGCGCGCTGAGCGTGAGTCTCGTGGGGGGGATGCTGGTCGGCGCATGGCAGGGCGCGCGCGCCGGGTCGCGCCGCGACCGGGCGACCTCGACCGCCCTGTTGGTGCTGTATTCGCTCCCGGAGTTCTGGCTGGCGTTGGCGCTGCTGGCGGTCTTCGCGTATCGACTTCGCTGGCTCCCGGCCACCGGCATCACCGGCGAGATGTACGACTACATGAGCGCGCGTGAGCAACTCGTCGACCGTCTGCGCCATCTGGTGTTGCCACTCACGTCGCTCTCGCTGGTAGGCCTCGCGCTCTTCGCGCGCTACCAACGTGACGCGATGCAGGAAAGCATGGCGCAGGGCTTCGTGCGCACCGCTCGCGCCAAGGGGCTCACTGAATCGGCCGTGCGCCGTCAGGCGTGGCGCAGCGCGCTGCTGCCGGTGATCACGATGACGGGCTTGATGCTGCCCGCGCTCATCACCGGCGCTGTGTTCGTGGAGCGCGTGTTTTCGTGGCCCGGTATGGGCTTCGCCATGATCCACGCCATCGAAGCCCGCGATTATCCCGTAGTCTCCGCCGGCGTCATTCTCGGCAGCGCCATCACGGCATTCGGCGCGGCGCTCGCCGACATCGCGCGGGATCTCGCCGACCCACGGCTGCGCACCCTGTGAGTCGACGCGTCGCACCAGCGTTCGCGCTGATCGCGCTCCTCGTGTCGGTGGTGGTGCTCGGACCGCTGCTGTCGCCGTACGCGCCCAACGCGCAGCTCGACATCATCGCGCTCCGCAGCCAGGCGCCGTCGCTGGCGCACCCTTTCGGCACCGATGCCGTCAGCCGCGATGTCTTCAGCCGTGTGCTCGATGGCGGACGTGTGTCGCTCGCCCTCGCCGTCCTGTCGGTCTCGTTGTCGCTCGTCGTCGCCACGCTGTATGGTGCGATCTCGACACTGGTCGGTGGCGTCGTCGACACCACGATGCGACGCCTGCTCGATGTGGCACTGTCGATCCCGCGCCTGCTCGTACTGCTGGCCGTCGGCGCGCTCTGGGGGGCCCTGTCGTTTCCGGCGCTGGTGCTGCTGATCGGGTTCACGGGGTGGTTCGACACCGCGCGCCTGGTCACCGACGAATTGCGCGCCCTCGGTACGCGCGAGTTCTCCGTGGCCGCCCGCGCCATGGGGGTGCGCGGCCCGCGACTGCTTTGGCGCCACCTGTTGCCGCACCTGCTGCCGACGCTGGTGATCAGCGCCAGCTTCGGGGTCGCGAGAACGATCGCGCTGGAAGCAGGGCTCAGCTATCTCGGCCTTGGCATTCAGGCGCCGCAGGCGAGTTGGGGAACGATTCTCCACGACGGCGCAGGGGTCGTTGAGACCGAATGGTGGCTCTCCCTGTTCCCCGGACTCGCCACCGTCTTCGCCGTGCTTGCCTGCAATGCCCTCGGCGACGCCTTGCGCGAGCGCTTCGCACCGGATCACGTTCCCACGCTCGCGACGAGTCTCACCGCGTCGTCCGCCCCGTCCTCTTCCCGTACCGTGCGCCCGTGACGCTTTCCGCCACACGCGACTCGATGACCGCGACCGATGCTCCACTGCTCGAGGTGCAGGCGCTACAGATCGCCTTTCCAACGAGCGGCGGCGGAACAATGGCCAGCGTGGCACGCGCCGTCGATGGCGTTTCGTTCACCGTCGCCCGCGGGGAAACGGTCTGTCTGGTCGGTGAGTCCGGTTGCGGAAAGTCGCTCACGGCCCTCTCGCTCCTTCGCCTCGTGCCTTCACCGGGGCGCATCGAGTCGGGTAGCCGCATCATGTTCGACGGAAGCGATATGCTCACGCTCGATGACGAGCGACTGCGTGCCATTCGTGGTCAGCATATGGCGATGATTTTTCAGGAGCCGATGACGGCGCTCAATCCGGTCCTCACCGTGGGCAGCCAGATCGCGGAAGTGCTGCGCGTGCACACCACGCTCTCACGACAGGAGACGTGGACCCGCACCGTGGACATGCTGACGCACGTCGGCATCGCCGACGCGGCCGCTCGCGCCAAGCAGTACCCGCATGAACTCTCCGGCGGCATGCGTCAACGCGTGATGATCGCGATGGCGCTCATCATGTCGCCCAAACTGGTCATCGCCGACGAACCGACCACCGCACTCGATGTCACGATCCAGGCGCAGATTCTCGAGCTGCTGCGCCATCTTCGCGAGCGCACCGGGATGGCGTTGCTGCTGATCACGCACGACCTCGGCGTGGTGGCCGAGATGGCCTCGCGTGTGATCGTGATGTACGCCGGCCGTGTGGTCGAGGAAGCGAACGTGGTCGATCTCTTTGCGGCGCCACGCCATCCGTACACGGAGGGGTTGCTGGCCGCGATCCCGAAGCTCGGCCAGGAGGAAGACCGCCTGCAGACGATCGCGGGTTCCGTTCCGCCGCCGGATGCGCTGCCGAGTGGATGCACGTTCCGCGACCGATGCCCGTACGCCTTCGACCGCTGCGCGACCGAAGAGCCGGCGTTGTTGCAGGTGGGATCGGCCCATCGAGCGCGCTGTCATCTCGTCGAAGAACCGGCGCGGCGTGAGGCCCCACGCGCATGAGTACTTCGACGACGGGTACGCCCGCGACTCCGCTGCTTGCCGTGCGCAATCTCACCAAGCACTTCCCTATTCGTACCGGCCTGTTGCAGCGCGTCACCGGCGCCGTCAAGGCGGTCGACGGTGTGTCGTTCGACGTGCAACCGGGTGAGACACTGGCCCTCGTAGGGGAATCGGGGTGCGGCAAGACGACGACGGGCCGCGCGATCCTCCGCCTGATTGAACCGACGTCCGGGACGGTACGCTTCGATGGCACCGACGTCCTGGCGTTGCGTGGAGAGACGTTGCGACGCATGCGGCGGCGCATGCAGATCATCTTTCAGGATCCATATGGTTCGCTCAATCCGCGCATGACGGTGGGCGCCGCGATCAAGGAAGGTCTGATCGTGCACGGTCTTGCCGAAGGCAGTGAAGCGGATCGCCGCGTTGTGACGCTGCTGGACGAAGTGGGGCTGCGACCCGAGTACGCTTCGCGCTATCCACATGAATTCTCCGGCGGCCAGCGGCAGCGCATCGGCATCGCGCGCGCCCTGGCGGTCGAGCCGTCGTTCATCGTGTGTGACGAGCCGGTGTCTGCGCTCGACGTGAGTGTGCAGGCGCAAGTCGTCAACCTGCTGTGCGACCTGCAGCGCGACCGCGGCCTCTCCTATTTGTTCATCGCACACGATCTCGCCGTCGTCGCACATATGGCCGACCGCGTGGCGGTGATGTACCTGGGCCGCATCGTCGAGCTCGCGCCGCGTCGAACGATTTTCAGAACGCCGCTGATGCCGTACACGCAAGCGCTGCTGTCGGCCGTGCCCGTCCCCGATCCCACAGTCAAGCGCCAGCGCATTCTCTTGGCCGGTGATCCACCCTCTCCGGCGAACCCGCCCAGTGGTTGCGTGTTTCATCCGCGCTGTCCGAATCCGCTCAAGGATGCGGAGTGCACGCGCGTGGTGCCGCCGCTGGAAGAGAAATCACCCGGACACTTCGTGGCCTGCATCAAGCAGCCGCTCCTTCACCTTTCATCCAACGCGCCGTGACGCCTCCCTCCCTCCGCACGGACTCGTCCGCACCGAACCCCGCCAGCGATCGCGCGTTCTTCGGTCATCCGCGCGGACTCGGCCTGCTCTTCATGACCGAGATGTGGGAGCGCTTCTCGTTCTACGGACTGCGCCCGTTGTTGGTGTTGTTCATGGCGGCCGCACTCGCCGACGGAGGCTTTGGCTTCGATCGTCCCGCCGCATCCGCCATCGTGGGCATCTATGCGGCGTCGGTGTATCTCGCGTCGCTACCCGGTGGATGGATCGCCGATCGGTGGCTGGGCTTGCGTCGCGCCATCCTGATCGGCGCCATACTAATTACCTCGGGGCACCTCGCCATCGGTATTTCGGGATTGGCCGGCGCGGCCGTGGGTAAGACGTTCTTCTTCCTCGGTCTCGCGCTCATCGTGCTCGGTACCGGATTGCTCAAGCCGAACATCTCGGCCATCGTCGGCGATCTCTACCCCGAGGGCGGTGCTCGACGTGACGCCGGCTTCTCGATCTTCTACATGGGCATCAACACCGGCGCCTTCCTGGGTCAGTTGGTCACCGGATACCTGGGCGAGCGGGTGAGCTGGCACTGGGGTTTCGGAGCTGCGGGCGTAGGCATGCTGTGCGGCCTCCTCATGTTCTGGCTCAAGGCGAAGGACATGCTCGGCACGCTGGGTCAGGACATCGTGCGCGATCCCGATCCCGCGGTGCAAGCGAAGCGCGAAGGCGTGGTCCGCAACACCACGATCGGCGGTCTCTCGCTCCTCGCCCTCGTGTTCGTGCTGGCCAGCACCGGCACCATCGCGCTCGATCCACAAGCGATCGGCGGCGCAATGACGTTCGTCCTCGTCGGTATCGCCGTCGCGTTTTTCGGCTTTCTGTTCGCCTTCGGTGGGCTCACCGGCGACGAGAAGCGGCGCTCCGGCGTCATCTTCGTGCTCTTCGTATTCGCCGCGATCTTTTGGGCAGCCTTCGAGCAGGCACCGACATCACTGCAGCTGTTCGCCAACGACTTCACCGACCGGAATTTCTTCGGATTCGAGGTGCCCGCCACGTGGTTTCAGACGGTGAATTCAGCGTTCATCATTCTGTTCTCGCCGGTCATCGCCGCGCTCTGGATCATGCTGGCGAAGCGCAATATCGATCTCTCGAGCCCGACGAAGTTCGCACTTGGACTCGCTCTGGCCGGTGTTGGATTTCTGGTCATGCTCTTCGCGGCCAACCGCGTGGTCGCCAGCGGCGGCTCAGTGCTCGTGTCGCCGTGGTGGCTCATCATCAGCTACCTGTTCCAGACACTGGGCGAGCTGTTCGTGAGTCCGGTGGGCCTGTCGTCGATGACGAAGCTCGCACCGCGGCGCTACCTCGGCCAGATGATGGGCATCTGGTTCCTGGCCGCATCGGTCGGCAACCTCGTGGCCGGACTCGTTGGCGGCTACGTGGATCCCACCAAGCTCGAACAGACACCACTCGTGTTCAGCGGCACCGCCATCGCGCTGTTCGGGGCGACGGTGATCCTGGCACTGATGATCGTCCCGATCCGCCGCATGATGGCGCGCGCGGAGTAATCACGAGACCGCCGCGGTGCTCCAGACTCACGTGAGTGGTGTAAGGCGAGCAGAAGCCCGGAGTCACGAGTCGACACCCATAACTCCAAACTCAAAACTCAAAACTCGAGACTCACGTGAGTGGTGCGACGCGAGCAGAAGTCCGGAGTCACGACTCGGAACTCATAACCCCAGACTCGAACGCAACCGCTACGGCCAAGTGAAGAGACTTGTCGGCGCCGTGCGCTCCCGACCGGCCTGTACGTCCCTCGGATCGTTCCAGAACACGCGTGAACGATCGACGTTCGACAAACGGACTTCGAAACGGCGCTGCGGATCGGCACTGACCGGTAGCGCGAAGTCGACGCGCCACAACCGTCGGGAACGTGGCGGGACGGCAGCGAGCACCGACACGCCAACGGCGCCGCGCCACGGCGTCGAGATCGAGTACGGCACCGACTGATCGGCCCAGAGTCGACCGGCCTCGGCGAATCCGGCGAAGCCGACGTCGGCGACGTTCAGTCGTGTGGGCACCACCAGTCGCTGCTCTGCACGGAACACCAGACGCCGCGCTCCGGCCTGCCGCGAATCGCGATGGCCCATCAGGCCGCCGTCGCGATCAGCGAGGGAAAGCTGAAACGGCACGCGCATGTCGCGTCCTGCACTCCACTCCGACGCGATGACCGTGGTCTGCCGAACGGCGGGACGGAAATACCAGGCCAGCCGGCCGCTGGTCACGAAATTGTCCCATGCCTTCGCGTCGCGATCGTAGCGCCCCTCGCTCACCGCCTGCAGCGCCATGAAGCTGCGTGCTCCACCATAGCCGGTATACAGATTGGCGGCCACGAAATGATCGCGATCACGCGCCTGACGAACGACGAACGACCGGCCGGCGACGAGTCCCAGCTGCATCCCCACACGAACGTCCTGCACACCGGTGAGCGCATCGAACCCTTGCACCGGCACAAAGCGCAGCGCGCGCACGCCGAGGAGGGCGTTGACGCGCACCACCCGCTGCGGCCGGAAGGTGGGCAGGGCGGCCTCGGTCGTATCGGCCCGCACGCCGTCAGGCGTGAGCAGAAACGTTCGATCGCCGGTACGCTGCACTTCACGCGTGATCGAGGCGCCGACCAGCCGCAGGCGCCCGACCGGACCGACACGCTGCACGGCGCCGACATTCGCGAACTCGCGGCGCACCGTGAGCGCATTACGCGGCAGATCGCCGCGGCGGAACTCGATCGGTTCGCGTGTTCCTCCCAGACTCCCGATCCAGGCATAGCGCTGCAAGTCGGTGTAATACGGCCGGACTACTTCGAGTCGCATATCCTGCCCTAGCCGATTGCGCTGCGCCGACAGACGGAACTCGTTCCGTCCGCGTCCGAACGCGTAGTTCTCGAGCTGCGCGCCCAAGACATCGTTGTAGGCGCGGCCATCACGCCAGTTGATCGCCGCCAGCGTGGCCGACCCACCGAGGTTCGATTCGCCGAAGCGCATGCCACGCAACAGCGGCGACTGCAACTGCAGCAACGGCGCGAAGATCACACTGAAATCGTCGCGCGTTTCCACTTCGAGCCGCACCCCACCGGCTTCGTCGTCGTAAACCCTGATGCGGGCATCCACGAGAAACGGCTGCGCGCGCAGAATACGCTCTGATTCCGCACGTCGGATCTGGTTGCACGCTTGGCCGACCTTCATCAGGAGGAATCGGCGTATGACCTCGTCGCGCGTGTTGACATGGGTGCGGCGAACCGTGCGGCGCACCCACTCGAGCCGTTGGGGAAGGCGCTCGGTAAACGGCGGCTGGGTAATCACGACGATGTCGCTGATCGGTTGCCCCGCGCAGCCTGTCACGGCAAGGCGACCGCGACTCGATATCGGAGGCTGCTTCGGTGCGTCGGCGCGTACCGTCTGGCCGTCGACCGTACACCACGGCAGCGAGACAGCCAGACACGCCCCCGCAACCGCACGACGAGCGATCACTTGCCCATTCGGCGCTTCAAGTCCGCCAGTCGCTCTTCGGCATCCGCTTCACGCTCCGCCCGTGTGCGGCGCGTCGGCGAATCATTCGACACGTCAGGCAACCCGTCTTCCCTACCCTCAGCAGCATCTCCAGCATGCGGGTCGGCGACCGAATCGGTGGACCCTGCACCAGGTGCCGCACCAGGTGTCGCCCCGCGCGCCGCGCCCGGTGCAACGCCCGACAAGATCATTCGCAGCTCGCCCGCCATCTCCTCGTAGTCGCGCTCTGCGAGCGACAGTTCCTGCTGCTGCACCATCTGCTTCGTCTCCAACATCGCCACGCGTTCCTGATGCTGTGCGGCGAATCGCTCGGCGATCGCGACCGTCTCTTGGTCGCTGATCTCCGCGGCCAAGCCCTGCCGGCGACGCACAGTCTCGAGCTCGGCACGCTCGGCGGCCAGGCGCCTGTTGGTGGCCGCGAGCAACGCACGCAGGTCATTGAGCCCGAGCTTGGCGTGCACGAGCGCGTCGCGCATGGACTGCGTCGCTGCGCGGCGTTCATCTGGATCGAGGCGCGTGGAGAATCCACGCAGGGCGTCGCGAAGCGGTTCGAACATGGGCGGGAAGAAGATCGGTGAACGTACCCGTCGTGCGTCCGAAGGATAATCGCGGTCAGCTGGACGCCCGCCACCTCGTGTCGTCGCGCACTTGGCGCATCAGACGTTCGGGGGTGTGCACGTTGGGGAAGAGCAAACGGTCGCTCACCCCGTTCAGTGCCACCCGTAACCGCGGAAAACGCTCCGCCGCCGCGGCGAAAAGTGGGGCCAGACCGTGCTCATCCGCCATCTTATGGTCGGCGGCGAGTCGAAAGCCACGTTGCCCCATTTCCTCGAAGTACCCCAGATCGGGGCCACCTCGGCGCCACCGGCGCTGTTCGATGTGGTCCGGAAAGAGCCCGCTGAGCCACAAGGCATAGTTACCCAGATGCGCGCGGGCCAGAAAGCTCCTCGACGCGTCGCCACCCTCCAGCTCGTCGCCGAGCGATGCCAGCGTGTCGTAGGTCGCGTCATCGTGATCAGCGATTTGCCGCGCACGCTGCCGCAGCCCGAAGTGCAGCAGGATCGAAGCCACGTAGTCGGCGATCGGCCGATCGTCTTCGCCCGCGGTGCGCAGGGCGTGCCGCACCACCACGTAGGTGAAGAGCGGCCAGGAAGCATGTGCCCCCTGCCGCGCACCGAGCAGGCCCTCGAGGAGCAGCGGATCATCGAGCAACGGATCGAGCCCTTGGTCGACCAGTTTGGCCTCAGCATGCTCCTGCGCGCGCCCGGAACCGCGGGACACGAGCCGAACCACCAGTTGAGCATCTTCGCGCCCGAGCCGAGCGCGTGTGTTCGCGAGAATCATGGCGCAGACTCCTTGATTTCACGTACCCCGATCTCCCCGCGCCGGAAACGCTCCGCCGGAGGCCTCACTCTGTTATTATCGGACGCACACCAGTACGTCAGCGTTTTTTCTGCTGGCTCGCGCGTCCCGTTACCGGTTCCTGTGCTCTACCTCGCCATTCCCGCACACAATGAGGTCGCCACCATCGGCGTCCTGCTTTGGCGGATCCGCACCGTGCTCGCTGAATTCCCTCGCGAGTACGAGGTCGTCGTATACGATGATGCGAGCTCCGACGAGACGGCGGAGGTGGCCGATCAGTACGCCCACGCCATGCCGGTCACCGTGCTGCGGGGTGCGTCGCATGTCGGATATGCCGGCGCGCTCGACGCGCTGATCCGGCACGTGTCGGCCCAGACGCGCTACCCGCGTCGGGATGCCATGCTGCTGGTGCAGGGAGACTTCACCGATCCGCCGGGCATCGTCCCGGAGTTCGCGCGCCGTTTCGAGGGTGGGGCGGACTTGGTCGTCGGGGAGCGGATGGTGGTCGCCGATGCGCCCGTGCCCGTGCGACGGCTCTTCAAGGCCGCGCATTGGGCCATGCGTCCGTTCGTGCGGGTAGACGGGGTGAACGACCTCACGGCCTCGATGCGCCTGATCCGGATTTCCGCACTGCGCGATCTGGTGCGACAGTCCGGCTCCGAGCCGATCTGCGTCGGGGATTCGTGGACGGCGAACGCCGATCTGCTGCTCAAGCTGGTCCCGCTGGCCCGTCGGGTCGAGTCGGTACCGATGGAGCCCACGTACGGCGTGCGGATGCGCAATACGCGCCGCGTGGCCGTACGTGACGCCCTCGCCGCACTCAAGTGGGCCTGGGGAGCACGCGGTCGACGTGCAGTGGCTGGATCGGCCGCCGAGGCCGCCGGCGAGGCCGAGCGCCGTCCGTCGCGTGGGAGCGCGCCTTCGGCCAAGCGCCGCGAAGAGACCGAACTCTCGGTCGAGAAGCTGCGCGAGCGGGTACGGGACCGCCCGCGTACCGAGGACGAAGAGTCGTTCAACGGCCGTCGTGAGGGTCGTCGTCGCGAGCGTGAGCGCGCGAGGGGCGACCGGCCGGTCGATGAGCAGGGAGACGCGACCGCCGAGCGCGTGGCAGAACGGGCACCCGAACGGGCACCGGAGCGGGCGCCTGAGCGGCCCGCGGACAAGGTGCTCGCCGAGGCGCGTCCGCCTCGTGCCGAACGTCCAGAGCGTCCAGAGCGCCCCAAGAGCCAACGCACGGACGCGGCGGAAGGCGAAGCCAAGCCACCGCGCCCGGCGCGCCTACCGCGCGGCGAACGCCCTGCCCGAAGCCACACTCCGAAGCCGCGCTCGCCCTACAGCGATCCGACGATCGAGCTCGAGGACCCGTTCGCGGCACCCGGGCCCAAGCGCGACAGCCAGGATCGCGCCATCGAGCGCGCGCTCGGACCGGTCGACCACGACCGCCAGGCCGACACGCCCGACGATCTGAAGCCGTTGGCGATGGTCGATCGCGACGATGACCGCGATGACGAGGTGGGCGACGAGAGCGAGGGTGCCGACAGCACCGACAGCACCACCGATGTCGACGTCGCCGAGGGATCCGCGCCGCGCAAGAAACGGCGCCGCAATCGTCGCTCGCGGCGCGGTCGCGCCAAGAAGGACGGCACGAACGACGACGCCGCCGACGGTGCATCGGAAGGCGCTGATGAAGACGATGATGAAGGCGATGATGACGACGCCGCCCAAGGCGGTGCCGACTCCTCAGGCGAGCGGCTGATAGCCGGCGACGACGGAGCCGATGCGACGGGCGACGGCGACGAGTCGGATCTCGACAGCGCTGCGCGAGCTCGGCGTCGCGGACGACGCGGACGCCGGGGAGGAGCGCGCCGATCACGCGGCAAGCGTGATCAGGACGGCGGGGAAACCGGCGGGGCGGAAGCCGGTGGGAGCACCAGCGGCGGCGACGAAAGCTGAGGTCGGCGCGGGGAACAGCTCGGCCTCACCCCCGTATCGCGTTCTCGATCCGTTCCGCCGTGCTCGGGCTGACCACCCGGATCACGAAGTAAATCACGGCGCCGATCAGGACGACCCGGATCGCGAAGCCCAGCAGCATGAACAACAGCCCGACCAGCGGACCGAGGAGCCCGAAGACCAACTTCAGGGCGACCAGGCCAAGCATGGCGATCAGGCCTACGGTAAACAGGGTACGGAGCATCGTCTGCCTCAACGCAAATGGGGTAAATGTCCCGTACGATAACCATCGCGGGAAGTTTCCGCCCTCCCGAATTCTAGCTATTATTGTTTTGATGGTTACCAGGCTGTTTCCCGGGAAGGGACAGCGGACTACCTTCTCAACATCACGTCCCGGTCCACCCCGGGCCCTTCCTGTGCAGAATATGGCCGAGCAGTTGGTTCAGATCATGGGACGTCACCGTCGGGAAGCGCTCCCCGAGCGCAAACCGTCGTGGCTCAAAGTGAAGGCCCCCGGCGGCGAGAACTATGTGCGCCTCAAAAAGATGATGCAGGAACTCGACCTGCATACCGTTTGTCAGGAGGCCCACTGCCCCAATATCGGCGAATGCTGGGAGCACGGCACCGCCACTTTCATGATTCTTGGTGACGTCTGCACGCGGAACTGCGCCTACTGCGCCGTGTCGCATGGCCGTCCGCCCAAGTACGACATCGAAGAACCGTCGCGCGTGGGTCAGGCGATCGCCGAGCTCAACCTGCGGCACGCCGTCATCACCTCGGTCGATCGCGACGATCTCCCCGACTTCGGCGCTTTCATCTTCGCCGAAACGATTCGCCAAATCCATCAGCGCCTGCCGGGCTGCTCCATCGAAGTGCTGGTGCCCGATTTCCAGGGCAACGAAGACTCCATCCGTACGGTCCTCGAAGCGCGTCCCGACATCTACAACCACAATACGGAAACGGTGCCGCGCCTGTACAAGAAGGCGCGCCCCGGCGGTCGCTACGAGCGGCTGTTGGAGATCTTCCGGATCGCCAAACGCATCGCGCCCGATATCCCCACGAAAACCGGTATCATTCTCGGTCTCGGGGAAACCAACGAGGAAGTCGTCCAGGTCATGAAGGAGCTGCGCGCCGTCGACGTCGACATCCTCACGCTCGGCCAGTACCTCCGACCCTCCGACGGTCACATCGCGCTCGATCGCTATGTCACACCCGAAGAGTTCCGCGAGCTGTACCAGGTCGGGATGCAACTCGGCTTCAAGCATGTCGAAAGCGGTCCGCTCGTGCGCTCGAGTTATCACGCTTGGGAGCAGGTGCAAGCCGCCGGCGTTTGACGCACAGCGTCTGACGCACAGCGTCTGACGCACAGCGTCTTCCGTACTCACCACCCGTCCATTTCCCCATGTCGACAGCGAAACCCCGCAAGAAGGGCGAGCCCGTGCGCGCCGATACCAAGCCCGATGCCAAAGCCGGTGCGAAAGCCGGTGCCAAGGCGTCGGAAGGCGCGTCGGTCGCCACCAATCGCGAGCTGCTCTATTCGATGCTGCTGCAGCGCCGATTCGAGGAGCGCGTCGCCGAGATGTACGCGATCGGTCGCATCGGCGGTTTCTGTCATTTGTACATCGGACAGGAAGCCATCTCGACCGGCGTGATCTCATTGCTGCGTGCCGATGACTACGTCATCACGACGTACCGTGATCATGGACAGGCGCTCGCGCGCGGCATGACGCCACGCGCCGTGATGTCGGAGCTGTTCGGACGACAGGACGGCTGCTCGAAGGGCAAGGGCGGGTCGATGCATCTGTTCGACAAGCAACTCGGCTTTCTCGGGGGGCACGGCATCGTCGGCGGACACATCCCG
>Ga0105047_10007430_pt1 | contig 18452 bp, 16 predicted proteins | sample MAT04_FD_78384 | JGI IMG/M metagenome (GOLD analysis project Ga0105047, IMG submission 78384) | Freshwater microbial communities from Lake Fryxell liftoff mats and glacier meltwater in Antarctica - MAT-04 (megahit assembly) | ecosystem: Environmental > Aquatic > Freshwater > Ice > Liftoff... | reverse complement strand
AGGGTTCGGATCGGGTGATGCTTCTGCCTGTGATCGCAGCCCGGGCCTTTGCGCAATCCGGCGAACTGACCTGGATGCCCCTGCCTGCGAATTCGCTGGGCTTTTCTTACCGACTGATCTGGCACGAGCGGGCGCACCGCGATCCCGGGTTGGTTTGGCTGCGTCAGGAAATTCTTGCGATAACGACCAAGGTATCCGCACCGGTGGCTCCGCAGCTCCGCGCGCGGAGTTCGACGCCAGGCGTTTCAGTTCCCCAAGCGCCTCCATGACCCCTGCTGCAGCGCGGCCGGTCGATCGGTGGAGCGTTGGCGCAGTCGAATGATTGGCGCATGGCAGGACCGCAGTCGCCCGGAGCCGCCGTGCCCCGGGAATGCGCCGCGCGCACCAAAAGTCGCGTCTGATGCGCGTCCAGGGTACGCCATCGCACATACACCGCAGCTCCATTGCGCGCACCATGGGTATGACCCTCAGGGCAGTCCGCCCGGTCACAACCAGGGAGAGACCATTTTGACGGATTCACGCAAGATCCTCGGCATCGCAGGCAGCCTGCGCAAGGCCTCGTACAACCACCTTACGCTGCTCGCGGCGCGCGACCTGTTGCCTGCCGGTGTGCAGCTCGATATCTTCGGACTGGAAGGGCTGGCGCTTTTCAATCAGGACACGGAGTCCTCGCCCACGCCGGAGCTGGTAGCGTTCAAGCAGGCGATACGCGCCGCCGACGCCATCCTGTTCGCGACCCCGGAGTACAACTACGGCGTGCCCGGCGTGCTGAAGAACGCGATCGACAGCGCATCGCGCCCTTACGGCGACAGCGCCTGGGTCGGCAAGCCGGTGGCGGTGATGGGCGCCTCGATCGGCCAGTTTGGCACGGTACGCGCGCAGTTGCAGCTGCGCCAGAGTTTCGTGTTTCTGAACATGCACCCGATCAACCAGCCCGAGGTGATGATCGGCAATGCCGCCAAGGCGTTCGATGCCCAGGGCAAGCTGGTGGATCTCACCAGCCTCAAACTGCTGCGCCAGTTGCTGCAGAACCTGGTGAGCGCCATCGGACTGCATACGTCTCGGGGCGCCTCCCGTTGAAATGAACGCCATGAAGTTCCGTGAGGAAATCGCCGCCATCCAGGCAGGCATGGCCCGGTGCGACGCCAACGAGACCGGCACTGCATTCGCTCCGTCGGCGACCAGCTTGCGTGAAGGCCGGCGCATGTTCAACACCCTGGCAGCGCAGTTCCACACCCATATCGGGTCGTCCGTGATCTGCCTGCCAATGGGGGATGTGCAGCGCGATGGGGTGCCCGACGCGCACATAGACTGATCGTGCGTCCTCGCCCCGACGGATTCCGGGCGGCTCGACGCAACGCGAACCATTTGCAGGAGCCACGCGATGGTCACGTCCCGCCGCCACAGTGAACGCCACCGCACAGACCGCATCGGCTGGCTGCGCGCTGCGGTGCTCGGCGCCAACGACGGCATCGTCTCCACCGCCAGCCTGGTGGTGGGCGTGGCCGCCGCCAGCGCCAGCCATGGCAACATCCTGATCACCGGGGTAGCTGGACTGGTGGCGGGCGCAATGTCGATGGCTGCCGGCGAATATGTGTCGGTGCATTCACAGGCCGACACCGAGGCGGCCGATCTGTCGCGCGAACGCATCGAGCTGCAGACCGACCCGATCGCGGAGCTGCGAGAACTTGCCGCCATCTACGTGAACCGCGGGCTCGAAGACGGGCTGGCGCAGCAAGTCGCAAAGCAACTCATGCAGCACGACGCGCTGGGTGCCCATGCGCGCGACGAACTCGGAATTTCGGATTCCATGGGTGCCCGTCCGGTGCAGGCGGCACTGTCTTCCGCTGCCAGCTTTGCAGTGGGCGCCGCTTTGCCGCTGGCCGTCACGGCACTGGCGCCCGCCGCGGGCTTGATGTACTGGGTACCCGGTGCCTCGCTGGTGTTCCTGGCGGCTCTGGGGGCGCTGGCAGCGCGCGTCGGCGGTGCGCCAGCGGCCATCGGAGCCTGGCGTGTCACCTTCTGGGGCGCCCTGGCGATGGGCATCACCGCCAGCGTAGGGGCGCTCTTTGAAGCCGTTGGTTAGCCAACACCAGCGACCTGGCCAGTCCGCGCGCCCGACCGCTTGTCCTCATGGGCAGAGGCATCCATGGACGCGCGATGTTCGCTCATGCCGCCAGGGTCATGGCGGTTCGTCCAGCGCGGGGCACAGGGATCCTCGCTGGCCAGTCGCCGGTGCGCTGCGCCAGCCGGACGCGGTCCAGTACATCGATGCGGCCGCGGCTGTAACGGATCACGCCATCGCGCTGCAGCTTGCGTGCGGCTGCGGTGACGCCTTCACGGCGCACCCCCAGCAGGTTGGCCAGCAGTTCCTGGGTCATCATAAGTCCACTGGACGGAAGGCGATCCAGCGCCAGCAGCAGTCGCCGGCACAGCAGCTGGTCGATCGAATGGTAACGATTGCAAGCTGCGGTCTGGGCCACTTGGTCCATCAGGGCCTGCGTGTAGCGCAGCAACGTGAGCAGCACCGCACCACCGCGCTTCACCTCGCTGGTTACCGCCTGTGCACTCAGGCGGTAACCCAGCCCGGCACTTTGCACCACCGTCCAGTTGGGCATGGCATTACCACCCATGAACAGCGAGATGCCGACGACGCCGTCATTGCCGATCACCGCCACTTCAGTCGACGCGCCGTCTTGGGTCATGTGAAGCATTGACACAATGGCCGTGGTGGGAAAATGCACATGGGCAGGAGCGTGGCCGGATTCCGACAGCACCTGACCCAGCGCCAGTTCCACCGGCTCCAGATAGGGTTCCCAACGGGTCCACTCTGCATCGGGCAAGGCTGCGAGCAACTGGTTGGTTCGGGGATCGGAGATCGGACCGGGTTGGAATTTCATGGGACTCTCGTTGCGATGATCGAGTCCCGATGCTGCCTGCGCGCGCTGGATGGGGCCATCGGTTGCAGCCGGTTCTGCGTGTCGTCTGCGTCCTACAGCGCCGCTGGTCCAGCGACACACCACGCGCCCCCCGTGCGCTGTTCATGTGTTCTCGACCACACCCTGAAACACCTGCCGAGCCATGACGCCAGGCGGCGTTGTCCTACGCGCCGGCGCGGTAAACCCGTGCGTGGCGCGCGGGAAGCCGACGGTAAGCTGATTCAGACAACCGCGACTTGCTGCATGCGTGCACTCGCGCAAGCAGCGCCGCCATCGCAACCGCGTCCGCAATGCAGGCCGACGCCGACCCCGTCGCCGCTCCACAGCGGACGTCCAACCAAGGAAACCCCATGAAAATTCTGATGATCCTGACCTCGCACGAGCAACTCGGCAACACCGGCAAGAAGACCGGTTTCTGGCTGGAGGAATTCGCTGCTCCCTATTACATCTTCAAGGACGCGGGCGCCGAGATCGTGCTCGCCTCGCCCAAGGGCGGGCAGCCGCCGCTGGACCCCAAGAGCGACGACGAAGACGCGCAGACCAAGGACACGCGCCGCTTCAAGAAGGACAAGGCGGCCATGCACGCGCTGGCCCACACCACCAAGCTGGCCGAGGCTTCGGGCGACGGCTTCGACGCAGTGTTCTACCCGGGCGGACACGGCCCGTTGTGGGACCTGGCAGAGGACGCCAATTCCATCAAGTTGATCGAGTCGATGTCAAAGGCTGGCAAGACACTGGCGGCGGTGTGCCACGCGCCGGCCGTTTTTCGCCATGCGAAGTCCGCCGACGGCACGCCGCTGGTCAAGGGCAGGAAGGTCACCGGTTTCACCAACAGCGAGGAAGAGGCGGTGCAGCTGACCAAGGTTGTCCCCTTTCTGGTGCAGGACATGCTGGAATCGAACGGTGGCCTTTACAGCAAGGGCGACGACTGGCAGCCCTACGTCGTCACCGACGGCAAACTGATCACCGGCCAGAACCCTGCGTCATCGGCCGCTGCCGCGCGCGCCGTGCTGGCGCAACTCAAAGGCGCCTGACGCGTCCGAGCCACCACCTGAACTGGAGCAACCATGGCCTACCAAAGCACCAACCCTTACAACGGCAAGGTCGTCAAGACCTTCGACGAAATCGACGACGCACGACTCGAGGCCAAGCTGAAAGCGGCGCAGGACTGTTTTGAGCAGGTCTGGCGCCGCAGGAGCTTTGCCGAACGCAAGGCGGTTTTGTCGCGGGCCGCGGCGATCATGCGCGAACGCACACAGGAGTTCGCCGAACTCATCACGGTCGAGATGGGCAAGCTGATCGCGCAAAGCCGGGGGGAGGTCAAGCTGAGCGCGGCCATCCTCGACTACTACGCCGAGCACGCGGAAACCTTTCTGGCGCCAGAGAAACTGAGCACGGCCAAGGGCGATGCCGTCGTCGAGAGCAGTCCGATCGGCGTGTTGTTTGGCGTAGAGCCATGGAACTACCCGTATTACCAGATCGTGCGTTTTGCCGCGCCCAATCTGATGGCAGGTAACGTCGTGATGGTCAAACACGCCTCCAACGTGCCGCAATGCGCGCTGGCCTTCGAGCGCCTGCTCGAAGAGGCGGGCGCGCCGGCCGGGGCCTATACCAACCTGTTCATCTCCAAGGACCAGGTCGCCAAGGTCATTGACGACGACCGTGTTCGAGCCGTCGCGTTGACGGGCAGCGAAGGCGCTGGTGCGGTGGTTGCCGCGCGCGCCGGCAAGAACCTGAAGAAGTCAACGCTGGAACTGGGCGGCAGCGACGCCTTCATCGTGCTTGACGATGCCGACCTGGACAAGGCCGTCAAGCATGCGGTCGAAGGTCGGATGGGCAACAGCGGCCAGGCCTGCACGGCATCCAAACGCTTCATCGTCGTCGAGGCCTTGGCCGATCGCTTCCTGGAGCAGTTCCAGACCGCCATGCAGGCGTTCAAGCCCGGCGACCCGCTGGACAGCAAAACCACGCTTGCACCGCTGTCGTCGGCGCAGGCGCTCAAGACGCTGCTGGCCCAGGTCGACGAGGCCGTGGAACATGGCGCGCGAATCCTGATGGGCGGCAAGCGCATCGAAGGACAGACCGGCGAATTCATGCAGCCGACCATCCTGACCGATATCAAGGCCGACAACCCGAGCTACCAGCAGGAGTTCTTCGGTCCGGTCGCGCTGTTTTTCCGCGTGCCAGACGAAACCACTGCAGTCGCGCTGGCCAACGATTCGCCGTTCGGCCTTGGCGGGTCGGTATTCACCCAGGATGTCGAACGCGGCAAACGCGTGGCCCGGCAGATCCATACCGGCATGGTGTTCATCAACTCGGCCGCGCTGACGACACCGGACCTGCCGTTCGGCGGCATCAAGAATTCGGGCTACGGGCGCGAACTTTCCAGCGCCGGCATACAGGAGTTCGTCAACAAGAAGCTGATCTGGGTGAAATGACGGATATACGGCGTCCACTGCGCGGGATGCACAACCCGGGCCAGGTCGGATCCCCGCCAAAGGTTTCTGCCGCTCTGCTGACCTCCAGGCAGGCTGGTCAGTCGCCCGGTACTTCAGTGCCCGGTTACGCGCCGAACATGCGATCGCGCGCATTCACCAGGTGCCGGCGCATCGCCTGACTTGCGCCGGGGCCATCATGGCGTCGCAATGCGGCGACGATGGCTGCATGTTCGGCCTGCACCAGTTGCTGGCGCTCGACGCTCTTGGTCAGCGACAGGTTGCGCATCAGATTCATGCTGACCAGCATTTGTTCCTGCATCTGGGCAATCGCTGCCAGGAAGAAGGGATTGTGTGACGCCTGTGCCAGTGCCAGGTGGAAATCCAGATCCTCACGCGCGCCCAGCGCATGCGCGGCAATCACCGTATCCAGGCTCCTGAACTTCTGATCGATCGCCGCGAGGTCCGCTGCGTGGGCCTTCATGGCCGCGAGTTCCGCCGCCCCGGACTCGACGACGACGCGAAACTCGAAGCAGCGCTGCAGGTCGGACAAATTCTCCAGCGGGGTGAAGTGGGGAATGGCAGGGTCGGGCCGGCGCTGAACGATCGTTCCGGAACCCTGGCGTGTGCTGGTCACACCGTCGGCACGCAGTCGCGCCAGCGCTTCGCGGATGGTCGGGCGCGATGCTGCAAATCGCTCTGTCAACGCAAGTTCCGTTGGCAGTTTGTCGCCTTCGCGATACTCGCCAGCGATGATGGAGGCCAGCACGTCACGGTACACACGGTCCACCAGGCCGGTGCGCGCGTGCCGGTCCGACATGGTGGGTTCGACGATGGCGGGCATCAGGGCTCAGAGGTTTTGTTCGAACGCCAGCAGTGCGGCGGCCAACGTCTTGATCTGCGCATGGTGCTCGGTGGGTGATGCGCTGAGCAGCGGCAATTGCGCGCCCATATCGGCGACACCGCAAAAACTCACCGCATCGTGCAGAACCCGGATCAGCGACACCGCTTCACGCAGCGTCTCCAGCGGCATGAACTGCGCCATCAGGGTTTCGGTGGCGCTCTTGTTCCCCCGCTGGATTGCCTGCAGCAGTTGCATGCTGGCCTTGGGTGCGATGCAGCCGCAGCCTGTGGTGAACGATGCCAGGCCGAAACGGGTCAGGTGCGTCGGCGCCGGTCGTTCGCCCATGCCGCTCACGATCCGACTGGCCGAAATGCGTTCGATGAGGCGCTCCAGGAACGGGTCGCGCGCCGGGTCGTCGCGAATTACTGCGTATTTGACGACCGTCACGCAGCCCTCGTCCACCAACCGGCCGAGCCGTTCAATGTCCAGGTAGCTTTCACTCTTGAGGTACAGCGTGACCGGCATTTGCGCCGCATCGACGAAGCGGCGCAGGCCGTCTGCCACCCCCTGCTCGCTGGTGAAACCCTGCATGGGCAGCACCATGGCTGTCTGGTAGCCGCGGGCGCGCAGGAGGCCCGCCTGGTCCATCATCTTGCCGAAGTCCGGCCCGATGGCCGGTATGACCCTGGTGTTCTGCGCAGCTGCATCCGCCAGCATGTCGAGCATCCGCGCATAGTCCGCGAGGCTGCAGTGGTACAGGTTGGCATTGCCGCCGTACAACAGGATGCGCATATCGCCCGTTTCGATATGGCGTATCAACCGGCGGTTCTGTTCGATATCGATCGAGAGATCTGCGCGCCGCGCCAGCGGAGGCACTGCCAGCACGGTGGCGGCAAACTCGTCGAGTTGAAGGGCGGATGTCTTCATATCGGTAAGACAAATTCCAATAAGTATGACAACTTGCGGATGATAAAAGGGATGTTACGGCAATCAATTGCCAAAAAATCGCTGGGGCAGGGTTTAACCTTGGTTGACAGGCAAAAATTTGTCTGACAAAGTTAATCACATCACCACTCCCGAGATTGCCATGAAACGCCTTAGCCGCAGCCAGACCGCGCTCACCAACGATGGTCGTCGTACCGTGCTCAAGGGGTTCGCCGGCGCCGCTGCCCTCGCCGGGTTCGGCGGGGTTGCGCGGGCTCAGCAAGCCAAGGAGGCGCCCGCGCTGGCCAAGATGGTTGCAGACCAGAAACTGCCCGCACTGGCGCAGCGCTTGTCGTCGGCGCCCTTGGTCGTGCAGGCCGAGAAGGTGGGTGTTTATGGGGGGGTGCTGCGGCGGGGTCTGCGCGGCAGCGCAGACCATAACGGTATCTTGCGCATGGTGGGCAACCAGGGTCTGGTGCGCTGGAACATGGCGTTTACCGAGGTGTTGCCCTGTGTTGCGTCCAAGTGGGATGTCAATGCCGCGTCAACCGAGTTCACCTTCAGCTTGCGGCCCGGCATGAAGTGGTCGGACGGCAAGCCGTTCACCGCAGACGATATCGTGTTCTCGATCGAAGACTGCGCCAAGAACTCCGAGTTGTACAAGTCGGTCCCATCGACACTGGTGATCGCCAACAAGCCGGTTCAGGTCACCAAGGTCAATGACACCACGGTGAAGTTCATATTCGCCACCCCGTACGCCTTGTTTCTGGAGCAACTCGCAACGCCACTCGGTCAATACCCGACCTTGTTTCCCAAGCACTACTGCAGCCAGTTCCATCCCAAGTACAACCCCAAGGCGGGTGATGCGGCCAAGGCTGCCAACCTGTCGGACTGGACCGCTTTGTTCCGCAACAAATGCGGTGACATCGAAATACCCGCACGCTGGGGCAACACCGAGAAGCCGACGCTGGATCCCTGGGTGGTCACCGAAGCCTATTCCGGCGGCGCGACCCGAGTCGTGATGGAGCGCAACCCCTATTTCTGGCAGGTTGACCAGACCGGGCAGCAGCTGCCTTACATCGATCGCCTGTCTTTCAGCATCGCGCAGGACGTGGAGTCGCTGATGCTCGACGCGTTGTCGGGCAAGCTCGACATTCAGGAACGGCACATCGACTCGTTGCAGAACAAGCCCACCTTGTCGCAGAACATGAAGAAGGGTGACTACCGGTTGATCGAACTGATCAACGCGGGTGCGCAACAGGTACAGATCTACCTGAATCTGACCCACAAAGACCCGAAAATGCGCGAAATGTTCGGCAACAAGCAGTTTCGACAGGCGCTGTCGCTGGGCATGAACCGCAAGGAGATCATCGAACTGGTGTACCTGGGACAGTCGGAGCCATACCAGACCGGTCCACGACCCGGGCATCCCTGGTTCCACGAGAAACTGGCGCGCCAGTTCACGCAGTTCGACCCCAAGCAGGCCAACGAGATCCTGGACAAGATCGGTTATGCGAAGCGCGATGGGCAGAACTTGCGCCTGCGCCCGGACGGTCAAAAGGTGTTTTTCTCGATCGACGTGATTCCCACGCTGTATCCGGATGCGGTCGACACGCTGGAACTGGTCAAGCGCCACTGGGAGGCCATTGGTGTCGACATCAAGGTCAACACGATCGAACGTGCGTTGTACTACACGCGAGGCGACAGCAATGACCATGACGCTGCCACCTGGCCAGGCCCCGGAGGTCTGGATCCGATGCTCGATGCACGGGACTATTTTGCCCAGCATATCCAGGGCTCGCGCTACGCCATTCCCTGGACCCAGTGGTACGTGTCCGGCGGCAAGGATGGTCAGGAGCCGCCCGAGAGCCAGAAGCAGCGCATGAAGCTGTACGACTCCGCCCGTGCGACTGCCGATCTCAAAAAGCGCGGTGAACTGATGAAGCAGGTGTTCGACCAGACCGCCGACGCCTTCGAGACCATCGGCGTGTGCCTGGCGGTCAACTCTTTCGGTATCTGCAAGAACAACCTGCAAAATGTGCCCAAGAGTTACCCCAGCGCCTGGTCCTGGCCGAACCCGGGCCCGGCGCTGCCGCAGCAATTCTTCTTCAGCCGCACCTGATGCGTTGCCGCGCCTGCCCACGCCGCTGGGCGTGGGCAGGCGGTCGCGCCTGTGATGCGCCCCCTGCCTGAGAAAAAAGCGGCATGTTGACATTCATCGCCAAGCGGCTGTTCTGGATGCTGCCGTTCCTGATCGCCATCAGTTTCCTGTCGTTCGTGTTGATACAGCTGCCTCCGGGAGACTTCGTCACCAGTTACATCGCCACACTGGCCGCCTCCAACGAGGTGGTGGACCGCAACATGGCGGCCGACCTGCGCAACCGCTTCGGCCTTGACCAGCCCATGATCGTTCAGTACTGGAAGTGGATTTCCAACATCATTCTGCGCGGTGATTTCGGCCTGAGCTTCGAATGGCAACAGCCGGTGGGAGACCTGATCTGGGAGCGCATGGCCCTGACACTGGTGCTGACCCTCTCGGCCTTGCTGGTCACCTGGGGCATTGCGCTCCCGGTGGGCGTGTTCTCGGCGGTGAAGAAATACTCGATTGCCGATTACCTGGTGACGGGCCTATCGTTCCTCGGCCTGGCGATCCCCAGTTTTTTGCTGGCCCTGGTGCTGATGTACGTTGCCGCCGTCGAGTTCGGGCAGGACGTGGGGGGTCTGTTCTCCGAGCCGTTCCAGAACGCGCCCTGGAGCATCGCCAAGTCCATCGATCTGCTGGAGCATCTGTGGATTCCCGTCGCCATCCTGGCCGTGTCGGGTACGGCCAGTCTGATCCGCGTGATGCGTGCCAACATGCTCGACGAATTGCACAAGCCGTATGTGACCACCGCGCGCGCCAAGGGTCTGTCCGAGTTCACGCTGCTGGTGAAATATCCGATGCGGCTGGCGCTGAACCCGTTCATCTCCACCATCGCATGGCTGTTGCCCAACCTGGTGTCGGGCTCGATCATCGTGGCCATCGTGCTCAGCCTGCCCACCGCAGGCCCTTTGCTGCTGCAGTCGCTGATGAGCCAGGACATGTACCTGGCCGGCGCCTTCATCCTGCTGATATGCGCGCTCACGGTGCTGGGCACGCTGGTCAGTGACATCCTGCTCGCGCTGGTCGATCCACGCATTCGACTGGAATGAGCGCATGACCAACGCCACGGCCGTTTCCACGCCTGCCACCCTCACCTCCGCCGCGGTGCAGCACGATGTCCCCGATGTCCCCGATGTCTCGACACGGCTTGCCGTTGCGTCTCAGTGGCAACTGGTCTGGTGGGCGTTCAAGCGCCACCGCCTGGCCATGGCGGGCCTGGTCATCACCGTCATCCTGTATGTGATCGCCATCGTGCCAGGTTTCTTCGCGGTCAACGACCCGTCGCAACAAAACACCCGCTCGGCCTTCCATCCGCCACAGGCCCTGCACTTCATCGACAGCGCGGAAGACGGCAGCTGGAGCATCCGTCCCTATATCCATCCCTACGTTCTCACGCGCGACCCGCAGACCCTGGCTGCGGTCTACAAGGCCGACGACAAGCGCAAGGTCTACCTGACGATGTTCGGCGAAGGCTACGAATACTCGGTGCTCGGGCTGTTCAATTCGAAAATCCATCTGTTCGCCTCCAACGAGGCGCGCCAGCCGCTGTTTTTCTTCGGTGCCGACCGCCTCGGGCGTTGTGTGTTCAGCCGCATCATGATCGGGACCCAGATCTCGCTCTCGGTCGGACTGGCCGGTGTGATCCTGGCGCTGTCCATCGGTATCGTGTTGGGTGGCATATCGGGCTACTACGGCGGCCGCATCGATTTCGTGATCCAACGGGTGATCGAACTGGTGTTGTCATTGCCCACGATCCCGATCTGGCTGGCCGCCTCCGCGGCCGTGCCGCAAAACTGGCCCGCCACACTGAACTATTTCATGATCACGCTGATCCTGTCGCTCACGGGCTGGGCCCAGCTCGCGCGCGTGGTGCGGGGTCGATTCCTGAGCCTGCGCACCGAGGAGTTTGTCACCGCAGCCAGGCTCGACGGCGCGTCCGAAGGGCGCATCATCTTTCGCCACATGCTGCCGAGCTTTTCCAGCCACATCATCGCGTCGGTTTCGCTGGCAATCCCGGCCATGATCCTGGCCGAGACCGCCCTGAGCTTCCTGGGCTTGGGACTGCAGCCACCCACCATTTCCTGGGGCGTATTGCTGCGCGAGGCACAGAACATCCGATCCATTGCCACCGCACCCTGGCTGTTCGCCCCCGGAGCCGCCGTCGTGCTCGCCGTGATCGCGCTCAATTTCCTCGGCGACGGACTGCGCGACGCATCCGACCCCTACAACAAATGACCCAGGCTCCCGCCGACCCGTCCGTCGCAACCCTGCAGCAACGCTCTGGCGTGTTGCTGCAGGTACGCGACCTGCGCACGCACTTTCCCACCCGCACCGGTACCGTCAAGGCGGTGGACGGCGTGTCGTTCGATGTCGAATGCGGCAAGACGCTGTGTGTAGTGGGCGAAAGCGGCAGCGGCAAGAGCGTCACCGCACGCTCGATCCTGCAGATCGTCGACGAACCCGGGCGCATCATCGGCGGCTCGATGGTGTTGCACCGCAATGACGGCAGCAGTATCGACCTGGCGAGCCTGGGTCACCGATCGCGCGAGATTCGTGCAGTACGCGGCGCCGAGATCGCGATGATTTTCCAGGAGCCGATGTCATCCTTGTCACCGGTGCACACGGTGGGCAACCAGATCATGGAGGTGCTGACACTGCACCTGAAAATGGACAAGCGGCAGGCACGGGCCCGCTGTGTCGAATTGCTGGGGCAGGTCGAAATTCCCAACCCCGACAAGGCCGTGGACCGGTACACCTTCGAGTTCTCCGGCGGCATGCGCCAGCGGGTGATGATTGCGATGGCGCTGGCCTGTAACCCCGCGCTGCTCATCGCCGACGAGCCGACCACCGCACTGGATGTGACGACGCAGGCCGAGATTCTGGATCTGATCCGCCAATTGCAAATGCACCATGGCATGGCCGTGATGTTCATCACGCACGACATGGGCGTGGTGGCGGAGATTGCCGATCAGGTGATCGTCATGAACCACGGCAAGATCGTCGAGACCGGTTCGGTGGACACGATCTTCCACGCGCCGCAGGATCCGTACACGCAGATGCTGATCGGCTCTGTCACCAAACTCGGGCGCATGGCAGACATCCGCTTGCAACGCGCGCCGATCGCCAGCACGGTCGAACCGATCCTGCAGGTGCGCGACCTGCAACTGCATTTCGGCCAGGGCAAGACCCTGGTCAAGGCCGTCGATGGTGTCTCGCTGAGCCTGCTGCCGGGCGAGTCGCTGGGTATCGTCGGCGAATCGGGCTCGGGCAAGACGACGATGGGACGATGCCTGCTGCGTGTCTACGATCCCCAGGGTGGGGCCATCGATTACCGCAGGCCCGACGGATCCGTGGTCGACATCGTGCAGACCGACAAGACCACGCTGAAGGACTGCCGGCGCGAGATCCGCATGATCTTCCAGGACCCGGTGGGCTCGCTGAACCCGCGCATGACGGTGGCGCAGATCGTCGGCGAACCCCTGCTGGTCAATGGCCTGGCGAAGGGCAAGGAACTCGATGACCGGGTTGCCGAATTGCTGCGCAATGTCGGCCTGGAACCGGCCTGGCGCGAACGGTATCCGCACGCGTTTTCCGGTGGCCAGCGCCAGCGCATCGGCATCGCGCGTGCGCTGGCGCTGAGCCCACGCATCATCGTGGCCGACGAGGCAACGTCGGCGCTGGACGTGTCCTTGCGTTCGCAGATGCTCGACCTGCTGCTGAACCTGCAGGACAAGCTCGGTCTGTCGTTCGTGTTCATCAGCCACGACATTGCGGTGATCCGTTATTTCTGTGACCGTGTCGCGGTGATGTACCGCGGCAAGATCGTGGAGACCGGTGCCACCAACCAGGTCTGCGACGCGCCGGTCCATCCCTATACCCAGGCCCTGCTATCGGCGATCCCCAGGCCGGACCCGCGCGCGCGCAGCATGCACAAGCGTTTTCGCTACGACCCGGCCAACCACTGACACCCCCATGAAAATCACCGATGTCCAGACCTTCCTGATGCATGTGGGAGTTCCGTCGCCCAAGGCCTGGGCCTCGGACAACGCGTTTGGAACCACGGCCTACTCCCCCGGCATCACCGGAACCCGCAACTGGTTGTTCGTCAAGGTGTACACCGACGAGGGCATTGTCGGTATCGGCGAGTGCTCCGGCTGGCCGCGTGTGATCGAAACCGCGGTGCAGGATCTCAAACGCATCCTGATCGGCGAGGATCCAACACACATCGAGCGGCTGTGGCAACGCATGATGTCGGCCATCATGGTGCACGGCATGACCGGGACGGTTGGCGCAGGTGCGATGACCGGCATCGACATGGCCCTGTGGGACATCAAGGGCAAGGCGCTCGGGGTTCCGGTTTGGAACCTGCTCGGCGGTCAGGTGCGTGACAAGATCCGCATCTACGCCCATGCCAATACGCCCGAGGTGGCGCTGGACCTGAAGTCGCGCGGCGTCACGGCGATCAAATGTGGTGGTGTGTCGGATCCGGTGCGCAAGGTGGCTGCATTGCGCGACGCGGTCGGAATGGACATGGACATCATGATCGACCTGCATGGACCGCCGTGGCTCGCGCCGGGCGACGCGGCGCGCCTGGCCCGTGCACTGGAGCCCTACCACCTGCTGTTCATCGAGGATCCGATCGCGCCGGACAATCTGGACGGCTACAAGCGGATCCGCGACGCAGCGCACGTGCCGCTGGCGGCCGGCGAACGGATGAGCACGATATTCGGTGAACGCGAGTTGATCGAACGCGAACTGGTGGATGTGATACAGCCCGACACCGGCCGCGCCGGTGGCATCACGCAGATGAAGAAAATCGCTGCCATGGCGGAGGCGCACCACATCATGGTGGCGCCGCACTCCGGATCGCTCGGCCCAGTGGCGGAGTATGCGGCGCTGCATCTGCTGGCCGCCATACCCAACGGCCTGTTTCTCGAGCGGATCGAAGACGACTGGGAGGGTCGCGCGCAGACAGTGATTCCCCATCCGGTATCGGTTGACGGTTTCCTGCGTGTGCCCGACGCGCCAGGTCTGGGCGTCGACATCGACGAGGCGTTTGTGGCACGGTTCCCCAGCCAGGCCAATATCTCGTCTCAGGTGTCCGCGTCATCAGGTTCGTATGCGCCCGGAACGCATGGCGAAAACAGCTATGTGCAGACGCGGCTGCAACGCGCGCGTTATTTCACCGGCAAATAGGCCCGGTCTCTGAGTGAGGCATACCGGATGAACGCTGCATGAAGATCGATCGACTGCGCGTGTACATGTCACGGGACAAGGATCGTCCGCGCGTCGTCGTGGCGATGGATACCGACGATGGCATCACTGGCTGGGGTGAGTGTTACAACCATGGCCCGGATCTGGCTTTGCTGCCGCTGCTTGAGTACCTGCTCACCTTCCTGAAAGGGCAGGATCCGCGGCGCATTGGCCACCTGATCCACTACCTGATGCAGCAGACCCGGTTTCCCCCTGGTGCGCTGGGCCTGGCTGCGATTTCGGCTCTCGACCATTGCATGTGGGATATTTCGGCCAAGGCTCTGGGCGTGCCGGTCTACATGCTGCTCGGCGGAAACGTGCGTGACCGGGTCAAGGTCTACGCGGGCATCTATACGGCGCCGGATCCTGGGGCTGCACGGGACCAGATGGATGCGTTGCAGGCCGACTGGGGATTGACCGCATTCAAACTCAGTCCCTACCGCATCGACATGCACCGCCACCGCTGGGGTGAAGTGGTGCGCGCGAGTGCTGAATATTTCCGCCAGCTGCGCGAGACCGTGCGCAGCGACTACGAAATCGCGTTTGATGCCCATGCCAAGATCTTCGAGCCGACCCAGGCGATCCAGCTGGGCAACGCGCTGGCGCCGTACGACCCGCTGTTTTTCGAAGAGCCGATCCGGCCGGAAAATTTCGAAGCCTGGGGCGAACTCAAGCGCGGTCTGCAGTGCACATTGGCCACCGGCGAGTCACTCTACAGCCGCTTCGAGGTGTTGCGGCTGCTGCAGGTACGCGGTGCCGACATCATCCAGCCGGACATCTGCGTCGTGGGCGGGCTGCTGGAGATGTGCAAGATTGCGGCGCTGGCAGAAGCCCACTTCGTGACCATTGCGCCCCACAATCCGATGGGTCCGCTGGCCACTGCAATCAACGTGCACTTCAGCGCCGCGCAGACCAATTTCCGCATCCTGGAGTACCGGCTGCCACACGGGCCGGGCTATGCGTTCGGCACGGGCGAGAGCAGCGACACACCGCGAGCCGGGTCGCATGAAGGCGCACGTTACGTCCGGGACCCTTACCTGCCCAAGGACGGCTACCTGGAACTGCGGCCGGACCGCCCCGGCTGGGGCGTGGAGATGGACGAAGACCTGCTGGGCACCGAGGACTACATCCACTGGGAGCGCAAGGTGCCGATCAAGCCGGATGGGTCGACCGGTTACGCCTGAGCGCGTGAGTGGCCCGGTTGTCGGCACCCACGGTGGCCGCAATCCGATGTCGCAAGGCCGCAGCGCGGTTGCTGCTCAGAAGCGCGGCCGCCGGTCGTCGAAACCGGGCTGGTGTTTGCGCATCTCCCCGGCATCGTTGCGCACGCGGATACCGCAATCGAGGTAGTTGCGATGCAGCCGCGCCAGCTGCCCGCGGTCCAGCGTCACGCCCAGGCCATTGCCCGGTGGCGGGGCGAGCTGCCCGCCGCGAATCGGCAGTTTGCCGCCGGTGATCACCTCGTCGACCTGCCACGGATAGTGTGTGTCGCAGGCATAGCGCAGGTTGGGAATCGTCACGCCGACATGGGTCATGGCGGCCAGGCTGATACCCAGGTGCGAGTTGGAATGCATCGAGATGCCGAGGCCGAAAGTGCGGCCGATGGTTGCCAGCTGCTGCGTCGCGCGCAAACCGCCCCAGTAATGGTGGTCTGACAGGATGACCTGGACCGCATGCAGTCGCACTGTTTCCGGAACATGACCAAACGCGATGGTCACCATGTTGGTGGCCAGCGGCATGCCGTCGGCAAACCGCGCCACTTCGCCCATCTCCTGCAGCGTCGATACCGGATCCTCGAGATACTCCAGCAGGCCATTCGCGGCGAGCGCCGGCAGCACCCGGCGTGTGGTCTGCACCGTCCAGCCGCCATTGGGGTCGATCCGCAGCGGCATGCCGGGAAAGGCATCGCGCAGCGCGAGCAGGGCATCAATCTCGACCTCCGGTGCGAAGACGCCGCCCTTGAGCTTGATCGAACCGAAACCGTATTGCGCGACCATGCGCTGCGCCTCGCCGACCATCTGCGCCGGCGTCAGTACCTCGCCCCAGTCGTCCGCCACGTCCTGCTCCATGCCATGGTGCAGAGCGAACTTGTAGAACAGGTAGGCGCTCAATGGCAGCGCAGGACGCACCGCACCGCCGAGCAACTGGTACAGCGGCTGCCCCGCCACCTTCGCCTGCAGGTCGAGCAGCGCGACTTCGAACGCAGCCACTGCCGTTGCGCGTGCCTTGTCTCCCTTTGGCGGGAATGGCGCAGCCGGATCCGGATCGCCACCGACTGCCGCATAGACGATGCGGATCAACGTGTTGGTGTCGAACACATCGATCCCGACCAGCTGCGGCGCCACGCGCGCCAGGTTGGCCAGTGTCTGCAGATCGCCATAACTCTCGCCCAGCCCGATACGTCCGTCGGTCATTTCGATCTCGATGATGCTGCGCAGCGCCCAGGGCTCATGCACGCCAGCCACGTTGAGCAACGGCGGATCGCGAAAAGCGATCGGCGTAACGCGCACGTCGGCGACACGCGTGCTGGAATGCAGGCTCATGGGGCAGCCTTTCGCAATGAAAAGGTCATGCTGCCGGTCAGGGACTCTCCCGGCGCCAGCGAACAGGTACCGGTCCCGGTTACTCCGCGTGCGGCCAGGTTGAAGCCATCCGCCACATGGCTTACCGGCTCGATGCACAGGTAGGCCAGCGAGTCGGGCCGGTGTACCACCAGGTGCGCAAACACGGGATCGGCCTGGATTTCCAGCCGATCGCCTTCGGGCAGTTCAACCGACGCGTGGCCGTCCCAGGCGCCAACATAATCGGTCAGCCCACCAGCGCGCAGCGGCCGCTCCGGGAACGGGATCTCATCGGGCGAAGGTGGGCGCGACGCCGTTGCGAGGAAGTCCGGTGCCGGTGGCCAGATGGCCCCGGCGCGGTAACCGACCGCGGCATCGGGGCGATGGCGGAAATACGGATGCAGGCCCAGACCGGCCGGCATGGTGCGGTTATCGCCGTTGCGGATCGACACGGTCACCGACAACGCGGACGGCGAAAGCTGCAGTGCCATGCGGCCGCCATAACTCCAAGGCCATGCCGGACTGGCCTCGGCCTCCAGGACCATGACCGCGTAGTCTGTGCCGTGCGACTCCAACAGCCACGGCAAGGCATGGGCGTTGCCATGCAGCGTGTGGGGGGCCGCGTCGGGATGGGGCACCAAAACCACATCGGCGCCATCGACCCGCACGCGCGCCCGCGCGATCCGGTTGGAATACGGCATCAGCGGATAGATGCCGCCCTTGCCCCAGCGCAGCGGATCAAAGTAGTCTTCGGGATACGGCTGCAGCACATCGACCGCCGCGTCGCGCAGCGCCGACTGCAGTCGCAGTGCCACAACCCGTCCACCCGCGGCCGGCAGCAGGCGGGCGGTTGCAAGACCCGCCTGCAGAACAACGACGCCATTCATGGGACGCAGAGAACAGTTGCCCGACGTTGTGCCGTGGTTGCGGGCAGGCTCCCAAGGGTTCGATAAACTGGCTTCACAACCACAGAGCGTTCTCCGGTAGTCTCAAAGTTCTATTGTGCTTGCAAGCCCGGACCGCGATCGCGTGTCGTACCTGTTTTATTGACATTCCTCCAACTGCCAGCATTCTTGTTCCTGAACACCACCCCCTCCCGCCCCGCCCCCAGCCCCTGGCTGGTCGCCAACCTGCTTGGACAGATCTCGTTCGGACTTCTGGCGATGACCATCTGCCTGCCGTCGATGCAGGAGTGGGGCGCGATATTCGGCGCCGACCAGGCACGCGTGCAGCTGACCTTCAGCGCGTTCGTCGTGACCTTCGGCGGCTTGCAGATGGTCTACGGACCGCTGTCGGACCGGCACGGGCGCAAGGGTGTGCTGATGGCTGGCCTGGCGCTGGCCGGAGTCGGTT
>Ga0105047_10007429_pt1 | contig 18455 bp, 11 predicted proteins | sample MAT04_FD_78384 | JGI IMG/M metagenome (GOLD analysis project Ga0105047, IMG submission 78384) | Freshwater microbial communities from Lake Fryxell liftoff mats and glacier meltwater in Antarctica - MAT-04 (megahit assembly) | ecosystem: Environmental > Aquatic > Freshwater > Ice > Liftoff... | reverse complement strand
TGGAACAACAGGTGGTGCTGGTGGTGGATGATAACCCCGCCCTGCACCAACTTTTCGAGCGCTACCTGGCGACCACGCGCTATGCTGTGATCCACGCCTACAATGGCGGCGAGGCGCTGGAACTGGCCGCGGCCAAACACCCCGACTTTATCACGCTGGATGTGATGATGGCGGCGGTCGACGGCTGGCAGGTGCTGCGCAGCCTGCAAAACGACCCGCGCACCTCCGGTATCCCGGTGGTGGTGTGTTCGGTACTGCGTGAGCCGGAACTGGCCCTGGCGTTAGGCGCCCGGGCCTACCTTAAGAAGCCGGTGGAACGCCTGCAGTTGCAGGCGGTATTAGACCGGCTGCAGGCAGCGGGTAGTTCATCCGCGGCAGCGCCTCTACCACCACCAGCAAACAGTTGAGCGTTTCGGTCAGTGAGGCTTTTTCGCCGCGGAACAGGGCCAGCGAAAGCGGGTTGGCCGAGAGCATTTCGTCGGGATATTGGGCGCTGGCCATAATTACCGGAATCGCCGCCAGGGCCGGATCATGTTTCAGGGTACGCAGCACTTCCATGCCATTCGTATCCGGCAGGCGCAGGTCCAACAGTACCAGGTCCACCACCTGGCTGCCCAGAATTTGCAGGGCTTCATTTCCTGAATACGCCTTCAAAATTTCAAACGGCTGACCTGCCGAAAATAGCATGCGCGAGAACAATTCCACCAATAGCGGGTCATCATCCACAATTAAAATCGTGTGCAATTCCTGGGCAGCGCTCAAAACTGCGTCCAGCAAGCTCTCACGCGAGATGGGCTTGATCAGGTAATCGTGAATGCCCAACTCCTGCGCCACGCGCAGGCTTCCTTTAAAAGAAGCCCGGATCACCGGCAGTTCGCGCGGCGCCGCGCGCTGCCAGGCATCCTCAATCGTCCCAACCGGGGCGGCGGCCTCATCCACCACCAGCGCCAGGGGTTGGTGGCGCTGCAGCAGGCCGGGCAGTTCCTGGGGACTGCGCACTTCCACCAGGTCGTAGGCGCTCAACTGGCGGCGCATGGTGCGCAGCAGCAGTGGATCCGATTCAACCAGCAGTAGGGTCTTGCGCACCGCACGCGGTTTGGGAGTATCCTGCATCGCCCGTTCCAGGCGCGTGCCGTCTTCCGACTTCAACGCCGCATACGACCAGGGCAGGGAGAAGAAAAAAGTCGTGCCCAGGCCCACATGGCTTTCCAGCCACATTTCACCGCCGTGCATTTCCACCAACCGTTTGCTGAGCGGCACACCCAGCCCGCTGCCTTCGTGCGCGCGGTTAAGCGCGCCATCCACCTGGCCAAACTCTTCAAACACACGGTGCACATCTTTTTGGGCGATGCCAATTCCGGTATCATTCACCGCCACCTGAATCGCGGATTGAACCAGGCGGGTGGTGATGGTCACCCCACCACTGGCGGTGAAGCGGCTGGCGTTGGAAAGCAGGTTGATCAACACCTGGCGAATGCGCGTGGCGTCGATCAGAATCGGCGGCAGGTCGGGCTGGGTATCCATTTTCAGATACAGGCGTTTGGCCTGATACAGGCCCCGCACCACCGCGGCGGCATCCTCCACCACCTGACCGATATCGGTTTCTTCCAGGGTTAACCCCAGGCGGCGCACCTCGAGGGCCGATAGATCGAGAATATCGTCGATCAGCCCCAACAGGTGGCGGCTGCTGCGATAAATCTCCTCCACATCGCCGCGCAGGGTGGGCGTCCAGGTCACCCCGGGGTAGGTTTCGGGCGCGTTGGCCATGGTTTCACTGAAACCGAGAATCAGGTTCAATGGCGTGCGCAGTTCGTGGCTGATATTGGCAGCAAATTCAGCTTTCAGACGGCGCGCTTCTTCAGCGGCTCCGCGCGCTTCCAGCAGCAGGTAGTTCAGTTTCTCAATACGCACGTAGGCTTCTTCGAGATATTTGATGGTGCGCGCCTGAGCCATGCGTTCTTCGCGCAACTGCTCCAACCATTCGCGCGCCTGGGCATAGCTGCTGCGCAGCCAGCCCAACACGCTGTGCAGTTGGCGTGAACTGAGCCACGCGGCAAAGGCGGTCATCATAATCAGCAAAATCGGGATCCACACCTGTACCTCATCCAACAGGTACACCCCTTGCAACCAGGCCACCCCAAAACAAACCGCGCTGGCGGCAACGGCAATCAGAAAAACCGACAGATTTGAAACCAGCAGCCCGGAAACCACCACCGTGATCGGATAAAAAAACTGCGCCCAGCCCTGCACGAACAGGTATTTGTTGCAGGCCGTGGCTGCCAGCAGGCTGCCCAGCAGACAGTATAGCGCCAGTGTATAATTGCGCGTGCGCAGCCAGATGCCCCCCAGCGCTCCAGCAAACAGCAGCGCCGCCACCCCCAGGTTGGCCGGCTGCCCGCCATAGCCCACCGCGGAAACCATAACGACCCATCCTACTAAAATGGAACCTGCGCCAATCTCCAGAATCAGATCCTGGCGCAGGTCGCGCAGATCGCCCGGGTCGTTGGTTTCCACAAAACGCTTCCAAAGTCGGTCATATTGCATGGGAGAGTTCTCCTACTACCAGATTCTACCCCGAACTTGTCTAAAATCCATGGGGTCAAAAAACAATCAAGGAATAACGCCAACCGTTGTATTTCAACCCGGACGGGTTATAATTAATTTATCCCGGTGATCAGGTTCAGGCGCAGCGAAAGGGAGCATCCCGCCGATACATTCGAACCCCATGGGCCGCTGAAATTTCATCAGTGGCTTTTTATTTGCCTTCCACCTGCTCGTAGTGAACCATCCGGATAAGGAGTCGTTTTATGCTTGCTAGCTTGGGTTTGAGTTTGGGTACAATCATCCTCATTGTAGTGGTGGTTGCGATTATCTGGTTCATCCTCTCGGGGGTTCGCTTCATCCCCAACAACCGCATCGGCATCGTCGAAAAGCGCTTTGGTCAGCGCTCGGTGAAGAGCGGATTCATCGCGCTGCTGGGCGAGGCGGGCTACCAGCCGGATGTGCTGCGCGGTGGTCTGCATTACCTGATCCCGATCCAGTATAACGTACACATCGCGCCGCTGGTTACCATCACCCAGGGCAAAATCGGCTACATTTTCGCCCGTGACGGCGAGCCGCTCAGCCCGATGCAGGTGTTGGCCACCAACATTCAGGCCAACAACTTTCAGGATGTGCGTGCCTTTTTGGGCAGCGGCGGGCAGCGCGGCCCGCAGCGCCAGATTTTACGCGAAGGTACCTATGCCATTAACCTGGCGCAGTTTGTAGTAATCACCGAAGAGCGTGTGTATTATCTGCCGCTCAGCCGCGACGACGCCACTGTCATTCAGAACATGGTGACCGTGATTGCCGAACGCAACGGGTTTGCGCCAGTGGTGATCAAAGACTCGGACGACCGCATTGGCATCGTCACCGTGCATGACGGCCCTTCGCTGCCTTCCGGCGATATCATCGCCGCCATTGTCGGTTCCGATTCGAGCAATAATCTGACCTACCACAACAATTTCCAGATGCCAGACCGCTTCCTGGCTGCCGGCGGTATGCGCGGCCGCCAACTGCAGGTGTTGGTAGAAGGCACTTACTACCTCAACCGCCTGTTCGCCACGGTCGAAATGGTCGCCAAGACCATCGTCGAAGTGGGCACGGTGGGCGTGGTCGTTTCGTATCATGGCAATGTTGGTGCCGACCTTTCGGGCAGCGATTACCGCCATGGTGAACTGGTGGGGAAAGGCAGCCGCGGCGTGTGGAGCGAACCGCTCCTGCCGGGCAAATATGCCTTCAACACCTATGCCGGCAAGATCATCATGGTGCCCACTACCAACATTATCCTCAAGTGGATCCGCAATGAAGTGGGCTCGCACCGCTTCGATGAGAATCTGTCTGAAGTGTCGTTGATCACCAAGGATGCCTTCGAGCCTTCACTGCCACTTTCAGTCGTGATCCACATCGACTATCAGAAAGCCCCGCTGGTTATCCAGCGTTTCGGCGATGTCAAACGCCTGGTGGAGCAAACCCTCGATCCGATGGTCTCAGCCTACTTTAAAAACGTCGGCCAGACGCGCACGCTCATTCAACTCATCCAGGACCGCAGTGAGATCCAGCGCATTTCTAGCCAGGAAATGAAGGAGAAATTCGTCCATTACAACCTGGAGCTCGAAGAAGTGCTGATTGGCACGCCCACCGCCATTGGCGCCGACAAGCAGATCGAAACCATTCTAAACCAGTTGCGCGCCCGCCAGATCGCCGTGGAGCAGATCGAAACCTACACCCGCCAGGAAACCGCTGCGGGCAAGGAACGCGAACTGAACGAAGCCATGGCGCGTGCCCAACAGCAGCGCAGCATCACCGAATCCGAGTTGAGCATCACCGTGCAAAGCAACCAGGGTAAGGCGGAATACCAGCGCGCTGTACAACAGGCCGCGCAGATCCGCACCCTGGCCCAGGCCGAAGCCGAGCGCATCGCGCGCACCGGTATTGCCCAGGCTATTGCCACCGAAGAACAGGTGGCCGCTTACGGCGGACCGCAGTTCCAGGTGACGCAGCAAGTAATGAATCGCTTTGCCGAGGCCATCGAACGGGCCGGTGTCGACATCGTCCCACGGGTGGTGGTAGGCGGTGGTGGCAGCGGAGAGGGTGGCAGCACCATGGGCAACAATATCATGGAAGGCCTGCTGACCCTGATCCTCTCGGATAAACTGGGCGTGGATGTGAAGAAAGAGCCGCGCGAGCCCAACCCAGCTGTTGAACAGTTGCGCAGCGAGATCAGGCAGAGCCTGATGGAAAAAAGCGAAAACAAACCCGGCGCTGCCCCGGCCGCACCGGCGCCAAAAATGTAACCCGGTCTACTATGGGGCTGTTCAAAAGGCGACTTTTGAACAGCCCCTTTCATTATCTGCCCGCAGTGCAGCCTTTTTTATGAACAAATCCAAAGTATCTGTATAATCAAGCTATCTTGCTCCGCAGGAGAACCGCCAACCATGGACTCATCCGTAATCCCAACTTTTTTTATATTGCTCACCCTGGCCCTGATTGGGCTGGTTATGGTCATCAACTATTTCATTATACAGGGACGGCGCAAAGCCTGGCAGGACCTGAGCGAACGCATCGGCGCGGCTTATGAAGCGGGCAACTACTGGTTTGGCCGGCCCCAGGTCAGCGGTGTTTACCAGCAGCATCGTTTCAAGCTGGATTCGTTCACGCGCAGCACCGGCAAAAGCTCCACCACCTACACCCGGCTCGTGGTGGAGCTCAACAGCACCAGCGGGCTGGTGCTCTCCATTCAACAGGAAGGGTTCTTTAGCAAAATTGGCAAGGCGCTGGGTAGGAAGGAAATTCAGTTGGATGATGAGGAAATAGACCGGCGCTTTGTAATCAAAGGCCAGCCCGAAACCGAGGTAAGGCGTGTGCTTTCTTCGCTGGGCATGCGCCAGCGCCTGCTGGAAGCCCCCGAGCTGCACGTCAACATCAAAGATCAGGCCGTCCGTCACGAAAAACGCGGCTTTGAGACCGACCCCAACACCCTGATCGCCCTGCTGGATGTGCTGTGCGCCCTGGCCAACGCCATCGACCGGCCGCAGGTGTAGAGCCATGCGCATCACTGAATTTCACATCACCCCCATTGCCATCACCGACCCGCCCCTGCTGAATGCCGCCGGGCTGCATGCGCCCTATGCCCTGCGCACCGTGCTGGAACTGGTCACCGAAGATGGTATTTCCGGGCTGGGCGAGGTGCCCGGCGGCGCTGAAAGCGTAGCCGGGCTGGAAGCGGCGCGCGCGCTGGTGCTGGGGCGCGACCCCTTCCAACTCAACACGCTATCCCTGGCGCTCAAGCAGCTCTTCCGCACAGACCCCGCCGAAGACGATCTGGCGCTGGAGCGGCGCATTGGGCGCACCTACAGCGCGCTCGAAGTGGCCTGCCTGGACATTATGGGCAAGGCCACCGATCGCCCGGTGGTCGATTTGCTGGGTGGAGCAGTGCGCCAGCGCGTGCCCTTCGCGGCCTATCTCTTCTATAAATATGAAGGCGCCGGGGGCGCCCTGGGCTTTGCCCCTGACCCGGCCGCCAGCGGTTGGGCGGCCGCCCGCCAGGCCGCCGCGCTGGACCCCGCCGGGGTGGTAGAGCAAGCCCGGGCCATGTGCGCGGCCTTCGGCTTCCAATCGCTCAAACTGAAGGGCGGCGTGTTTGAGCCCGCCCTGGAGGTGGAAACCATCCGCGCCCTGCGCCGCGCCTTTGGGCCCGGCATACCGCTGCGGATTGACCCCAATGCCCTGTGGAAGCTGGAAACCGCCATTCGCTGGGGCCGCGAGCTGGAGGGGCTGCTGGAATATTACGAAGACCCGGTGCGCGGGCAGGCGGAAATGGCAGCTCTGCGCCGCGCAGTTCCCATTCCGCTGGCCACCAACATGTGCACCACCGCCTTCGCCGACCTGCCCGGCAGCCTGCGCCTGGGCGCGGAAGATATCATTTTGAGTGACCATCATTCTTCCTGGGGCGGGCTGCGCGCCTCGCTGGAACTCGGCCGCATCTGCCGCACCTTTGGCCGTGGGCTTTCCATGCACTCCAACAGCCACCTGGGCATTTCGCTGGCCGCCATGACCCACCTGGCCGCCGCCATGCCCAACCTGAGCTATGCCGTAGACACCCATTATCCCTGGCAGTCGGAAGAAGTGCTGACCGGCGGGCGTTTTACTTTTGAAGACGGCAGCCTGGCGGTGCCCAGCGGCCCTGGCCTGGGTATCGAGTTGGACCGCGCCGCGCTGGCGGCCCTGCACGCCAACTACCTGGCCTGCGGGCTCACCCGGCGCGACGACGCGCTGGAAATGCAAAAAGTGCAGCCAGGCTGGAAATTCGCTGCCACCCGCTGGTAGAACCCGCCCTGCCCATACAACCCGGAGCCCGAAATGCTGCAACCCCTGGATACGTCTCGCATTAAAACCTACCCCATCGCGCAGCGGCGCAACCTGGTGCACCTGGCAGACCTGCTGCAGCCGGGCGGCCCGCTGCCCGTGGCGGCAGCCCCGGAACTGGACGAAGTCATCGCACACCTCATTACAGCCCGGCGCGCCGGGCGGCCGGTGATCTGGATGTGCGGCGCGCACGTCATTAAATCGGGCCTGTCGCCACTGCTGATCGACCTGCTGCGGCGCGGCGTGATCACCCACTTCGCCGGCAATGGCGCCGTCTCGATCCATGATTTTGAGTTGGGCCTGATCGGCGAGACCAGCGAAGATGTGGCCAGCTCGCTCGAAGATGGCAGCTTTGGCATGGCCGAAGAAACCGGCGCCTATATGCACCGCGCCATTCAGGCCGGGGTGCAGGCCGGGCTGGGTTACGGTGCGGCGGTGGGGCGCTTTATGGCCGAAAACCCCGCCTTGTTTCAGCATCTCGAGGTGAGCGTGCTGCACAGCGCCTGGCGCCTGGGGGTGCCCGCCACCATTCACGCCACCATCGGCACCGATATCATCCACCAGCACCCCGCCGCCGATTTCGGCGCTATCGGCGCCGCCAGCGGGCTGGATTTTCGTCTGTTCGCGGCCGCGGTCAGCCAGTTGGAAGGCGGAGTCTTCCTCAACTTCGGCTCAGCCGTCACCGGGCCGGAGGTCTTTCTGAAGGCGCTGACCATGGTGCGCAACCTGGGGTACACGGTGGCGCACTTTACCACCGCCAACTTTGACCTGCGCCCGCTGCCGGATTACCACGCCCCGGTCAGCGCCGCCGAACCGGACTACTATTACCGCCCGCGCAAAAACATCATCAACCGCCCCACATCCCTGGGCGGGCACGGCTATCACATCCAGGGCGACCACCGCGACACGATCCCTTACCTGCATCACCACCTGACCGCCGAACTTTAAACTAAATGCTGCCTATAGTAAAGAATTTGGTTACTGCTCAGGCAGGTATAAAAATTGGTCAATTGAAGCCAGACATTGAACCGCAAAGGCGCAAAGAACGCAAAGAAATATTAAAAATTAGTTACTTAGCGCCCTTCGCATCTTTGCGGTGAAAAAAAGAGACTTAATCGTTGGGTAAAAAGTTCTGGCCGAGTAATTACAGAATTTGTATCTACTCAGTCTGTGCAGCGTAACAGCCCCATACCCCCGGCCACTCGAAGAGGGCTGTGGTTAATTAAAAAAAGGACCCTCTATGCCTTCCATATCTCAATTCCTCACCCTCACCCGCCTGCAAGAGATTCTGGCCCATTTCGCGGATCTGCGTATCGGCGTGATCGGCGATATGGGCCTGGATGCCTACTGGAGCGTGGATATGACACGCTCGCACCTCTCGCGCGAAACCCCCCATTTTCCGCGCCCGGTGGTGGCCGAACGCTACGCCCCCGGCGCGGGCGCCAACGTGGCGCAAAACCTGGCCGCCGCCGGGGTGGGGCAGGTGAGCGTCTTTACGGTGGTCGGTTCGGACCCGTGGGCCGGCCTGCTGTACGGCGAGTTGAAACGGCTGGGAATTGAAACGGGCGGCATGTTCAGCGCGCCGGGGCGGCGCACCGTCACCTATATCAAACCGCTGCTGATGGGCTATGCCGCGCAGCAGGAAGATGCCCGGCTGGACTTTGAAAACACCTTGCCCCTGCCCGCCACTGCCGAGGACGACCTGCTGCGCCAATTGCAGTTGGCCCTGCCGCAGTTGGACGCGGTGATCGTGACGGACCAGTTGGAGGAATACGGCGTCATCACCGAACGGGTGCGCGCCTGGCTCAACGACCTGGCCTTACGCGACCCGGCGAAAATATTTCTGGTCGATTCGCGCGCGCGCATTGGGCTTTACCGCGGCATGTGGCTCAAACCCAACGCGCTGGAGGCCGCCGCGGCCATCCTGGCCGGCGGCGCGGCGCCCGAGACCGATTCGGATGGGCTGGCAGCTATCGGGCAGGCGCTTAGCCGGGGCAGCGGGCGGCCAGTGTTCATCACACGGGGCGAAGATGGGGCGCTGGTATGCGACGCCTCGCCACTTCGGTGCACCCTCGAGGTGTCGGCGTCCGCAGTTCGCGCTCCCGTAGGGCAGCCGCAGGGGGGCAAAGCCACCCCCATCGCGGCTGCGCCCGTGAGCCCGCCGCTGGATGTAGTGGGCGCCGGCGATACCTTTATGGCGGCACTGGCTGCCGGCCTGGCCGCCGGGGCCACCCCCACCGAAGCCGCCGCGCTGGCCAACCTGGCCGCGGCGGTGACCGTGGAAAAGCTCAACCAGACCGGCACGGCCTCACCGGGTGAGATTCTGGAAAGATATCAGGGTTTGGATCGATCCAACCCTTCTGAAACGTAACTGCTCACCCCAGCCCCTACCCCGCCGCACACCCCTACGGGTGGCCGATACCACCCTGACGTGGGTACAGGGAGCGGCGGGGCGGGGAGAAGGAGGTTTGGGGCTGTTACGCTGCACAGACTGAGCAGATACTCTGAAACAATCTAATCCCAGACTCAGAGGCGCAGAGAAGGAAAGATTAGGTATGAATATCCCCTGGTTGGAAGTGCTTAACCCGCGGGTGCGCACCGGGCACGTGCGCTTTGCTTTGTTCGATTATGACGGCACCCTTTCGGTGGTGCGGCGCGGTTGGGAAGGCGTGATGATTCCGCTGATGATCGAGAGCATCGGCGGCGGCAAACCCGTACCCGCGGCGGTGCAGGCCGAGGTGGCCGAGTATGTGGATCGTTCGACCGGCATTTTAACCATCAAACAAATGCAGTGGCTGGCCGAGGCAGTGCGGCGTTACGGCTGGGCCGGGCAGCCGCTGAGCGCCATGGACTACAAGCAAAAGTACAACGAACGCCTGCTGCGGCCGATGCGCGCCCGGCTGGGTACGTTGGACGGCAGCCAGGCGGAGCGCGACCGGCTGATGATTGCCGGGGCGCGCGGTTTTCTGGCCGCGCTGGTGGCGCGCGGGGTGAAGTTATTTTTAGCCAGCGGCAGCGACCACCAATTTGTGGCCGAAGAAGCCGACCTGCTGCAAATCAGTCCATATTTTGAGGGGGGCATCTATGGGGCACGCGGCGCGTCGGAGACCGATTCGAAGGAAGCAGTCATCGGACGGATTGTGAGCGAGAACGGTTTAAGCGGCGAAGAACTGCTGGTGGTGGGCGACGGCCCGGTTGAAATTCGCTGCGCCAAACAGGTGGGTGCGGTGAGTTTGGGCGTCACCACCGATGAAGACACACGCAACACCCAGAACCCGCACAAGCGCGCGCGCCTGGTGGCAGCCGGGGCCGACCTGCTGGTAACTCATTTTGGCTCCGGCAGCGAACTGGCCGACCTGCTCTGCGGCCAGACGGCCTAATGAGTTAAGGGGAGGAGACACCCCGCTTAATTCTCGGGCCGCTGACCTGCGCCGGCTATCATTACGCCCAGCGCTGCGCTGAGCGCTTCAACCACCGTTTCAAGTGCCATGGAGGGGGTGGTGTTGGGCTTATTCACCGCCTGTTGCGGTAGATAGGGAATGTGGATGAACCCGCCGCGCACCGCCAGCCCGCCGCGCTGAATGTGATGCAGCACGCCGTACATCAGGTGGTTGCACACGAAGGTGCCGGCCGAGTTGGAAATGGAAGCCGGGATGCCGGCGCGACGCATGGCCGCCACCATTTCGCGCAGCGGCAGCGTGGCAAAATAAGCCGCCGGGCCGGCCGGGTCGCCGGGCTCATCGGTTGGCTGGTAACCGGCGTTATCCGCGATGCGCCCGTCGTGGATGTTGATCGCCACCCGCTCCACACTGATATCACAACGCCCACCGGCCTGGCCCACCCCCAGCCAGGCATCCGGCTGCAGCGCGTCGATCTGCGCCGTCACCCCCTGCACCGCGCCATTAAAGACCGTGGGCACTTCCAGCTTGATCAACTCCACCCCCGCCAGCACATCCGGCAAGCGCCGCACGGCCTCAAAGGCCGGGTTAATGCTTTCCCCACCAAAGGGATCAAAGCCTGTCACGATTATTTTCATCGCATGCCTCTCCGCGCTGCCTCACCGGGCAGCCTCCGGCCTCAATCGTACCATCACCGCCCCAAAAATAAAAGTGAGGGCCCACCAAAAAGTGGACCCTCACGATTAATTTTGCAAAAACGGGTTACGCGCGCTGCATATCCACCGGCAGGCGGCGGATGGTAAAGTTCTGCGCGTTGCCCAACACCTGCGCAATCAATTCTTCGGGCACGTCCACCAGGGTGTGACGTTCCTGAATGTGGATCTTGCCGATGCTGCTGCCGGGGATCTGCGCATGGGAAGCAATGGCGCCCACGATATCGTTGGGGCGAATGCCGTCGCTCTTGCCCAGGCTGAGCGTCAGGCGCACCATGCCGGACTCGTGCGAGATTGTGGAGAAGGATTTGGAACGCTCGGAACCGCGTTCCGGACCGCGCACAAAACCGCCATCACGCACGGGAGCCGCTGCCGCTTCGCGGTAGGTACTGCCGCCACGCCCGGCATCGCGGGTAAAGCCGCCGGCACGCGCCGGGGGCAAATCGCGATAAGAAACCCCATCGCGCAGCGGGCGCACGGGAGCACGTTCCACTACTTCGCTCACCGGGTCAATCGGGCGCTGCTTTTCGTCGGCGCGCGCCACTTTCATGGCGGCAGCGGCGATATCCATCGGGTCAAACCCTTCAACCACCAGCTTTTCGAGCAGCTCGCGTTCGCGCTTAAACCGCCCGCGCTTGAGCCACATGGCCACCGAAGCGACCACTTTACCTTCGCGGTAGATGCGAATATCTTCTTCGGTGGGCAGGTTGGTGCGGGCCAGCTTGTGGCGGGTAAAGGCCTCAATCTCGCGCAGGTGCCGCCTTTCAAAGGGGCAGATCAGCGAAATGGCAATTCCAGCCTTGCCGGCGCGCCCGGTGCGGCCGATGCGGTGCACGTACAGTTCGGGATCTTCAGGCAGATCGTAGTTGAAGACGTGCGAAATATCGTCGATATCCAGGCCGCGGGCGGCCACATCGGTAGCGACCAGCACCTTGATTTTATTCTGGCGGAAACGGTTGAGGGTATATTCGCGCGCTTCCTGGCTCAGGTCGCCGTTAAGCACTTCGGCGGGAAAACCGCGCGAGGTCAGTTCGTTGGCCAGATCGCCAGTACCGGCGCGGGTGCGCGCAAAAATGAGCGCGCTGGTGATCTCTTCGATTTCAAACAGGCGCGTCAGCGCAGCCAGTTTATCGGCCGGGTTGATCAGATAATAGCGCTGCTCGATCTTCTCCACCGTCATCTGGTCGCCCTGAATGGCAATTGACTGCGGTTTGCGCATGTACTTATCTGCCAGGTTGCGAATTTCGCGCGGCAGGGTGGCCGAGAAGAGCGCGGTCTGGCGCTCCGCGGGAGTTTCGGACAGGATTTTTTCGATGTCATCAATGAAGCCCATGCTGAGCATTTCATCGGCTTCGTCGAGCACCACCGTGCGCACCCGGCTGAGATCAACCAACTTGCGGTCGATCAGGTCTAGCAGGCGGCCAGGCGTACCCACAATAATGTCGGCACCGCGCTGCAACTGGCGGATCTGCGGCCCGTAGGCTTGCCCGCCGTATACAGCCAGCACGCGCACATTGTATAATCGGCCAAGGCCGGCAATGGCTTCAGAAACCTGCAGGGCCAGTTCGCGGGTGGGGGTGAGCACCAATCCCTGAACATGGTTCACGCCGAGCTCTAAGTTTTGCAACATGGGGAGGGCAAAGGCAGCGGTCTTACCGGTGCCGGTCTGAGCCTGGCCAATCACATCCTGGCCGGTCAGCATCACGGGAATAATGGCCGATTGTATCGGCATCGGGGCTAAATAGCCAAGGCCGATCACAGCTTGCTCCAACTGCGGGAGCAGGTTCAAAGGGGAAAACTCGGTTGTCATCAAAACTCCTAACCACTATAAAAAGGGACGTTTTGATGACTCCGGTGTTCAGCCCTGACTTCCGACACACCCGCCGGGCGCCCCTCGCGGAGCCCGTTCCCGGCAATAAAAAAGCCCGATGCTAACTCGGGCAATCATTCGGAAGCACCAAAACAATTCCCAGTGACGTTGGACCCGCGTTCGGGCCAACCTTATAAATATACCACAATTTAGCGGAATTACAAGCTTTTTTAAGTTTTATCTTTGGGAACCTGCGGGGTCCATCAGTCCATCTGCCGGTCAGCGTAGGGGAGACGCATGCGTCTCCCCTACAGAACCCTGATACTTCCGTCTAACCGGGCGGGGGCGACCGGCGCAGCAGGTAATACCCGCTGCCCACCATCGCCAGCAGCACCACGACCAGTACACCCAGGCCAATCGGGCTGGGGCTGGTCGAGTCTTCTGGGGTCTGGGTGATCGCGGTGGTTGGGACAGCCGTTGGGGGCACGGCGGTGGCACTGGGTGCTGCCGTTGCAGTCAGCGCCAGGGTGGTCGCCGTGGGGGACAGGGTAGGGGCCGTAGGGGCCGCGGCCTGGGCTGCTGCCAACATCGCCGCCACCCCTTCTGGGGCCTGGGCCGCCACGAACACGGCGGTGGTGCGCCCGGGGATGGTGAAAGTGCCGCTAACGGCATCAAATTTTGCGGTCTTAATCACCGGGTCAGACGAGGCAGCCTGCACCGGGTGCAGCGCCAGGGTGACGCCCTTCAGCCCGGTGCTCAGCGACTGCGCTTTGGGACTGGCATTGAACAGCACCACGATCAACTGATATTCAGCGTCCATCCGGCTGGGGCCGGCGTTGGCCAGCGCCATGCCGATCAGGCCGGGGAGCTGGTTGGGGCCGGTATTGAAGAACAGCAGGTGCGCTTTGATATCCGCGGCACTGGTCAGGCGGAAGAGCGCTGAGCTCTTGCGGATCTTGAGCAGTCCCTGGAAATGGTTTGCCGCGCTCAAAATATCCGCTTTGGTGGGTTTGAGGGCCGGGTTGGCCAGCAGCGGCTGCATGATGGGCCAGTTGCTCTGGTTGTCTGCCGGCGGCAGGCCGCTGCCCCAGTTGTTGGTCTCGTAGCTGAAGTCCAGGCGGTTAAACCAGTCGCCGGAATCGTAGCTGTTGCGATCCATATCCTTGGAGCGCAGCAGATCGTCACCGGCATGGAAGAACGGCACACCCTGTGCCAGCATCACCAGGCTGTTGCCCAGGTTTTGCATGCGCACCCGCTCGGCCAGGGTGGCCGAGGGCGAGGCCTTAAGCTGGATGGTGTCGAACAGGGTTTCATTGTCGTGGGCCGAAATGTAGACGATGTTCTCGGCCGGGTCGGCGGTAAAACCGGCCGGCTGCCCGTTATAGTCGATCTCCGCCGCATTCACCGTCTGGCCGATGAAATTGACCAGGCGGTAATCTTTCAGGCTGCCTGCCAGGCTGGTGCGGATCCAATCCGAGGTCACGATCAGGCGCGCCTTCTGAGGATCCGTAGCGCCGGAGGGACCGTTGTTGGGGTCCAGGAACAGGCCCGTAACGAAGCCCTGCTCCTGCGGGTTGCCAAAGGGACCGCCACCGCGCGCGGCATCGCGCATGCGATCATTGAAGGCGCCGATGCCCGTCCCGGCGATGTTTAACTGGGTGGCGTTGACGCCGCGCGCATTATTGGCCACCTCGCCGAAGTTCCAGCCTTCACCGTAGACGTAGATCTGCTTGCCGTTTACGCCGTCTTTGGCGGGGGTCAGCGCATTCAGCGCGGCGCGCACGTTCTTCATATTTGAGAGCATGTGATGCCCCATCAGGTCGAAGCGAAAGCCATCCACCTGGTAATCCCGGGCCCAGGTGACCAGCGAATCGATCATCAGCTTTTCCATCATACTGTGTTCGGTGGCGGTGTTCTGGCAGCAGGTACTGCTCTCCACCGCGCCGGATTCGTTCAGGCGGTGGTAGTAGCCAGGCACCACTTTATCCAGCACTGATTTATCGTTCTGCCCGCTGGAATTGGTATGGTTGTAGACTACATCCATCACCACCCGCCGGCCAATCGAATGCAGCGCCTGCACCATCTCGCGGAATTCCAGAATACGGGCCGAGCCATCCGGGTTGGTGGAATAGCTGCCCTCCGGTGTGGTGTAATGGTAGGGATCATAGCCCCAGTTGAAGCCGTCCGTGCCGCGCGTGGGCGCGATCAGCGCCTGCTGCTGGGTGGAATCCGGCGGCAGGCTCTTTAATTTGGCGTAGTCCGGTTGGGTCCAGTTGGCCTTATTCTCATCGATGGTGGCGATATCAAAGACGGGCAGCAGGTGGATGGTGGTCAGCCCGGCCTGGGCCAGGGTCTTGAGGTGCTTCATCCCGTTCGAATCGAGCACGGTAAAGGCCTTGAAGGTGCCGCGATATTCGGGCGGCAGGCTTTCATCGAAGGCGCTGAAATCGCGCACGTGCAGTTCATAAATGACCTGGTCTTCGGGCTGCGCCAGGGCCGGTTTGGGGCTTTCGCCCCAGTTTCTGGGCTTAAGCGCGGCATCCGCCAGGTTCACAATCTGGCTGCGGGTGCTGTTCAACGCCAGGCTGATGGAATACGGATCGGTGACAAGGTTTTTTTCGATCTTGCGCGTGCTGGGAGCGAACACCGTCACCTCGTACAGGTAAAACTTGCCCAGCCAGTCGGCTGTTCCGGTGACGGCCCACACGCCCGTGGCCGGGTCCGGCTTCATCGCCACCAGCGTGCCGGGGGTGGCCGGTTGGCCATCGTTGAACAGGCGCAGCGCCACCGATTGGGCGCTGGGCGCCCACACGCGCAGCGCCGGCACACCCGTCCCATCCGCGAACACCACACCCAGCGGCCCCTTATCCGTGAAGAGATCATCCAGCACGCCCGGAATCTGCAGCGCGGTGGCATCCACCAATTTACCCTGCGCATCGTGCGCCGCCACAACCAGCTGGCCCTTGAGCATCTCCGGTACTCTGGCCACATCGGCCGGGTCGAGTTTGTAGGTGGCATAGCTGGAAAGCTGCGGGAAGCGGGCCAGGATGGCCGGGGCCGGGCTGCCATCCTGATATTTCAGCCGGATCGACTGCCCGCCACTCACCCCGCCGAATTCCAGCTTGAGGTTGGCCTGGGGGTCATGATGCAGGGTAACCATCGCCTCCGCCGCCCCGCGCAACTGCCACAACACCGTATCACGGCTGACCCAATGCGCCATCGCGCGGCTCAAATTGCCCCTGGGGGCGCCGCCGGCGCCAACCGACAGGCTGTGGCTGTTGGCGTCATAGCCAAAATACATCTCGGTGCCGTTTGCCGGGACGGAGAACGGAATCTCCGCGCCGTTTTTGGCGCCGTTCGCGCCGTAGGTTTCATCCGTACTTTCGTTTATGGCAACTTTGGCCATGTAGGCTCCCGCTGGAATTGCAGTGGTAGTGAATGAATAGGTGCCGGTGCCCTCAGGGTCCTGCAGCCAGCCCTGCAGGCAGGCCGGGTCGAAATCTTTGGTGCAGCCCAATTTTGTTTGGAAATTACCGATGACCGCCGCGATCACCGAGTTAACGTTATCCGTCACCCAATGGGTCTTGTCATCATAATAAAATTTGATGCTCGCCTGGCCGGTTACCTTAAGCGGGATGTTCGCGCCACCTTTGCGGGCGTTCAGGCCGTAGTTCTCGTTCCAATTCTTATCAATGGCGGCCTTGTACTCATACGCGCCAGGCGTGACCTTAAACTCGCCTTTATACACGTCGCCGGCGGGGTCATAGGTTAAGAAGGTCTTCTCGCAGGCCGGGTCCCAGTCACCGGAACAGCCCAGCTTGCTCTGAAGCGTGCCGGGGATCGAGACGGTGATCTTGCGCGGGGCAGTCGCGGCCAGGGCCGGGAAGGCCAGCCCCAACGCCGTGATCAGCAGCACCAGCAGGGTCAGAATGCGGGACAGGAAAGCTCGGTTCGGCATGCGGGTTTCTCCAGAGAAAAAGGTTGTGCCAGACGATCACTTCATTATATATACAACCTGACCTTGATGTCTATCATGCAAACTGCCATTTCAAAACCAGATCGCGCGGGTCTCGAAAATTTGCCGGCCTTTCCTGATCCAGCCGGCCATTTTGGGCACTCCTCGGATATACTAGGGGTACTTATGGAAGCGCAAACCCGTCGTAATGCAAAGCTCAATATCCTTGGCGAAACGGTCTGGGGACTGAAAGCCAATCTGGTGGTGCCCTCGGTCATTCTGGCGGTGCTGCTCTACCAATACGGCGCCAGCCCCGAACTGATCGGCGCCATCTCCGCCATCGAAATCAGCATGCAACTGGTGCCACAAATGGCCGGCGGCTACATTTTTCATTCGCGCGCGCGCCGCAAGGGCCAGTTGGTGCTGTGGCATTTCGTGGTCATGCTGCCGTTCACCCTGCTAATGGGCATTCTGACCTTCTTCGCCGACCAGATGGACCCCGCGCTTTACCGCTTAGGCATGCTGATCTGCTTTGCCTGCTATATGGGCGCCATCGGGGTGGTGGCCGCCTCGTGGGTAGAATTTTTTCTGGGGACGGTCTATGAACCGGAGATCCGCGGGACGGTGATGGGGTTGAGCTCCTTTGGCGCTTCCGCCGCCGGCACCGGCGGCGCCCTCTTTGCCGGCTGGTGGATCGGCAGCGTCACGGGCATCCAGGCCTATGCCTGGTTGTATGTCTTTTCGTGGGTGCTGGGGATGATCTCGATCGCCCTGTTTCTGCTGATTCAGGACCCCGGCGGGGCTGACGCGCCAGAGGTGGCGCGCCCCGGCCTGCACGTGCTGGCAGCCAGCATGCGCGCCAGTTTGAATTCGGCCAACTTTCGCAATTACCTGGTAGGGCGCGTGCTGGCATTGGTGGGCTTCTCCGTGCTGCCCTTCATCGCCATTTACTACACCTCCAGCATGGGCGGCGGGCTGGCCAAAGATTTTGTGGTGGCCTGTTTCGCGGCCTACACCATCGCCAATGCGCTGGGCTCGCTGGTGCTGGGGCGCATGGGCGACCGTTATGGCCACCGCTGGGGCATTCTGTTTGGCATGACCATGCAAATCATCACCCTGGGCGTGGCTATATTGGTAACGGGCGTGGCGGGTGTCATCCTGGTCTATCTGGGCGCGGGACTGGCCAGTTCGTGCGGGTTTGTCTCGCATTCCAACCTGGTGATGGAAATGTGCCCGCCGGAAAACAAGAACCGGGTGGCGCACATTTCCATCGCCAACCTGGTCATCGGCATTCCGGCGGCAGTCGCGCCCATCCTCTCGGGCTGGGTGGCGGGCCAATGGCATGAGCCAACCCTGTTTGCCATCTGTATGGGCATCAGCCTGGGGGCGCTAACCTGGATGCTGCTGCGGTTTAAAGAACCGCGCACAGCTTAAAATTTTGGTCGTTGCCGTGGGGCAAACCCGCGGCAACGACCAATGAAAAAACACCAGAAATTGGCATCTTTCTCCCCCTTTTCCGCCTGCTGGCGGGAAGAAAAGGGGGGCGGGGAGCATAGGCGGTAACATAAGGCCAATTTCGTGATTAGCGACACAAACCCATCCCTCCCCGGCCCTCCCTTCCCCGCAGGGAAGGGAGGGAGAAAAACATAATGGTTCTTTTTGCCAGCTTTTGC
>Ga0105047_10007428_pt1 | contig 18457 bp, 14 predicted proteins | sample MAT04_FD_78384 | JGI IMG/M metagenome (GOLD analysis project Ga0105047, IMG submission 78384) | Freshwater microbial communities from Lake Fryxell liftoff mats and glacier meltwater in Antarctica - MAT-04 (megahit assembly) | ecosystem: Environmental > Aquatic > Freshwater > Ice > Liftoff... | reverse complement strand
TCGCCTGGCTGCGTTGCGCCGCCTCGACAGACGCAGAGTATGCCGTCGGACGGCGCGCCTTGCCAGACGAGCGCCTCGACACCCGCAACCCATCAACTTCACTGTGCAGAGCTACTAGATCAGAATGGCTGTGCAGACGTACTTCGATCGTCCCGCGACGTTCGAGGATCGCGGCGCACCGTGCGGACCCGTGTGGGTCGATGGCACGCTGCGCTGCCTGCCGCTTCCGGTCTATCCGAGCTACAGCGTGTACGCGGACGCGGCGTGCAGCGATCAGATCCCGGTCTTTGCCGCCGACGCTGTGCCTACCGCGGTCACCGTGCTCGACGACGTCCCCGGTGGCCCGGCGCAAGGCAACCTTCCGACCGGCCGCGTCCGCGCGATCGGCCGCGAGCTCGTGCGCGCGTACAACGTCACGCGATCGATCTCGGACTGCAGCCCGGCGACTCGAGAGGGCGTGCGCTACTTCGCGTTCGGGGACGACGTCGATCCGAGCTCGTTCTCCGAGCTGCAGTTGGTCATCGAGTAGACACGCGCGTCTGCGGTTCGACGGGCACCAGCGTGGGTGCGCGTCGTGGCTACTTCTTCCGCGGTCGCGGCAGATCGTAGCGGTCGAGCCACTTCGACAGCGTCTGCCGCGAGACGCCCATCATCTCTGCTGCGCGCGTCTGGTTGTGGTTCGAGCGCTCGAGCGCGTCGAGGACGCGGTCGCGCATGCTGCCCTTCGACTTCGGCGCTGCCGCGGCGGTCCAGGTGGTGGTGAGCTTGTCGAGCGGCAGGTGCGCGGGCTCGATGATGTCGCCCGCGAGCAGCACCGCTCGCTCGATCACGTTCTTCAGCTCGCGGATGTTGCCGGGCCAGCCGTAGCTCTCGAGGAGCGCCATCGCCTCGGCCGAGATCTCGGGGTGCGACGGTGAGCCGAGGGCCGCGCTGGCTTGCTCGACGAACGCGCGCGCCATCGGCTCGATCTCCTCGCCGCGATCGCGGAGCGGCGGTACGAGCAGCGTCACGCCGTTCAGTCGATAGAGCAGATCCTGGCGGAAGCGCCCGGCCGCGACCTCGGCGTCGAGGTCCCGGTGCGTCGCGGAGACGAAGCGCACGTCGATCGACCGCGGCTTGAGCGAGCCGACGCGCAGCACCTCGCGCTGCTCGAGCACGCGCAAGAGCTTCGCCTGCGTCGCGAGTGGCAGCTCCGCCACCTCGTCGAGCAGCACCGTACCGCCGTTGCCGGTCTCGAGCAGGCCTTCCTTGGCCGTCTCCGCGCCGGTGAACGAGCCTTTTTCGTGACCGAAGAGCTCCGACTCGACGAGCGTCTCGCTCAACGCCGCGCAGTTGAGGCGCACGAACGGCTTCGTGGCGCGCGGCGATCGCGCGTGCACGGCCTCGGCCACCACTTCCTTGCCGACGCCGGTCTCGCCCGAGAGAAGGACGCTGATCTTGCCGGGCGCGATGCGATCGATCACACGGTACAGGTCGCGCATCGCGTCGTCCTCGACGATGACGCCGGCGACGCTCGGGGCGGCGCCCTTCTGCACGCCGCGGTTGGCAGCGCTGATCAGCGCGTCGGGCGTGACACCGTCGTCGGGGTGGATCGCGATGCCCACCGTCGCTTGCCCACCCGCCTGCGACACGCGCTCGCGGATCACGCGGCCGATGCGATCGGCCTTCATGCGTGCGGTGTCGACGAGCAGGATCTCGTACTCGTTCGGCGCATACGCAGCGATGAGATCGCCCGCGCGCAGATCGCTCGCCAGGGCCTCCTCGAGCCGCGCCCGATCGAGCGTCCCGTCGAGGTGCACGCGCAGCACCGCGAACGGCGAGCGCTTCCGCTGCTGCCGCACGCACTCGTCTTCCAGGCGAATCTCGAAGTATCCGTGCGACCAGAGGCGACGCCGCGTCGAGGTCTCGACCGCGCGCTGCAGGATGAGGAGCGACGATCCGAGATCGATCACTTCGCCCGGCTCGACCACCGCGCGCGTCCCGACCGCGAGCAATGCGCCGCGCACCTTCGTGCCGTTGGCGCTGCCGAGATCCTCGACCTCGATCTTCGCGCCGACGTGGATCTTCACGTGGTGCCGCGAGATCTGCGCGTCGTCGATGCGCACGTCGCTGTCGTGCGCGCGTCCCACGATCAACGTGCCGCTCTCGGGCAGCGGGTGGCTCTGCGCCGAATCGGGCGTGACCGCCACGAGGACCGGGCGACCCTGCGCGGGCTCATCCACCGCGTTGATGGTCGGCGGAAGATCCCCCAGGCTCACGGCGCGAACATTACCATTGTCTTCGAGTCGCCGTCGTCGCTGACGAGCTGTCAACTGCCGCCACGATTTGCTCCGCCAGAGGCGGTGATTCGAGCGCGCGCTCAGCCCGGCTCGAGGCGGCAGCCGCCGTCACACCCATCGCGCGCGATCAGGTTTCCGTCGTCGCACTGCTCGGTGTGCACTTTGATGCCGTCGCCACAGCGGCTGAAGCATCCGAATGGTGAGCAATTCCAGCCCGCCTCGTCGTCGCACTCTTCCGAGCATCCATCGCCCGCCGTCACGTTGCCATCGTCGCAACCCTCGAAGGGGCCGTCGATGTCTCCGTCGCCGCACGCCGTCGGGCAGGAGATGATCGCCGTGGTGGGGCCTGTCGCGAGGCGCGGGAGTAGAAGGTCGGTCCGGGACTCGACTTGCGCGGCGTCGTCGCGCGAGGGCGCGCCGATCCACGACGGCTCGAGCGCCGGCTCCGCGGCGAGGGCGAGCCGAAGCTCGGTCGTGCCGCTCGGGACGCCGACGAAAACGAGGCGAAGACTGGGAGCCTCGATCCGCGTCGCGTCTTCGGCGCGGAGCGTCTCGGTCGACCACACGAGATCGCACCGCCGATACGGGGTACCTTCGTCGCCGGCGAAGCCGAGGATCACGAGCTCATCGGGCTCACCGTCGACCTCGATCAGGGGCACACACGCGCCGAACGCGGTGCACGCGATCAGCAGGACGATCTCCCGAGCCACGGCGCATCTTGTCGGAAGAGCGATCGATTGCACAGGTGACACTCCGCCTCTGTCTTTCGCGCGGGCCCAAGGCTACGTTCCCGCCGGGATGGTGGGACCGTCATGGGCGCTGCTGGTCGCCTTATTGATCGCGCATCCGGCGCACGCGGATCCGGCGGCGAGTCAGCTGGTTGCGGCGATCCAGATCATCGCTCCGGCCGATCTGTTCTCGGCGCGCGTCCACACGCTCTGGGGCGTACAAAAGGCCCCGGATCGACTGATCGAAGTCATCGGGGCGGAGATCGCACGTCACGCGCCGATGGCGCTGGTGTCGGCGGCCGAGCTCGGTCTCGATCCGTACGAGCTCGAGCGCTGCAACGAGGCTGGATCGCTCGCCTGCTGGCTACGTGCGAGCCAGCGGCACGTCGAGGGCGGCCCTGGGCTGGCCCGGCGGACCCCGTCTTTCATCCTGGTGGTGAGCGTGCGGCCGACGAAGGACGAACGCGCGGATGTGACCGCGATGTTGATCCCGCTGTCGCGCGATCGCCAGCAGCAGGTCAGCCGCGTCTCGGGCCGCGACGAAGCGCTGGAGGACGCGATCTTCCAGGAGTCGGTCGCGCTCGACGGCGAGGTGGTGGTGGACAACCTGGGCTCCTGGCGCGCGCTCGCCGCCAGCTTCGGGACAAAGCTCGCGGGCCGTATTCATGCGCCGCCCGGGAGCGTATCGATCGTCGCGTCTCGGCCCGGTCTCGAGGTCGTGCTCGACAACGTGGACCAAGGGACGCTCGGCGCCGACGGAAAGGTGGAGCTGAGATTCGTGCCCATCGGGCGCCACAGCCTGGCGTTGATCGATCCGCGGGATCGATTCGTCCACGACCCGGTCATCGTCGACGTCGAGACCGCTACGGTGACGGTCGTCGATGCGATCCTCCGCGAGCGAAGCAGCACCGTGTCCACCTGGGGTGGCCTGGGGCTCGCCGCGGCCGGCGCGGCGCTCGTCGTCTATGGCCTGGCGGCGCCGAGGAACACTGACATCTGCCTGGCTGCGTGCGGTCGACCGCGGTTCGTGACGTTCGGCGAGGGCGGTGGTCAGCGATCGAGCGTGATGATCGTGCCGCTCGGCTACAGCCTGGCGCTGGCCGGCGCGACCTGGGCTGCTTCGCCGGACCTGTTCGACGACTGGAGCACGTATCCGTGGCTCCAGCTGGGCCTGGGGCTCGCGGTGGGCGCGGCGAGCTACGCGATCTCGGCCGCCGCCGGAGGATGACGCGAGCGTTGGCTCAAGGCGGCGCTGGGTCGAACGGTTCGAGCTTGTCGACGCAGAGCTTGAGCTCTCGCACGGCGGCCTGGGGCGTGAGCGCCATCTTGGCCTGCACGAGGTTGCGCTCGATCCTGGCGCGATCGGGGTGCGATTCGAGATCCTCGATCAGCGCTCTCCGCGCGGCGCCGTCGCCGGGGGCGGCCGTCAATCGATCGAGGGCCTCACGAAGCGTCGGCGGATGGGTGGGGGCGCGCGGCGACGCGATCGGCGAGGACGGCGTCGGCGGCGCGGAGGGTGGCGCGGAGGTGATCGCAGGCTTGGGGGACGTGCGCGACGCGGGCGCGCGCGGATCGCGCTCGACCACCGGCAGAGCGCGCGCGGGGCTCGGCGCCGTGCTCCCGGGCGGCGCGGTGACCGGCGGCGGGAGCGCGCGGGGGACGGGCACATCGCTCGGCGCTGCGGACAGAGTCGTGCTCGGTGACGGAGTCACAGGGCCGCTCGTCGTGCGCAGGAACAACGCGGTCATCGCGCTCGCCGCGGCGGCCGTGAGCAACGGGACGGCCACCGCGCGGACGGAGCTCGCGCGTGGCGCCGACGACGACGGCTGCCGGATGGCCTCGACCGTGGGCACGAAGGTCGGCTCCTCGCGGACCGCCTCCAACGGCGCTGCGATCGCGGTATACGCCGAGTGGAAATCGATGAACGAGTCGGGGGCGCTCGCCTCGCCTTCGTCGATCGACACGATGTCGCGCTCCGGTTTGGTCGTGACGTGGACGGACTCGGGCGAAGAGGTGTCGGCCTGCGCGCGGGCTCTGCGGATGAGCCCATCGGCGACCCTCAGCAGGTCGAGGCTCCGCGCCTCCTGGGCCGAAAAATGATCGCGCATGAACGTGGCCATGGTCCCGGCATCGATCGCCACCTGCTGGCCTATCGCCTCGCGCAGAGCCTGGGCGTAGGTCGACGCGTCCGGCCAGCGAGCGTCGGCTTTCTTCTCGAGGCCTCTGGCGATCGCCGCGCTCAGCTGGGGTGACACCGCCGGGTTCACGTCGCGGAGCTGCGGCGCCTCGACAGTGCAGATGGCGTGCAGCATCTGGCCGACGCTCTTGTGGCGGACGAGCGCGACGCCGGTGAGCAGCTCGAAGAGGACGACCGACAGGCTGTACAGATCGCTGCGGTGATCGATCGCCTCGCCGAGCGCCTGTTCCGGTGACGCGAAGCTCGGGGTCCCCAGAAAAGCCCCCGGTATCGTCAGATTCCCGCCCAAGCTGCGGACCAGCCCGAAGTCGATCAGCTTGGTCTCGCCGGCGAAGCTGACCATGATGTTGCGCGGTGTGATGTCGCGGTGAACGACGCCGAGCGGCCCCCCGTCGCCGTCTGCAGCGGTATGCGCGTAGGCGAGGCCGTCGAGCACGTCGAGCGCGATGTGGATCACGAGTGGGGTCGGAAGCAGCGCGGCTTGCTTGCGAAAAGAACTGTGGATCGCGCCCAGGTCGAGCCCGAGCACCAGCTCCATAGCGAAGCAAAACACACCGCCTTCGGTGCCTGCGCCGAGCACGCGCGCGATCCGCGGATGGTTGAGCTGCGAGCCGATGTGCGCCTCGCGATAGAAGCGCCGCGCTGCGACCGCGCTGTTGCTCAGGTTGGCGCGGATCTGCTTGAGCACGCAGGGAGCAGAGGCGCCGTCGCGCAGGGCGAGGTGCACCGAGCCCATGCCCCCCTCCGCGATCTTGTCGAGGAGCAGGTAGCGCCCGCGCCGCAGCTCGCGCCCCGGCGTGGCGCTGACGGCCTCGGCATCGGTGACCACGCGCCCAATCTCCACTGGACTGCCGAGAAGTGCTAGCCTCGCCGCGCTTGCGTCCGGTCGAGCACGTCCTCGTCGTTCGATGCGCCGCACCCCGCGCCAGCATCTGGCGCTACCTCGCCGACACCCAGCTCCTCAACATGGAGATCAAGAGCGCGCCGCTCGAGGTCTCGAAGGTCACCGATCAGGCCAGCGCCAACCGCTACATGATCTCGACGCAGGTCGCCGGCATTCCCGTGCGCTATCGCGAGGAGCCCTGGCAGTGGGCCGAGACCCGGTTTTTCTCGCTTCGGCGCGACATGGAGAGCGGGCCATCGACCAGCTTTTCGCTGCGCTACGACCTGAAAGATCTCCCCACGGGCGGCACCGAGGTCACGATCCGATCGACGCTGACCGTGCGGCATCCGATCTTCTGGCCGATCGTCTGGCTCGTCTCGCGGCGCGAGCTGAAGCGCGTCGCGAGGTACGTCCAGACCATCGACGAGAGCATCGCCAAGCAGACGCCGATCCAGCCGGTGCGCGCTCCGGGCGACCCGGCGCGTGCGGAGAAGGCGCTGACTCAGCTGCGCGCCAAGCACGATCGCGAGCTCGTGGAGAAGCTGCGCGATCACGTGTTCAAGGGGCCTGACTACGACGTGCTGCGCATCCGGCCCTTCGAGCTCGCGCGGACCTGGAAACAAAAGCGCGAGGACGTGGTGCGCCTCTGTCTCGACTCGGTCGGAGCCGGGATCCTCGAGCTGCGCTGGGCGATCATCTGCCCGAGCTGCCAGACGGTGTCCGATATCCTGCCGTCGCTGCGCGAGCTGCAAGAGACGGCGCACTGTCACTCCTGCGACATCCAGTTCGGGATGGATCTCTCGCGCGCGGTCGAGGCGACGTTCGCGCCCCACCCTTCGATCCGCGTCGTCGAGGGCCGCCCGTTCTGCATCGCGGGGCCGATGCTCACGCCGCACGTGATGGCGCAGGCGCTCGTGTCGCCAGGCAAGCCGGGGTCGCTGGCCGTGTCCGGCGAGGCGGGTCGCTACCGGCTGTTCGCGCGCGGCGGACAGACCGCTGTGGTCGACGCCGCGGCGGGCAAGCCGGATCGGGTGCGCGTGCTGCTCGACAAAACAGGGCTCAAGAGCACGCAGATCGACGTCGCCCCCGGCGGCGAGATCGAGGTCGCGAGCGACGATCGCCAGCCCTGCCACGTGAAGCTGGAGCGCATCCTCTTCAACTTCGACGCGCTCACCGCGCTCTACGTCAGCACGATGCCGGAGTTCCGCGCGCAGTTCGGCGGCGAGGCGCTGCGACCCGGGCTCGCGCTCAAGGTCGGCAAAGTGGCGGTGTACTTCAGCGACCTCTGCGGCTCGACCGCGCTTTATTCAAAGGTCGGGGACGCCTCCGCGTTCGGCGTGGTCACCGACTGCCTGAGCTTCGGCACGGCGATCGTCGAGAAGAACGGCGGCGCGCTGGTGAAGACGATGGGCGATGCCGTGATGGCGACGTTCGCCGACGTGAGCAACGCGATCGCCGCAGCGGCCGAGACCGTGCTCGCGTGGGAGGCGTTCCAGAAGGCGCACCCGCTCGCGCGCGATCTCGACATCAAGGTCGGCGTCGCTGCCGGGCCGTGCACCATCGTCACCGCGAACGGCGTGCTCGATTACTTCGGACAGACCGTGAACACCGCGGCGCGCGTCCAGCACCTCGCGGGCGCGCGCGAGCTGGTGGTGTCACGCGATCTGATGACCGAGGCGCCGCCGGGCATGCGCGTGATCGAGCGCTTCGAGGCCCAGGTGAAGGGAATCGTCGAGCCGCTTTCTCTGGTGCGGCTCGGGCCCAGCTAGATCAATTTAGAGCAATTTAGAGCGAGTGACCGAGCGGCAAGATCGGCCGCGTCGGCTGCAAGCTCTGCATGATGTCGTGGCGCACGCCATCACACGCCGGCGTGAGGCACATCGGCGGCGTCCAGAAGGGGCGGCCGGTGTTGGTGATGCTCACGTGCAGGTGGTGCAGGTGGAAGAGGAACCAGCCCCGGCCCATGTCGGTGGTCTCGTAGGCGAGCGAGAGGCCGCCGTTGCACGCGTCGTTGTTGAGCCAGCCGCCCGAGCAGAGCTGCGTGACCGCCGACTCGACCATCGGGCCGATCTGCCCGTCGACACCGATGACCCGCAGCTGCGGCGTCGAGTGCAAAAGGCCGATGAACAGCGCGCTCCGCCAGATGTCGAGATCGGTCGGCGGCGCGGTGCAGTGGAGCTGATCCTGGCCGTTCGTGATGTGCGGGCAGACCTCGCGCAGGCGGTTGTCCGCTGCGACCACCTGGAAATACGCGAGGTCCATGTCGTGGCCGTTCACGTGCGTGCCCGCCGGGTGGCCGGGTGAGTTGATCGACGTCCCGGGGATCGCGCCGTTCGACTCGCTCATGTCGCCGAGACCGAGCGGCTGGCGGTTGCCGAAGCTCCAGCCTGCGGAGAGGCACTCCACGGCCGCGGCGGCGTACTTGATAAGCAGGATCATGTCGCGGCGCGCGAAGCTCCGGTACTGGTTGTTGGCCGTCTCTCCGTTGATTGGATAGTTCCAGTAGCCCGGCCCGGTGACCGGATCGAACGGCAGGATCTGGCCACAGAACGCCTCGGTTCCCGCGCACTGCCAGCTCGGGAGATTCGCGCAGGCGGGGACCGGGCCCGGCGGCGGCGTGCCGAGATCGGTCACGCACTGTCCGCTGCCCATGTCGCAGCGGGTGCCCATCGCGCACGACTGCGGCGTGCACGAGGCGGGCTCGCAAGTTCCGCGGGACGAGCAGACCTCGCCCATCGCGCAGGAGTTGGCGGTGCACGCCGGGAAACACGCGCCCGCGTCGACGCACGCATAGCCGCTGCGGCACGGCGCCGGTCCGGGCGGCGCACACGAAGCGAGGCAAGCGGTGCCACCCATCGCGTCGACGGTGAAGCAGTCCGCGCCGTTCGGGCACGGGCTCGCCGCGCTGCAGTTGCGGATGATGCAGTAGCCCTGCGGGAACGTCGTGAGGCAGCTCGCGCCGGTGCCCGCGCAGTCGGCGCTGGCCGTGCACGCGCCGCCGATCGGGCTGCCGGTGGGCGGCATCGGGTTCGGATCGGGGAGGCAGGCGCCCGGCTCGAAGCAGGCGTAGCCGGGGCGGCAGTCGGCGGCGACCATGCACGTCTCGAAGCAGGTGGTGGCGTTGGTCGCCTCGTCGGTGATGAAGCACTCCGCGCCGGCGCCGCAGGATCCGGACATGCACGCCGTCGCCGTGCAGTACCCGCCGGTGAACGGATCGTCCCACCAGCTCTGCTGCCCGGTGATGCACGTGCCGCCTGCGCACGCGGGACCGCTCGCGCAGGCCGCGCCGTGCGCGCTTCCGCCCGGCGGTGGTCCACCCGCGTCGGACGCGGGGCCGCTCGCGTCGGGCGCGATCACCGGAGCGCCGCCGTCGGCCGCGGGCGGGATGACGATCGCCGCGTCGTCGCCCGGGTTGGGCTGCGAAGCATCGAAGAAGGGGCGCGCGTCTTCACCGGGCGCGAGCGGCAAGGCGTCGGCGAAGCCCATCGCGTCGGCGAAGCCGATCGGAGCGGCGTCGGCCGTGCTGCTCGTCGAGGCGTCCGCGCGGGCGATGGGGTCGTTGGGACCCGGTACCGTGCGTCGGCTGTCTTCGCAGGCAGCGATCGTGGCCAGGGCGGCGAGCATTCGGAGCGCTTTCATGGCGGTGTCGGTGGCTTTCCGTCATGTCGCACACCCTCGTCAATCCCTCAGAGGTAGATCCGAGGGTGAGGTGCGTAAACAGCGCACCATGCGAGCCCTGCCCGCCGCCGCCCTCGTCACCGCCCTCGTCACCGCCCTCCTCTCCGCCTGCGCGCCGGAAGACGCGCCGATTCCGAGCCTTTCCGAGAAGGTCGAGAGCCCCGAGCGCATCGATTCGGCGAATGATCCCAACCGCTTCGCCCTCGACTTCGCGCGCAGCTTCGCCACCCTGCCGGTCGCCGGCGAGTCGCTCCGAAAGCCGTTCGCCAGCAACTGGTGGCCGATGGCCCGCGGCGGCATCACGCAGAGCTGGCTCAACGGCCAGCCGGGCCCCGCGCAGAAGTACGATCAGCTCACCGCGCCGGACCGCATCCGCGACGTCCAGCTCACGCTCGCGCAGCGCAACTTCGAGGACATGCCGGTGAACGTCGGCGCGATGCCCGAGACGATGCGCCTCGGACCGGCCGCGGAATGGGAACACCGCAACCACGGCCGCTACGGCGCGACGGATCCCGAGAGCTGGTACGGCCACTGCAACGGCTGGTCGTCCTACGTGCTCAACGAGGACGAGCCGATCCGCCCGGTCAGCGTGCGCTACGACGCCGCCACCCGCCGCGTCACCGAGTGCGCCAACCCGAGCGACAACGGCTGCGTCCGCTTCGAGCTGGGCGACATCAACGCGCTCGGCGCCGAGCTCTACTGGAGCGACGGCGCGCGCATGGTCGGCCGCCGCTGCGAGCAAGAGGCCTCCGAGTTCACCTTCGACACGTCGGGCCGCGTGAACGCGATCGAGTGCCGCGACGGCAACGCCGGCACGTTCCACCTCGTGCTCACCAACATGCTGGGCCGGCTGCAGCGGCCGTTCATCGTCGACCTCACCGCGGACCGCCAGGTCTGGAACTATCCGGTCTACCGCTTCCAGGTGCTCGAGAATCAGCCCGTCGCGCTCGCCGAGGCGCTGCGCCTGGTCGGCGCGCCGGCCGACGTCACGACCTGGACGTACAACACCAACGCGCGGAGCTTCGTGCGCATCCGCGTGCGCGCCTGGATCGTCGAGGACTCCATCCCGCCCACCACGCAGCCCGCCGGATCGCAGCTCGATCGCTACACCACGCTCGAAGAGTACGAGTACGTGCTCGAGCTCGACGCAAGCGGGAACATCGACGGCGGCGAGTGGACCGGCGTGTCGAAGACCCGGCACCCCGACTTCCTCTGGTACTCGTTCTCGAACAGCGCGTATCCGGTCTCGAGCGACGACCTCGAGGACCGCGACAACACCGCCATCCGCTACACCACGTTCAAGGAGATCCTCACGCTCGCGCAGATGTCGCAGCCCCCGCCGCCGGCGAACACGCTGCGCGTCGAGGCCCGTCCGAACGTCGAGATCCCGGACAACGTGCCCGCGGGCATCAGCAGCGTCATCGACGTCACCGAGACGTTCAGCGTCGCGCGCGCTTCGGTGACGGTCGAGATCACCCATCCCTACCGCGGCGATCTGCGGGTGGTGCTCACGCACGGCACCCGCGAGCACGTGCTGCACGCCCAGGCCGGCGGCAGCGAAGACGACGTCCGTCTGACGCTCGATCTTCCGGTGTTCGCAGCGGATGAAGCGCGCGGCCCGTGGACGCTTTCGGTGCGCGACCTCGGCGCATCCGACGTGGGGCGCCTCGTGCGCTGGAGCCTCGATCTCACGCGCGGCACCGTGACCCCTCCTCCTCCTCCTCCTCCGCCGCCGGCGACGCAGACGTTCGAACAGCGCCCCGCGCTCGCGATCCCGGACAACACGCCGGCCGGCATCGTCGGCCGCATCGAGGTCTCGCCGCAGTTCACGACCACCTCGGTCCGCGTCGGCGTCGAGATCACGCACACCTATCGCGGCGATCTGCGGGTCACGCTGGTGAAAGGCGATCGCACGATCGTGCTCCACAACAACACCGGTGGCAGCGTCGATCACCTCCGCCAGACCTTCGATGTCCCGACCTTCGTCGGCGTCGAGGCTGCGGGCGCGTGGGAGCTGCGCGTCGCGGACACCGCGGCGACCGACACCGGCACGCTCGATCGCTGGACGATCGAGCTGGGTGGATCGGGCGGAGTGACGCCGCCTCCGCCCCCGCCGCCAGCCGCGCCCGTCACGCGCGAGGTGCGCGTCATTGCGAACCTCGCCATCCCGGACAACACGCCCGCCGGCATCACCAGCGTGGTCGGATTCGAGGAGGCGATCCGCATCGACACGCTGCGGATCGAGGTCAACATCGCGCACACCTACGTGGGCGATCTGACGGTCGTGCTGGAGAAGGACGGCTCCACGCAGACGCTGCATCGCGCCGAGCGCGGCAGCGCCGACGACATCCGCCGGACGTTCGACACGCTGGCCTTCGTGAACACGAGCGCGCGCGGGACCTGGACCTTGCGCGTGGTCGATGGCGCGGGTCAGGACGTCGGCACGCTCGAGAGCTGGCGGCTGATCATCACCGGCCGCCCGCTCTGAGCGCGGTCATCTAGAGGTGCAGGTTGCCGGTGAAGAACAGCACCGCGCAGATGACCAGGATGATGGCGGCGGGCGACCAGCCGGCGGCGCCATACTTCGAGTGGCCCCAGCCACCGCCGCCAATCGCCAGAACCAAGAGCACAATGAGCAGAATCGTCAGCATGGTCTGATGCTCCGCAAGGATCGTACCGCGCGACTCTGCGTCCCTCCGGTCGCAGATCTGGGGCATTTCGCGACCTCTTGCCGTTACCCCCTCACTCCGCGCATGGTCGCGACCCTGTGACGGTGGATCTCTACGCCGCGGTGAGGCGCGTGCTCGACGCCGAGCGACTGGGCTACGACGCCGCGGGGGGCGCGCGCGCCATCCGGGTGCCGTTCGTGGGGACCAACGGGCGCTGGCTGACGTTCGCGCGCTTCGACGGCACCGATCCGATGATCCTGCGCTTCTTCGCCGTCGCGCCGCTCGAAGCCCCCGAGGCCTCGCGCCTCGCGGTGATGGAGCTCGTCGTGCGCATCAACCACGGGCTGCCGATCGCCGCGCTCGAGCTCGACGTGACGCTCGGCGAGATCCGCATGCGCACCAGCCTCGACGGCGAGCCCCTCGAAGGCGCCACGGAAGCGATCATCGACGCGTCGGTGCGCGCGGCGTTCTGGGCCTGCGTGTCGGCGATGGACGTCTATCTGCCGGCGATCCTGCGCGTGGTCACGCTCGGCGAGATGCCGGCGGACGCGCTCGCCAAGACCGAGAAGAGCCGAAGCTAGGCGTAAGCTAGGCGGCCTTCGCCTTCGCCATCCGCATCGCGATCGCCTTGCCCGCCTCGACGCCCGTCAGGTACGCGCCCGGAACGCACTGCGCCCAGACCTCGTGCGCGGCCTCGCCAGCCCAGAACAGCGTATCGTCGATCGGCTTCTGCAGGCGCGCGCGCATGTGCTGGAAGCCGGGCTTGGCCGCCGAGAACGCGCCCAGCGCCCACGGGTCCGCCGACCAGTCGGTGACGAAGGTGCGCGCGACCTGGTCCTCGATCTGATCGCCGTAGATGCGCTTCAGCCGCTCGACCGTGCGCGCGAGCATCTTCTCCTTGCCCTCGGTCTCGAGCAGCTTCGCCGCGTCGCCGCCGATGAACCCGACGACGACGTCGCTGTCGAAGGGGCGCGCGACCATCTCGATGGGGAGCTCCCCGACCTGCGCGCCGACATCGAGCGGCGCGATGTGCGAGGCGGCGGGCATGCTCGGGAGCGCGCCGCGATCGAACGCGATCGCGACCTTGTCGTAGCGTCCCATCGGCAGCTTCTCGATCGCCTCTTTCTTCCACGCCGGCAGCGGCGGATCGAACTCGATCTTGCCCGAGAGCAGCACGCCGGTCGGCACCGTGATCACGATCTTCTGCGCGTGATAGCGCTGCCCGTTCGCGGTGACCTCGACGCCTTCGGGGCCCCACTTGATCTTCGAGACCGCGGTCTCGAGCTTCACCGGCACGCCGTGCGCGAACGAGGCGACCACGCTGCCGAGGCCCTCCTTCACCAGCTTGTCGCCGATCTCCGGGTGGATGGTGTTCCAGTCGAGCGATGAAGCCTCGTCGGGCTCGACGCCGAGCGAGCCCGCGGCCATCGCTGCGGAGGCCGCTGCGCTCCACGGTCCGTCGATCTTCGCCGCCTTGGACAGGGGCAGATCGCCCTCGACCGCGCTCCACGCGTCGCGCGTCGCGTCCATCGCGTGGTGGAACTGGGCGCCCGCCGCCAGCGGGTCACCGGCGCCGTACGCCATGTGCGGCGCGTCGTCGGTGGCGATCGTGAATCCGAGCCGTTCCGCGACCGCGGTGAGCGGGTTGTCGTCGCCTCCGTGCAGCCAGGCCGCGCCGTGATCGAACGCCACGCCGAGCGAATCCTCCTCGGTGTACGTGCGGCCGCCGACGCGATCGCGCGCCTCGAGCACCGTGACGCTGAGGCCCTCTCCGAGCATCTCCTGCGCAGCGGCGAGCCCGGCCATGCCCGCGCCGATGACCAGCACGTCGCTGGTGCGCAGGCGCGCGTCCTCGAGCATGCGCGCGATCTCGGCGGCCTTCGTGCGGCCGCTCTCGACCTCGTGACGCGTCCTCTGCGGCAGCCCGCGGAGCCAGCTCTTGAGCTCGGCTTCGCGACCGTCCTTGCGCATCTCGGCGGCGATGATCGCGAACGGCAGCGGCGCCTCGAGCACCCGCCACGAGGCCCGGCGATGTGCCGCGGCCGTGAAGATCTGGACCGGCGACATCTTGCCGTCGAACATCCGGGTGCGATCGGCCGGTCGCAGGCCGTCGATCATCCGCTCGAACTCCCCCGCGAGTCCGGAAGCGCGCAGGTGGCTGCGAAACGCCGCGTAGGTGATGGGCTGGTCGGCCACGCGACCGAAGTGCCCGCGCGCGGCGCCGATGTGCAGGCGCTCGAGGCTCACGCCGCGGGTCATGAGGTCGATGCGGCCGGCCTCGCCCGCGTCGCGCTCGAACGCCCGCAGGTGCCGGGCCAGCGCCTCGGCGGGGATGCGGCGCGCGAGATCGGCGAGGCGGAGCTTGGTCGTGCGCGGATCCGGGAGGACCTCGCGCGCGGGACCGGCGGAAGCGAGAGGGCCGACGCGAGGCCCGAGCGGGGCCACCGCGAGCACCTTCCCGGGGACGACGACCGGTCCCCGGGGGCTCGGAGTTCGAGCGATCGGTCGCGGCTTGATCGCGTCCATGGGCCCAATGATTTTCGGTCGCGCACGCCGGGGGTTGCGTGAATGTGGGTCTTTCGTTTACACAGGGCGCATGCGAACCCTTGCCACGCTGGCGCTGGCGGCCCTGATCGGCTGCGCGCACAAAGAGAAGAACCCTGAGCCGGCCCCCGCGCCTGCGCCCTCGCCGACCCCGGCCCCGGAGACCAAGCCCGTGGAAACGAACCCGTTCTTTGCCGAGAGCACGCTGCCGCTCAAGTTCCCGCCGTTCGACAAGATCCGGGACGAGCACTTCGCGCCCGCGTTCGACCGCGGCATGGCCGATCAGATCGCCGAGATGGAGACGATCGCCGACCAGGCCGACGCCGCCACGTTCGAGAACACCGTCGTCGCGATGGAGAAGACCGGGCAGATCCTCGATCGCGCGACCACAGTCTTCTTCTCGCTGACCGGCGCCGACACCAACCCGACGCGCGAGAAGCTGGAGGCCGACTACGCGCCGAAGCTCTCCGCGCACCGCGACGCGATCATGCTCAACGCGAAGCTGTTCGCGCGCGTCGAGTCGCTCTACGCCAAGAAGGACGCGCTGGGCCTCGACTCCGAGGGCGTGCGGCTCCTGAACCGCTACCACATCGACTTCGTGCGCGCGGGCGCCAAGCTCAGCGAGGCCGACAAGACCGCGCTCAAGGCGATCAACGCCGAGCTCGCGTCGCTGGCGACCAAGTTCAGCCAGAACGTGCTGGCCGAGGTGAATGACTCGGCGATCGTCGTCGACAATGTGGACGACCTGAAGGGCCTGCAGCCCGAGCAGATCACCGCTGCGGCCGAGGCGGCCAAGAAGAAGAACCTCGAAGGCAAGTATGTCCTGGCCCTCCAGAACACCACGGGCCAGCCGCCCAATACTTATCTCGTGAACCGCGCGCTCCGCGAGAAGCTGCACAAGGCCTCGGTGACCCGCGGCTCGCGCGGCAACGCGCTCGACAACACCGGCGTCGTGACCCGCATCGCCAAGCTGCGCGCCGATCGCGCCAAGCTCCTCGGCTACGCGAATCACGCCGCGTATGTGCTCGAGGACGAGACCGCGCAGACGCCCGCCGCGGTGAACCAGCGCCTCGCGCAGCTCGCGCCGGCCGCGGTCGCCAACGCCAGGAAGGAAGGCGCCGACATCCAGGCGATGATGAAGAAGGACCCGCTCGCGAAGGGCTTCACGCTCGAGCCGTGGGACTGGGACTACTACACGGAGAAAGTTCGCCAGGAGAAGTACAACTTCGACGAGTCGCAGCTCAAGCCGTACCTCGAGCTCGATCGCGTCCTGAACGACGGCGTGTTCTACGCAGCGAATCAGCTCTACGGGCTGACGTTCAAGGAGCGGAAGGACCTGCCGGTCTATCACCCCGACGTGCGGGTGTTCGACGTGTTCGACGCCAACGGCGAGCTGCTCACGATCTTCATCGCCGACTTCTTCGCTCGCGAGTCGAAGCGCGGTGGCGCGTGGATGAACGCGTACGTCTCGCAGTCGAAGCTCTTCGGCCGCAAGCCGATCGTGGCCAACCACCTCAACATCCCCAAGCCCTCGGCCGGCCAGAAGGTGCTGCTGAGCTGGGACGAGGTGACGACCATGTTCCACGAGTTCGGCCACGCTCTGCACGGCATGTTCTCCGACGTGAACTATCCGTATTTCACGGGCACCAACGTGCCGCGTGACTTCGTCGAGTATCCCTCGCAGGTGAACGAGATGTGGGCCAGCTGGCCCGAGGTCCTGAAGAACTACGCGAAGCACAACGAGACCGGCGCGCCGATGCCGCCGGAGCTGGTCAAGAAGGTGCTCGACACCAAGAAGTTCAACCAGGGCTTCGCGACGACCGAGTATCTCGCCGCGTCCCTTCTCGATCAGCAGTGGCACCAGCTCGCCGCCGACAAGGTGCCCGCACAGGCCGATGCGATGAAGTTCGAGGCCGATGCGCTGAAGAAGGCCGGCGTAGACTATGCCCCGGTCCCGCCGCGCTACCGCACTCCCTATTTCAGCCACATCTGGGGCGGCGGATATTCGGCCGGATACTATGCCTATATCTGGAGCGAGGTCCTCGACGCCGACACGGTCGAGTGGTTCAAGGAGAACGGCGGCCTTTCGCGCAAGAACGGCGACTGGTTCCGCGCCAAGCTCCTGAGCCGCGGCGGCAGCGACGACGCGATGAAGATCTTCAAGGAGTTCCGCGGCCGCGAGGCGAAGATCGAGCCCTTGCTCGAGCGCCGTGGGTTGACGGCCCCCAAGAAGGGCAAGAAGTAAGGACCGTTGTCCGCCCGCCTCGCCACGGCGTCTGGAGCTCCGCGTCGAGTCCACCATCTACGGTCTGGTGCTCGGCCCTCATGAGCGGCAGCTCGCCGACGTCCGGAAGATCCGCGCCTCGCGCTCGGGGCGCTGGATCGGCCTACTCTCGCGCGAGGGCGTGCTCGCGATTCACGACACCGAGAGTGGCCGCTGGCGCGCGGAGATCAGCGGCGTGGTGAGCTGGGCGTTCTCTTCCGACGAAGAGCGGGTGGTGCTGGTCGGCCAGGGCGGCGCGCTCCGTCATCACACCGTCGAGAGCGGCGCTCGAGTGGACGCTCCGGCGCTTCCATTCCCGGGTTTCACGCCCGATCTGGCCGACGTCTTCGCGTCACCGACCGACGACACGCTGCTGCTCGTCGACTGCGCGCTGGCGGCGCACCTGGTGCGCGACGGCGAGGCGCACGCGCTCGATCTCGAGCTCGATCACACCCGAATCACGAGCGACCTGAAGAGCGGCGTCCAGCCCACCGCGTGTTTCCGGCGCGACGGGCGGAGGGTCGCGGTGCTGGCACCGGACGGCGCGGTCTCGATCTTCGACACCGTCACGGGCGCGCGGCGGACGCGCATCGTCGGCGATGACTTCGTCTCGTCGATGGCGTTCACCGCGGACGGCCGCCTGGTCTGCGGGATGCGCCACGGCGACATCGTGGTGCACGAGCGCGACGGCGCCGAGGTCCTCGACGCGCGGACCTGCCATCCCGACATCGTGACCGCGCTGGTGGTCTCGGCGAAGGGCCTCGTCATCTCGGCGAGCATCGACACGCGGCTGCGCTCATTCACGATCGGCGAGCGCGGGCCGTTCGAGGTGGTCGACGTGCAGGGCGGCATCGCGCGAGCTTTTGCGCTGGATAGTGTGCCGATCATGCTGCAGGAGGCCCCTGCGCCGGCGCTCCCGATGGCGTTCGACGCTTAGGGTGCGCGGATCGCGCGCGTCACGACGACCGGCGACGTCGCGGTGCGCGAGGTCGAGACGGGCGACGTGGTGGTGCGCCTGCGCGCGCCGCATGCGTTCCACTCGCTGCACGCGAGCCAGGATCTGCGCCTGTTCGCGCTGCAGAGCGCGCGCACGGTCGCGTTGCTCGGCGCGCCGCTCGTCGTGGAAGACACGCTCGGCGATCTCGTGGCCATCGCACCGAACGGGATGTACTGTTGACCGCGGAGTGCTCCGAAGCCACGACGTCGCTGCACGACC
>Ga0105047_10007426_pt1 | contig 18461 bp, 14 predicted proteins | sample MAT04_FD_78384 | JGI IMG/M metagenome (GOLD analysis project Ga0105047, IMG submission 78384) | Freshwater microbial communities from Lake Fryxell liftoff mats and glacier meltwater in Antarctica - MAT-04 (megahit assembly) | ecosystem: Environmental > Aquatic > Freshwater > Ice > Liftoff... | reverse complement strand
TTTGTTGAACTAAATCCCTGCGGGATAGCTTCCTTTCAAGATTCGCCCCTTATCATTCCGTTTTAGAAATTTATAAATGTATGTTCTTTTTTTTCTTGCCCTTTTTAAAAAATATCGCGTTTTTAGTCGTAAATTTGTTTTCCGATTCGTCCTGAATTACGCAAGTTGAAAAAATATCAACTCTCTGATATTCAACACAAAGCAAACTCAAAACCGTCATTAAGTACATAGATAAAATTTCGTTGATTTAACCGGGATGTAGTTCAACCGGTAATAGTCGCTGGGTCTTGCAGACCGCTCATATTCCTATTTATTATGGGTTGTTTTTGTTTTTCATCTGGCATATCGCTTTCTCGGCCTGAGTTAAGCAATTTCTTAGTGATGATAAATGTTAAATATATTGGCAGCCAAATTAAAAAATATAACGCCCAAATTGGATTTTTATATATCCAATAAAATATGCCCTTTGATTTTAATGATCTCAAAATCGTAGGTACAACAATACCGCCATCAAAAGTGTATTTAATCACTTTATTAGACACATAGTAATCACTAATGTATTTAAATGCCCATATTTTTATGGTTGCAATGTTTTCTGGCCGTAATTCTCCTATGTAAATATTACTACTAAAATCTCCATTTTTTATTAATTCATCATTTATAAAGAGTTCATAATAGCCATTTGAGGGTACTTCGAATCTTAATTCTTTAGCAATTTTATCTCCATCGTTTTTTATAAATGTTGAAATATACGAATTTGTTTCTCTTGCAGGGTATGTCTCTTTTATAATCAAAGAATCAATTCTGTCAATTAAATATTTTTGGTCCAATTCTTTAGGTATTGCTTTCTCAATAATCTCTCTAATATTGGATATCTGCTTATTAGAAAAATCAAGATTATTTCTTAAAGAATCTGTTATGCCTTTTGATAAATAGTAAGATCCAAAACCTGACGGGATAATATCTCTCAATTCTTCCCAATATCGAGGTTTGTTTTTCTGATAAGCAACTACATAATCATTGATTAAGATTTCAGAATCAAATTTTATTTTTTCAGAAAACAAATAACTAGATAGTTGTAGTATAAGATAAAAACCACCAATAATTCCAAAAATAATTGCCAGCTTATTTGCATGTTCCCATTTAAATATATTCATTATTTCTTGTTTTTAAAATAAAGCATAACTAGTAGATCCCAACAACTCCAATTTATTTTTTGTGATTTATCATTTAAATAATCTCTGATATTAAAATATTTTTTTCTAAGCAGCCTTCATTAGAATTTCCCAAATTCTATAGCCCTATAATTCGTAGACATGCCAGTTCTCACAACAATCATTCGAACCATTAACCAATAACTCACTTTTCCAAAAACGCCTTCATATTTTCCATATTCTTCTTATGATACAAATTTTTGCCATCCAAAGTAAACAGGAAATCAATAAGTGGTTTGTAATTATTGGTAATTTTTCCACGCACCATTTTCATGGTCGAATTCAACATTTGATTGTCTTCGGTAAAAGGAGCCGGCAATATGCCGATTGCAGCCGGAAGCCAGCGATGCGGGAACATTTTGCCGTAATGGCCATGCTTGCGGTAATGGTTTAACTCATGCCCTATACAACGTATGGCTTCGTGAACTCCTTCACCAGATGCCGGGTCAAGGCTTTTACGTCCCAAATGATTTAGCAGTTTCGCCTTGTCGGGCACTGCCAGCAGAATAGTGTACGGACTTTGGTTGTTATACAGCATGCACTGCGAAATATAATCAATCTGACCTATATAAGCTTCTTCAATGCCTTCGGGACTATATTTTTCGCCATCATCGGCAATCAGCAGACTTTTGAAACGACCCAGCACAAACAGGAAACCATCTTTATCCATATAGCCCAGGTCGCCGGTGAAAAGCCAGCCATCCTTAAGCGACTGGGCAGTGGCTTCGGGATTTTTCCAGTAACCAAGCATTACATTTTCACCTTTTATAACTATTTCTCCGTGTTCGCCAATAGGAAGTTCCTTGCCTTTTTCGTCGCAGATTTTAAGCAGCATATTTTTTGCTACGTAACCCGAGGAACCAAATTTGTGCTTTGCCAGCGAATTGGATGAGATTATGGGTGACGCTTCGGTTAGCCCATACCCCTGGAACATTGGTAAACCGATGGCAAAGAAAAACTTTTGATATTCAATATCGAGTAATGCGCCTCCTCCAACAAAAAACTCAAGTCTGCCGCCAAAACCTTCTCTGATTTTGCTGAAAAGGATTTTATCGTACAGTTTCATCAGTGGTTTATAGAGAGAAGTCAGGCCGGGACCCTTATTCCAACCATCACTATTATAAGCGTATGAAATTTTTAATGCGTGTTTAAAAAGGTTGTTAATCAAAAAGCCTTTATCGCTTATACCTTTTTCAATATTCTTTTTAAAATTGGATGCCAGAGCAGGAACACTTAGAAGAAAATGCGGTTTTATATCCTTTATGTTAACCGGAATATTTTTGAGCGTTTCCATGCCGGTTTTGCCCACCAGAATTGATGCCAGCGATGCACCCTTTCCCATCATACAATAAAAACCGACCGTATGTGCAAACGCATGATCCCAGGGCAAAATCAACAAGGTAGTATAATGCTGAGGAATATCCATCAGGGTATAACCTTGCAAAACGTTGGCAATATAGTTATTGTGCGATAGCATTATGCCTTTGGGATCGGCAGTGGTACCCGAAGTGTAGCATATATTGGCAGTATCATTAGGCAATATTGACTTTCTTGCCAACTGAAAATTATCACCTGATCCGGCAAGCAATTCCTTACCTAAAGCCAGAATCCTATCGTAGCCTATTTCTGATTCATTTTCAGGATCGCCATCCAGGATGATAAGCTTCTTAAAATCAGGCAAGTATTGTTTTATTTCACGTATCTTTTTGGCCTGACTGCCCGAAGCAATCGCCATACTTGCCCCCGCGTGAGTGAGGCGGTAACGTATTTCGTCTTCGGTCAGTTTTACTGACAAAGGAATGTTTATCGCTCCTATATTCAGCATCCCTATCTCGCTTACCACCCATGAGTTACGACCTTCGGAAAGTAGAGCTATGCAGTCGCCTTTATTAACACCCAGACTGAAGAGTCCGGCAGCAAACTGTTCGACCAAAAGTTTAACTTGAGAATATGTAGTGGCTTCGTATTCTTTTCCTGTTTTTTCCCACAGGTAAACATTGTCTGGATATTTAGTTACACTTTCTTCAAAAAATTCCGGGATGGTCTGCATCAGTTTGATTTTACATTTCAAATGTAGTGCAATAATAAGGAATGCACAAAAATTTCCTTTCCTAGCTTCTTCAGAAGTTCGCAACTTATCAGCCAGGTGATTTCCTTAAGAGATGCTTACGAGACAGAAATTACGCAAACAAAACACACCCATAAAGATACATGAGTTATGTTTTTAGTGTTAAAACTACTGAAAGCAATTCTAAATCTGTGCAAATCTGCGAAATCTGTGGCAAAACAGATTGCTTAAAGGCTTAATAGGCAAAGAGCTTTTTAAAAATGAATTTTAAAATCCAAATTCCTGGTTTCAAATTCCAAAATCAAAAATCCATAAACCCTTTACATCCCCTGCATTTCCCCCGATTCATAAACTGTAAAACCTTGAACATCCTGTTTAGCAGCTTTTATCATAGCCTTTGCAACCATATCTGCATGAATTCCCTTGTATTTTAAAAGCGGTCCGACAAATAAAAACCCTAAGCCACCCATAACAGCCTGGGCAATTTTTTCGCCGGTGCGTTTTTCGGTGCGATTGCCCATTAAAAGAGAAGGCCTGAAAATCATTTTTTGTGAAATATTTAACTGGTTTACTGCCTCTTCCATCTCACCTTTCACGCGATTATAAAAAATACCTGATTTAGCATCAGCACCCATGGCACTAACAATCAGAAATCTTTTTACCCCGTTCGCCTCACACCATTTACCGAGATTAACCACATAAGTAAAATCGACTTTATAAAATGCATCCTGCGATCCGGCAGTTTTAATGGTTGTTCCAAGCGCACAGAACACATCATCAACCGGGAAACCAGGTTTCAGCGTTTCAATCATATCAAAGTCAGGATGTTGCTGAACAAGTTTAGGATGAACTATTTCCAGAGGCTTGCGGGTAAGCACAATGATCTTTTCATAGTGATCGTTAGCCAGCAATTGATGAAGTAAAGCGCTACCGACAAGGCCTGTAGCTCCGGCAATAAGTGCGTTGCGTTTTTCCATAACTAAAAAAATTAAGAGATTAAAGGTAGATAATCCCAGGGAAGATTACTATTTTAAATTAAAAGAAGTAATCCGCTGATACCCGAAACTTAGATAATCAATCTCATTAATATCCTTAAAAATTATTCGATCCGTGAATATATTAATCACAACTACACACAAATATTTGTGGAACTTTTGTAGGAAATTTGGGAATTTGTGGAAAAATCATGAACGATGGCCTTAAAACAGTTACAATAATTGCTTACTTTTGAAAAACCGAACCCCTTTGAACTTATACCCTTATGACATTATTTAATTCAGTGATATCGTGGTTTATACGAAAACGTATCCATCAGATAGAGTTATTTATGAAGTACCCTCACGAGGTGCAGGAAGAGTGGTTCGAGAGTCTTTTGCATACCGCACGCGATACCGAATGGGGACTAAAATACGATTATCGTTCCATAAACACTTTTGAGGAATACCGCCGCCGTGTGCCTATAAGTGATTATAATGATATGAAACCTTACATCGACAGGCTCCGGAAAGGCGAAAATAATATCCTTTGGCCAACCGAAGTAAAATGGTTTGCAAAAAGTTCAGGTACAACAAGCGATAAAAGTAAGTTTATCCCGGTTACAACCGAAGCACTTGAAGAATGCCATATGAAAGGCGGCAAGGATCTGCTTTCGATCTATTGCAACAACAACCCTGATTCGCTTATTTTTAGCGGTAAAGTGCTGGGGATGGGAGGCAGTTTTAAATCGGATAATGAATTTGCCGATACATACCACGGCGATGTTTCCGCGATACTTATGGAAAATCTCCCATTCTGGGTTCAGCTTATACGCACACCCGACATGAGCGTGGCACTGATGGATGAATGGGAAGAAAAACTTTACCGCATGGCCATGATCACCAAGGAAGAAGATGTTACCAACATTACCGGCGTACCTTCGTGGACACTGGTATTGCTGAATAAAATCCTTGAAATTACAGGTGCTAAAAACATCAGTGAAGTATGGCCTAATCTCGAGCTATTTATTCATGGCGGAGTCAGCTTTACGCCTTATCGCGAGCAGTTTAAAAAGATTTGTCCACCCAAAATGCAATACCTCGAAACCTACAATGCCAGCGAGGGCTTTTTCGGAATTCAGGACAGACCCGATGGTGACGATATGCTGCTGATGCTCGATTACGGGATTTTTTACGAATTTATGACGATGTCAGAGATTGAGAATGAAAATCCGCTTACAATTCCTCTCTGGCGGGTTGAACCGGGCATAAATTACGCTATGGTGATCAGCACCAACGCGGGTTTATGGCGATATCTGATTGGAGATACAGTAATGTTTACCTCCACCGATCCGTACCGTATAAAAATAACCGGGCGTACCAGGTGTTTTATAAATGCTTTCGGAGAAGAACTTATCATTGACAATGCCGAAAAAGCTCTGGCAACAGCCTGTGAAAAGACGGGAGCCATTGTTACCGAATATACTGCCGCACCCATATTTTTAAAGAATAATGAAAAAGCCGCTCACGAATGGGTAATCGAATTTGAATCGCCTCCCGAAAACCTGGATTATTTCGGTGAAGTGCTTGATAATGCTTTGAAATCGCTCAATTCGGATTACGAAGCCAAGCGTTACCATAACCTGATGCTACTGTTGCCTGTACTAAGGCAGGTTAAAAAAGGTACTTTTTACGAATGGTTCCGCGATAAAGGGAAACTCGGAGGGCAGCATAAGGTTCCTCGTTTGTCGAATGACAGGAAATATGTGGAGGAAATACTGGCAATAGGCGACAAAAACAAATAAAGAGTTTAAGGTTTGAAGAGTTTGAAGAGTTTCAGAATTTCAGGCTGATGAGCGGAGCCGAAGCGAAGTGTTTCAAAGTTTCAGGCCGATGAGCGAAGCCGAAGCGAAGGGTTTCAGTAGTTTCAAGCCGATGAGCGGAGCCGCGAAGCGCAGGGTTTCAAAAGTTCCAATCATTGTTCTGATTCCAACATCCGAAATCTGATATCTAAAATCTGATAATCGCAATTTTAACACCCTAATACCTAACCTCCAATCCCCAACCCTTATCCTCCACAAACGAGTTATCAACAAAACACATAACTTATTTTTCCTAAACAAGATTCTTTAATAAATTAGCTGACTGAAAATAAATGAAATTATGGGAATGCATATCGCAATAGCAGGGAATATAGGATCCGGCAAAACAACACTTTCGGGTTTATTAGCTAAGAATTTTGGCTGGCAACCACATTATGAAGATGTGGATACCAATCCTTATCTTCCCAGTTTTTACGAAGATATGCAACGCTGGTCTTTTAACCTGCAGATATATTTCCTGAACAGCCGTTTCCGGCAAATTGTGGATATCCGCAAAAGCGGCAAAAACGTTATTCAGGATCGCACCATTTATGAAGATGCGCATATTTTTGCACCCAACCTGCATACCATGAACCTGATGACAACGCGTGATTATGAAAATTACCAGTCGTTGTTCGAGCTTATGTCATCCTTTATTCAGCCTCCTGATCTTTTGATTTACCTGCGTGCTGATGTTCCTACGCTGGTGAGAAATATACAGAAACGTGGCCGCGATTACGAAGCTTCCATCCGCCTCGATTACCTTAAAAGCCTGAACGAACGATACGAAGAATGGATAAATAATTATACTGCCGGCAAACTTATGATCTTTGATGTGGACAATATTAATTTCCAGGAAAATGTCGAAGACCTCGGAAAAATTATTGAAGGAGTTCAGGCAAATCTACACGGATTGTTCTAATGTTCATCCAGTTTGAATGGTAAATAAAAACCTTGTTTATTCTTTTTTTTCAAAGAAAGCAATACTGTTTCTTTTGAGTTCGGCCATCCTGGCATTTATTGTGAGCTTATGGCACAGGTATGCCTACATTGATGACTGTTGGTTTGGCGAACAAGCGTATTGGCTCGAAAAAACGGGATATGTTAAAACGGAGACCATTCAGGCAGGACTAGGATGGGAACATCGTCTTTTCGTTTATCATAAACTCAGTATTTGGATAGGTGCATTAATTGTGCATTTCGCAGGCTGGTCGATCTATTATTTTAAAACCTTTACACTTATCATTTATTTTTTATTTTTTATTTTTCTGAATTATTATCAGAAAACAAACAAATCATGGTTTACCACCGACCACTTATTGCTCAGTTGCCTATTAATTTTTACAAACCCGCTGATGTTCATTTATGCGTTTACTTACCGGCCCGAAATTCTTGTCATGTTCTTTGGGTTCATCACATACTGGACTCTAGAACATTCGAGAAATGGCGTTTCAAAACAATTTCTATGGGCATCATTGGCTGGTATCGCTTCGGGGCTGGCCTTCCTATCGCATCTTAATGGAATAATCTTCGGCGTAAGCGGATTTTTATTTCTACTGATATACAAGAAATACCGGTTAATACCGGTTTTCTCTATATCAGCAATTTTAGTGGCCGTATTTTATTTTATTGACATGTTGCAAGCTGGCAATCTTGAGTCTTTTCTGCAACAAATGAAAAACTGGCCCGATGCCGTGAGCGGTAATTATTTTTCTGGCGACTCCATGATTATCAGCATTCTCCGAAAAATGGGTAACGAGCATCAAAGGTTTTTCTGGAGTCCAAAGGCTGCAGCTTTTTCGACCCTTTTCTTCCTCTCAGTGATTTTCTCATTCCGGTACCTGAAAGAAAAATACAGATCCATACTTATTTATACCGGCTTGCTCATTGCATCTTTAAACCTGCTGGGCAGCCAGATCGCTGAAAGATATATTATCTATTACCTGCCAATGATGGCTTTGATTATTGCTATTTCAGTGAGGCAGATTATCCACAGGAAGCAGATAGCTAAACTTACATTTCTAGTATTGATTTTCGTTATTCAGCTTGGATTCCTGTCCAAATACTGGGTGGAAATTATGAATATGAATTCTGATTTCCCGGCAACGAACCACGAATTGAGTGGTTATATACCGGAAGGAAATCATAAGCTGCTAGCTCCATACCATTATATCTATAATGAAATGGGCCGGAATCCACTGCTCACTTATCAATCTCTTGAGAAATACGAAATGGCGATGCACAAATTACTATCCGGGCATCAAGCATTACTACGTTGCAAGAAACTGGGAGTTGAGTATATTATTGTCGACAAAGATCTGGCTGATGAAGATGATAAATATCGCTGGTTCGAACCTGCTATAAACGGATCGGATCCGAATTACGGAGTATTCAAAAAACATAAAGGATTTATAATTCTCTCAACGTTAAAGCCGTATTTGAGTGAACCTCCGGTAGCAAACTAAATTTGTTCCTCGGAACCTTAAATAGGAAATTACGCCGGATCCACATCAATTACCACCCTTACGGATTTATAGTCGGGATGTGCATTTAATTTCATGATAGCATTCCGTATTTCGTCCTTGGCTTTGGGTAATGGAATTCCTTTTTCAAATTTAATAAGTATATTTTTCAGGTATTGATTCCTGATGCGTGATACAGTTGGATATTCAGGTCCGAGGACACGTTTGCCAAACAGTGCACGGAGTCTCCTGGCCAATTCGTCAGCAGCTTTATTTATCAGATCGGCATCCACATGGCGGAGCGAAAGCTGAACGATACGGCAAAACGGCGGATAGCTAAACCGTTCCCGCTCAATGAGCTGGCTTTGATACATAGCATGGTAATTATGCTCAAGCACCATGGCCAGAATTGGATGTGACGGATTATAAGCCTGAATCAACACTTTTCCCTGCTTGTTTTTGCGACCAGCGCGACCTGCAACCTGCGCCATCAACTGAAAACCGCGCTCGAAAGCCCTGAAATCGGGATACGATAAAAGGCTGTCGGCATTCAGAATCCCAACCAGGCTTACGTTATCAAAATCCAGGCCCTTGGTTACCATCTGGGTTCCTACAAGAATATCGACCTTTCGTTCTTCAAAGCTAGCAATCAGTTTCTGGTGTGCAAAACGTGAACGGGTACTGTCGAGATCCATTCGGGCAATGGTGGCTTTTGGAAATATCAGCGAAAGCTCTTCTTCTATTTTTTCAGTCCCAAATCCTTTCATTACCAGGTGTGTATGTCCACAATCGGGGCATTTGTCAGGGATACGTGTAGTGTAACCACAGTAGTGACATCGAAGTTGATTTTGCTTTTTATGATACACCAACGACACATCACATTGCACACAATGCGGTATCCAGCCGCAGTTATCGCAGTCGATATGCAGCGAAAAACCACGCCGGTTCTGAAAAAGTATAACCTGTTCATTGGCTGTCAATGCGGTTTCTATCTCGCGGATCAGCACTGATGAAAAAATGGACTGCATGGTTTTCATGCGGTGTTCGTTCTTGAGGTTGACCAGTTTTACCTGGGGAAGCAATATCCCGCCATAGCGTTCAGAAAGTGTGCTTAGTCCGTATTTGCCCAGGCTGGCATTGTAGAAACTTTCGATCGCGGGCGTTGCCGAACCTAACAGCACTTTTGCTCCATGCATGGATGCCAGGAAAATTGCAGTATCCCGTGCATTGTAGCGTGGTGCGGGATCGTATTGTTTGTATGAAGCATCATGCTCTTCGTCGATAATTATCAGTCCCAGGTTGCTGAAAGGCAGAAACATAGCCGAGCGTGCTCCCAATAAAACCTTAAAAGATTGCGTTCCGGTTCCCGAAACATGCTGCCATATTTCGACCCTTTCGTTTTCATTATACTTTGAATGGTAAACACCGACTTCGGCCCCGAAATACTTTTGTAAGCGATTAATTATCTGGGTGGTAAGTGCAATTTCCGGCAAAAGATAAAGTACCTGTTTGCCTTCATCCAGCATCTGCCGGATAAGCTTTATATAGATTTCGGTCTTGCCGCTGGAAGTAATACCGTGAAGAAGGGTGACATTTTTAACAGCAAATGAATCCGTTATTTCCTGCATGGCAAGTTGCTGACCAAGCGTTAGCTCAATACTTTCGGCGGTATGCGTGGCTTGCCGGTAATTGAGCCGACTGATTTCTTTATCGTATTCCTCGAAAACGTTTTTTTTCTCCAGCGCCTTAAATTTTGAGGCAGCATCGTCAATTCTTGCGAAAAGTTCTTTGCGCGAAACCTCCACCGGGTTTTTCGACATGATTTTCGAAAGCTGAATGTATTCAATCAGAAGATCAAGCTGTTTTGGGGCTTTCTTTTCAAGTTTATCATACAACTGCTGTAGCTGTTCTTCGCTACTATAGGCATCGGTAAGTTTTATGAACGATAATGTTTTCGGGGTAAAACGCTCACGGACTTCCTCTTCGGTTACGATATATCCTTTCTCGATCAGATTGTGGATTAAAGGAATGATTTTAACCAGGTCGGCAAAGCGGGAAGCATCCGAAATGGATAACGCACCGTTTTCTTTTAGGGCTCGAAGCAAGTTGTATTCTTTCTCTGACAGGATTTTTTCACTGAGTTCCACGCCGGGAACAATTCGGATCTTGGATTCACTGGCCAGTTTAAGTGCTGCCGGCAAAGCAGCATTCATTACTTCGCCAACCGTGCAGCAATAATAGGAAGCTATCCATTCCCAAAGCCTGAACTGGAACTCATTTGCCACCGGGTAAAGATCGAGAACACCAAGAATGTATTTGGTTTCGACTTTGGGTGCTTTTTCAGTGATGCTGTGAATCAGCGCGGTATATACTTTCTTTTTCCCAAACTGCACCACCACACGCTTTCCCTCCTCCACCGACTCGTTCAGGTCGAACGGAACCCGGTAGGTAAAATAACCCGCCACCGGCAAGGGAAGCAAAACATTTACAAATAAGGTGGTACGCATAAGGAGTTAAGTGAAGCGGGAAAGCGAAGGTAGGAAATTTTTGTAGCCAGTAGCTCTGAGAAAAATCGAATAATAACTTGTGATTTTTATATTATGGAGCAAGTAATAATTCCCAATTGACCAAATTTTTATTCCAATAATTTTACCTGGATTTTGTCTAAGATTTGATCTATTATATCAAGGTTTATGACATATTTTTTTTCACCAGCAGTTCGAAGTTGTTCAATATAGAATACTATTTCATTATAATTAACCTCCATTGCTTTGGATTCTTCTAAAAACATCTCTTTGAGTTGCACTTGTGAATTCAAATGAATTAGGAGCTCAGGAATATTTTCAAATATTTGTTGCATTTGATCTTTCACACTTCCCAAATTACTCTTTCTCCTTATAATCGTTTCTTTTAAAGAAGTGGCAATTTGATAAGCTTTAACTTTATTATCAATCAATGTTTTTCCAATTTCATATTTAATATTCAATTCTTTTTTATATTCTTCAATCTTTCTTAAATAGTCAAGTTTAACAGATTCAATTTTATCTGTAATCTCTTTAACATCTTCTTTTGTAGCATGATTTTTTCCTTTTTCAGAATAATAGCTTTTAATAAAAATCCAATATAATCCCAAAAGAATGATTATTGAATCCAAAATTAGCCGTGCAATATCCATAGGTTAGTTTATAAAATAACTACAAGCTTATTACTTTCAATTACTAATCCTCCAAATCATTATAATTAATCGGCATTTTAGGCAATTTCAATTCCGATTTAACTGGTTTCGGCTCAGGTTTTACCTTCGGCAATTCCTTTACACTTTCCTCCGTTTTTACCTTATGCAGTCTGAGTGTTCCGGATGCGGGTAATCTTTTAATTTAAAGCTATGCGTATTTAACCTGTTTGAGTATTCCCTCTTTGATTTGCTCTTTCAACGCATTCTTGGTTACCAGGAATATCTTGCGTTTAAAGATATTTTCAAGATAGATTTGAAGGGTAAAGAATTTCCATCCTATAGGCCGTTCAAGTTCAACCAATATATCAATATCACTTGCTTCATTATTTGTTTCATCAGAAAAGGAACCAAAAAGGCCAATCTCCGTGACTGCAAAATCCTGATAAAGAGCTGGTTTCAACTCAATAAGCTTTAGTAATATTTCATATTTTGTAATCATATTGCAAATATAGCAATTTTTGATACAGGCATAAAAGCCTATCTCTTCAACACAAGCAAATCTATAGTTGTGTTTTAACTAATCCTCCAAATCATCATAATTTATAGGTGCTTTTGGCGATATAGATTCAGGTTTAACCGTTTTTGGTTCAGGTTTAGAAAATTCAGGTTCAGACTTTAATTTAAGTTCAGACTTTAACTTAGGCTCCTCCTTTACGCTTTCCTCTGTTTTTACCTTACGCGGCCTGAGTTCGCGGGTGCGGGTAATTTTATAATCTCTCTGCTCAGTAAATTTATTTCCTTTCGATGGTTCACGATGTGGAGTAATTTCTGCGGATGGATCAGGAAGACCTGCGGCATCATCATTGTCCGACTTTTCAGAGGCAAAATCAAATGCGTTTTTCCGCGATGGCTGTTCGCCGAGTTCTTCAATACGGGTAATAGGTTTCAGTTTTATTTTATCAACTTTTCTGCGCTCTGGTCTATCCTCTTTGCCAAAACGGTTGCCGCGTTCAGGTTTTTCGTCCTGGCTGAAATCACTTTTAAATTCTTTCTTTTCGCGCGGAATAAAAATGCTGTCGCCACTTTCTTCGCGTGGTTTGTACTCGCGAGGTTTGAATTCACGCGATTTATATTCACTTCTTTCTGAACCCTCACTGTTTCTCCGGGGAGTTCTGCCTTCTGAATTTTCGCCATCAGCATTGCTTCGTCTTTTAAAACCGCTATCACTTTCTTCGCGGGGTTTATATTCACGCGGTTTGAATTCGCGGGATTTAGATTCACTTACTGATCCTTCGCTGCTGCGACGTGGCGCTCTTTTTTCTTCATTTTCCCCATCAGCACCTTCGCCGCGTGATTTATATTCGCGGGGCTTTGGATCGAGCGAATCAAAATTACCTTCAGGAGCTTCTTTGCTACGCCAGTCCGGTTTATCTTCTTTCTTTGAATAGTCGCGGGTATCAGGGATTCCATCTTCACCGGCATTTTCCATATAACGGCCTCTTTTGCTGCCTTTATACAAATCGAAATGCTCGAACCTGCACTCCAGCGGACCATTGAAAACCGGCAATTTGGCTGTCGGCCTGAGACCAATTAAACTCAGTGCCCGCTGATCGCTGCTGATAACCCAGGCATGGTAACCTGCAAATTCCTGTTTCAGCGTATTACCTATACTTTTATATAGGCCGATAATATCATTCAGCCGTATGCGCTCACCGTAAGGTGGGTTAATAACTATTAGTCCGGGTTCGCCTTCAGGCTTTTGAAGGCCGGAAAAAGCATTCACCGAAAGGGTAATATCCTTGTGCAAACGGGCAGATTTTACGTTAGCCCGGGCAGATGACAGGTTTTTAGGCGAAATATCACTTGCTATAATCTGGTATTCGAACTCAGTTTGTTTATCCTGTGCTTCCTTGGTAACTTCGTTCCAGAGGTTCTGGTCGAAATCGGGCCAGTGCATAAATCCGAATTCCTTACGGTACATTCCGGCAGGAAAATTGTTCGCATACATGGCCGCTTCTATAGCCAATGTTCCCGAGCCACACATAGGATCGATAAAATTGCAGTCGCGTTTCCAGCCGGTAAGCATGATAAGCCCGGCAGCCAGAACTTCGCTCAGAGGTGCTTCGGCATTGGAAACCCTGTAACCCCTTTTGTGCAACGATGCCCCTGAACTATCAATGGAAACATCGCAGATGCTGCCACGGATATGCATATTGATTCGTACATGCGGATTTTCGGTATCCACATTTGGTCGCCGACCGTTATTCAACGTGCGGAAACGATCGACAATGGCATCCTTTGTTAGCAATGCAACATAATGTGTATGAGAAAGTTCCGAGTCGCTTGACACCGCATCAACGGCTAACGTTTTCGTGAGCGTAAGAAAATTCTCCCAAGGATAGGCGTTTACCTGTGTGTATAAATCATCCTCGTCGGCCATCTGGAACGTAAAAATCGGCATCAGAATACGCTGTGCAGTGCGCAGACAATAATTTGCCTTGTAAAGCATTCGCTTATCACCTTCGAAACTTACCGCGCGGGTCAGGATTTCGACGTTGGCTCCGCCCAGCTCAATAATTTCGGCAGCCAGCACTTCTTCGAGGCCTGCAATGGTTTTAACGATAAATTTCAGTGGCTGTTCGCCCGATGTTGAAAGTTCCAAAAGTTCCAAAAGAATCTGTTTTTACGTATGAGGTAATCCTATTTATTTTTTCATCAGTTTGTCGATAAAATCATGTTTATCAACAATATAACGAGAATGAGTGCCTTTCCCGATTAATCCTTTATCATCGCAGGCAGTTACTTCGAAAAGCAGTTTCATACCTTCAACCTGTATTAACCTGGAATTGCATATTATAGCTTTACCAGGCAATGTAGCTTTAAAATGCTTAACCGAAACTTCAGTCCCCACAGTAGTATAGGCTTCGGGAAGCAAATGGGCAACGCTTTCCATGGCAGTCTGTTCCATAAGCGCAATCATTGCGGGTGAAGCAAATACTTCTACAGTACCCGATCCGTAAGCAATTGCCGTTTTATCGGAAGTAACAGTAATTTGCATTTTGCCTTCAACACCCGATGTGATTATATGTTCCATCTCGACTATCAGTCTGAAAAATTGAGAATAAAAGTCTGCTTCAGGGAAATATTCAAACTTTGACTAACAGGACAGGTATCGATTGTGTGCCGGATAATTGCCTTTTGCTTTTCGGAGTATTTTATAGAAGGGAAATCCATTTCAACAATCACTTCGCCAACCCGGCGGGGGTCCGAAGCCATTATTTTAGTAATTTTTATTGAAGTGCCATCCACATTAAATCCATGGGTACGGGCTGCAATTCCCACAACTGTTATGGCGCAGGCGCCCAAAGAAGTTGCAAGCAGATCGGTTGGCGAGAAAGCCTCGCCTTTGCCCTGGTTGTCGATCGGAGCATCGGTAATAAAGGTTTGCCCGGATTTAACATGCGTTGCTTCAGTGCGTAAATCGCCTTTATATATAATCCTCGAAGTTTCCATGGAAAAATGTTTATCGTGCAAAGATATGAAAGTTATCGAAGACGATGGCTGCCGAATACACCATATTGCATATATTACTCATTTACAGTACTTTTTTTAGATGCAAATTTAAAATTAGTGATTTTTAAAGTCTGGTGTTTTTTTGATTCCAGATTTATATACCGACTTGGGAAGTCATTCTGTTTTAGTATTTATTACTATTTCGAACCGATACTAAATGACCCGGGGAAGCTCAAACTGTTGTAAGTAATTGAATAAAATATAGAGGATATATGGGTTCCAATAGGTTTTCGTATCATAATCATTGGCTAAATATTATTTTGATGTGCTGGAAAAAGAATACATGAGTCTATATTCTTTTTTTTCTTATTCTTTTGTCATGACACAAAAGAACCAACTTAACGAAGTGGTCTCATGAGCTCCTTTAAAAATAAGCAATGGTCGAATAAAAAGTCTAGGCTAAATAGAAATTTCACACAGATGTAAGACTTGGTAAGGCTCGCAAAACAAGGCCTGATAGAGTTTCCCATATCCGGGCAGCACTTGAGGCTGGTGTTTTGCTACACACATGCCCGCGCCGTTTACCTTCATCTACATCTGTTGTGAAATTTCTATTAGGCCGGTCCCTACACCCTGCAAATCACCCTGAAAAGCCAAATCCTTGTTCCGCTATGTTGCCATAAGAGGTAACTCTCTTAGAAGAGACCGGCCTTGTAAAAATGCGCCTGCGGTTCTTAGCCAGAGGTATGTGCGAACGGCATGTGCGTAGCAATACACAGCAAGGCAAACTGTTAGGATTTGCTGTATTCTTTCATGCCTTGTATTGCGAGGAGATACCTCTGGCTTAGAAACGCCAGCATTGTTATACAGCCTTGATTTTTTATGCACATATTGCTTATTTTTACTGGTGTGCATGAGACCGCGTTGCTAAGTTGGTACTTTTTGATCAAGGGAAAAGGACAAAGAAATAATTTCTAATTCAATTTTCGAATTAAGCATGGAACTATTATGTTGTCATAACCTTTACAGCACATCAAAATAAAATACAGCCGAATCATTCATCCGAAATACAGTTTAATTCAAATTTTCGTTAGTTTTGTTAAAAATATGTCAACTGCCGGTTCCTGTTGCATTTAACTCCCTAATCCTGAAAGTGTGAAGAAAAGGTCATTTCTGATAATTGTAACTATTACCGGTATTGCTTTGGCAGGCATTATTTTTATACAGTTTTACTGGATCAGGAATGCGGTTTCGTTGCACGAAGATCAGTTCGATAACAGGGTACGGCTTGCACTTAAAGGTGCAGTTAATCAAATGTACGAAAATAGGCTGGACACTTGTGTTGAAGGCCTTTTTTGTAACCGTAACTGCATACAAAAGGACAGCATTCTGAATAACGGCATTAATACAGATGCACTTCGGCCAATTATAAAAAAGGAATTTTCCGAGGTCGGCCTTCACGAACCTTATATATACGGGATTTATCGTTTAAATGCCATTCACGCAGATTTTGTTTCAAAACCCGGATTTGAAAAGCAGTTGCTGGAGTCGGATCATGAGGCATCATTATCATGTATTTTTAAAAATGATCAGTTGATTCTTAAAGCATGGATCCCCGACGAAAAAAAACAGGTCATGCAAAGTATTATCTGGTGGCTGCTGGTTTGCTTTTTTTTGATTGCGATTCTGGTTTTCGGGTTTGTTTTCAGCATTTATTCGTTTTTAAGGCAGAAGAAAATCTCAGAGATGAAAACCGATTTTGTGAATAATATTACACATGAGTTTAAAACACCAATCGCCACTATTTCATTAGCTAGTGAAATGCTTCTGAAACCGTCGGTACTGGCATCCGAAGCCAAGGCCCGCAAGTATGCCGGTATTATCTATGACGAAAACATCAGGCTTAAAAATCAGGTGGAAAATGTGCTGCAACTTGCCGTACTCGATCGGGGTATGTATAATCTGCAATTCAAATCAATTGATATACACAAGCTTATCCTTAAAATTACTGAAAGCTACCAGCTCCTTATAAAAGAGAAAAACGGTACACTGAAACTACAATTGAATGCCACCAACCACCAATCGTATGCTGATGAATTGCATATCGAAAATGTTATTTCCAACCTGCTCGATAATGCCAATAAATACTCTCCCGCTAACACTGATATTACGATAAGCACATTTAACCGCAACGACCATATTGTTGTTGCCGTTGAAGACAAAGGAATAGGCATCAGCAACGAAAATCAGAAACACATTTTCCGGAAAATGTTCCGCGTACATACCGGAAATATTCACGATGTGAAAGGTTTCGGGTTAGGATTGTACTATGTAAAGCGAATGGTGGAAGCCCATAACGGAAATATCAATTTACACAGCGAACCGGGCAAGGGAAGCCGGTTCGAAATATCATTGCCACTCGATTTCCTGAGCCATATTTCACCTAATGAGTAAGTTATATGAAGACAAAAATATTATTGGTTGAAGATGATATTAACCTGGGCGATGTGCTCCGCGATTACCTCGAACTACAGAATTATGAAGTAGTAAGGGCTATGGATGGCGTTGAAGGAATGGAGAATTTCAGATCGCAGGCTTTTGATCTGCTGATACTCGATGTAATGTTGCCCCGAAAAGACGGGTTTACACTTGCCACTGAGATACGCGAAATAAACGGGATGATTCCAGTTATTTTCCTTACAGCCCGCGGTCAGCCTGAGGATAGGGTAACAGGATTTAAAACCGGTTGCGACGATTACATCACAAAACCATTCAGCAGCGAAGAACTTGAACTCCGGATTGGTGCCATATTAAAACGGTGCAGGCAGCCTGAAATAAATGGTCAGCCGGACCCAATTAATAAAGAAGGGATTTATACATTGGGAAAATATACTTTTGATTCGGCAAATCACGAACTCCGGTTAGCTGACTTACGCATAGGACTTACCACCAAAGAAGTTGAATTGCTGCGGGTTTTGTACGCCCATAAAAACCAGCTTATCACCCGCGAAAAAACGCTGAAAGCAGTTTGGGGCAGCGATAATTACTTTATTGGCCGGAGTATGGATGTTTTTATTACCAAACTTCGCAAATACCTGAAAGATGATCCTGATATTTCGATTGTAAATGTGCATGGAACGGGTTTCAGGCTGGAAGTGAAGGAATGAGATGCATAGTGCGCAGTGCATAGTGC